>Ga0255419_10221_pt1 | contig 12530 bp, 13 predicted proteins | sample ANMaggSeSYBR02J3_FD_182658 | JGI IMG/M metagenome (GOLD analysis project Ga0255419, IMG submission 182658) | Sediment cell enrichment communities from methane seep in Santa Monica Basin, California, United Staets - ANME aggregate JGI... | ecosystem: Environmental > Aquatic > Marine > Cold seeps >...
AGCAATTGGGGCAGGGTATCTGATTGAAAGTGTCACTGGTGCATCTATTGGTTGGCAAATTGGTGCAATATTTACCATGTTTGTGATAATGATATATGTAATATTTGGGGGTATGAGGGGATCAGGTTGGACTGATGTAATCCAGGGTGTTCTTATGATTTCTGCGATGACATTAGCAGTTGTATTTATTGCAATTAATCTTGGAGGGTTTGAAGTAGCCAATACAATGGCGTATAATGCAAGCCCTGAGCTTTTTGCTCGTCCTGGCGGTGGAGACTATTTCATGCCAATGATCTGGTTTTCATTTATGTTGCTGTGGATATTTGCAGATCCGATGTTTCCTCAGATCTTTTCAAGGTTTTACACTGCAAAAGATGAAAAATCACTTAAACAATCCATGATCCTTTACCCTATTATCGTATCATTTTTGTTTCTTTTCCCGGTTCTTATTGGTATATGGGCTCATGGTGTAGGATTAGATGTATCAGGTCAAAAAGACATGGTATTACCAATGATGGTTGCTAACTATGCACCAGGTTTTGTCTATGCTTTTGTAATGGTAGGTGCACTAGCAGCACTTATGTCTACTGCTGATTCTCAGCTACTATCATTATCTACTATGCTCTCGCATGATTTACCATTTAAAAAACATAGAATATCTGAGATAAACATTGGAAGAATTCTAATTGTAATACTATCCTTGTTTGCGATATTGTTTGTTATTACTAGCTTTAACCCAAAAGAAGGAATAATGGGGACTCTTGTAAAAACAACATTTTCAGGACTTGCAGTACTGTGTCCAACGACAATAGCAGCGTTATATTGGAGAAGAGCAACGAAATATGGTTGTATTTTAAGTATTATTTTTGGAGAACTAGTTGTTTTTTTAATCACATTTAATATTCTACCAGCCTATGGCATTCTTTCAGGTATATGGGGCGTATTCATTGCGAGTTTAACCCTTATTATTGTTAGTTTGGCATTGAATAAAATAAATCATTGAAAATAGTGTGGTATTAACATTATTGTTATCTTTTTACAATTCAAAATTATTCAATGTAAGCATGTTCTGAATCTTTCACGTTATATTGAAAATTTTTATAATGCATTTGAATAATTAAATCCATTTAACCAGTTGAACAATAAATCAAGCAACATTTGAATGATTTGATCAAGTACAGGATATCGTTCAAAAATTTTATCAAGAATACTTGAAGATACTGACAATTTTGCTGATTCTTTTATGTCAGTATTTTTTTTATCTTCTACAGTTTCAGGTTCATCTTCTTCACATGCTTGTGTCAGAGGGCCAAATATTATCCCTGTGATAACTATAACTAGCATAGCATAGGTAATAATTTTTTTACTATTCATCATCTCCACCACCCATTATTTATCTATGTCTTTAAATATAAAACTATTGAGGTAAAATATCAATAAATCATATTTACAATATATTATTCTAACAATAATTACGAGCATATAATTGTTAATCATGATATTACTATTCTCACTATTCAATTCATAAGGAAATCATGTTGAAAGCTAGAAAAAAGTAGCAGCAAACATATAATATTAGTCTATACTAGTAGTGTAATTTCAGGTGTGTGATTAAATACCCAATTTAACGAAGAATCCTTGCAGAACTCTTAATTGCATTCAATGTTGTAAAGAAACAGTAATGCTTCTTTCAAATGATGATATTAAAAGAATAGAAAAATTGGGTTTTTCCCGTGATTTTTTTGTTGATGATGCTGAGGGTTGGTTACAGTTGAAGAATAAAAACGGTCGTTGTGTGTTTCATGATGGAACGAAATGTTTGATCTATCCACAAAGACCAGAAGGATGTACCCTATATCCTGTAATATATGATGCGGATAATGATTGTGCAATTATCGATGAGGACTGTCCTCATAGAAGTCATTTTTCAATATCCTCAGATGTTAAAAAACAATTGTTTTCTCTTGTTTCAAGAATTGAATCAGAGTGTCCATAAAATTGATTTATCTTTATCAAAATGATAATCGAAAGGATTGGTAAAAGTGCGTTATTGGCACTTTGCTGAATATTTTTTTGAATTATTTCCCATCTAATCTGCTCTAACATTTAATCACTTAATTTCATTATCCAATTGTCTATTTATCTGATTGATTAGATCTGCAATATTATTACTCACTTTTCTACTATTATAAAATAATTATCAGGTTTATCTTTTGAAGATATCTTTTCTTCATTTATAGATAAAATATTGAAGCCAGCAAGTAATATTTCATCCTTGATTTCTTCTTTATCGTAAAGATGGTAATAACGAGGAATATGAAGATTATCTTGATTCCAATAGATAAATACATCACCGGGTTCCAGAAAATTTTTATTTATTTTCATATTTTCTAAATTTTTTTCCGCATCTTTAAATCTATCTTGATGTCGGGACCATACTGAAATCAATGCTTTACCATCTGTTTTCATAACTCTATATAATTCTTCTAAGGATTTCAACCGATTTACATTTTTTGGGATATTGTGAATTGCGGCTATGTAAATTACAGCATCAAGACATTGATCTTTCAATGGTATGTTGATTAAGTTTCCATGTATTAATTTAATATTTTGTTTTATCATTATTTTTTTTTTAAGAATCATAAGAAGTTTTTTTGAAATGTCTATTCCAATTACTTTTTTACAGTGCTCTGCCATTTCAATAGTGTGACGTCCGTTTCCACAAGCAAAATCGCCTACAATAGAATCTAGTGGAAGTTTATCTATAAAATCAATGCATTGTTCCCATGGTTTTTTCCTTGTTTTATCAAAACTAAATGCAATATGATCCCATGTATTTTGTATGTGTGATTGAATTTCAAGGTCATTCATTTTGTTTTCATACACAAATTTATTTTATATAGTTAATGGAATCTTTTGTGAAAGAAGATTTATAAGGTAATATTATAATATAAATATTTGAGAATGAAGTTGAATATAAAAATTGAATTTTTCATTATTGTCATTACGATGTTGATAGCTTTATTGTTAATGATATTTTTATTACTTCCACCAGATCCATCGACTGTTGATTCGGATAACGATGGAGTAATGAACGATAAAGATGTTTTTCCAAATGATAAGTACGAATCAAAGGACACTGATAAAGATGGTGTTGGAGATAATTCAGATAAATTTAGTACTGACCCTGCTGCAAGTGTTGATTCAGATGATGATGGGTATCCAGATAGATGGAACGAGGGAAAAGCACAAAATGATAGTACATCAAATCCACCATTAATCATTGATGAATTCCCATTTGATCCAAATGAATATGTTGATTCAGATAAAGATGGTTTTGGGGACAATTCTGATGTTTTTCCAAATGATTCATCAGAATGGTTTGATTTTGATAAAGATGATGTGGGAAATAATAAGGATAAAAATCCAGATGTTGACCTGGGATTTACATTCTACATTGATAAATTTGAGTTGACAAAAAATGTTGATTTTTTACCACGAGGTCAAATCTATTTTATGATAAAGATCAATGATGAGTCGCACACGGTTCTTGATAATGATGGAAATTACTGGAAAGTATGGTTATTACAAGAACAATTAATTGGCTTTACACTAACTCAGGATATCTTAGATGACACAGATAGGGAGAATACTAGCATTGAGATTATTATGTATGATAAGGATTATATCTTTCAAGATGATATTGTAGACATACATTCTGATTATATTAGAACAAATTTAAAGATAGTTATTGATCATGCCACAAATAAAGTAAATATCAATAACATTTCAGAAGGCCAACAGGGAACGGTTTGGTTTACTGTAACACTCCCTGAGTATATTGAACCAGATGATACATATCAAAAAATTAACTATGATTGGCCATATGAAGGAAAATGGCATACAATTTCATTGAATATTTCAACTGAGAAATATAGTTGGTATACTCAAAGAGATGTCAATCGAAGTCCGCAACATATTGGACCAATTAAAATGGTTTTTTTTGTAACTGAAAATGATGAAGTTATTCAAGATTTAACTTTTAAATTACTTGAGATTGCAGATCAGAATAATTATAATAACTCTGAAACAATTAATTTAATTTTATCCTTTGTCCAAAAAAATATTGATTATAAAGAAGATATTGAATCAAAGAATGCTGAGGAGTATTGGAAGTTTCCAATTGAAACCCTTGTTGAAAAAAATGGTGATTGTGAAGATAGTAGCATTCTATTCCAGTCAATTATCAAAAATACGAATTATGATGTTATCATGCTTTTTTATGTGATAGATGATGAAACAGGTCATCTGGCATCAGGTGTTTGTATCAATGAAAATATTGCGGGTAATATCATAGAATATAAAAATAAGAATTATTATTATTGTGAAACCACTTCAAAGGGTTTTGTTATTGGGGATAAACCTGATGATATTCCTGATGAACCCGAAATGATCATTGATATACCATAAAAAAACCAATACTTATTGCTTGATATAAATGGCAGGTCGTAATGGTGCTGCAAATCGACTTTTATTCTCGGGGTCTTCTTTTTCTTGTTCATCTGCATTGTAAATATCGATTGTACAGTTAAATAGATATTCTAGGTAGCCTTTTTCTATTGTTAAGTATTGTTTTTCATCAATCTCTGTTAGATATCGTTTTTTATCTTGATCTTGTAACCTTTTTATTTCATTAGGAAGTTTACTTGTATATTTTGATATTTCTTTTCCTTGTTTTCGTAATACTGGATCGTTCATTAATTCTTTTATGAGATCTCCAATGTTAAGAGAATTGTTCTCAGAATGTGTTATCGCCTTTGAAAAAACATCTCTTTTCCATTTTTGTGAAACATATATGAATATTTTTGAGGGTGTGATTTTTGCAACTTTTGTAATTTCATTTATGTCATCAACAAGGTTTTTTATGAGATATTCTCCAACTTCGGCGATTGGAAAAAGCTGATCTTTGTTGAGTGTTGGAAATGTTTGATTTGAGATAAGATTATCATTGTCTTCATTCCATAATTCTTCTGCAAGATGTGGGGTGATTGGGGTCATAAGTTTTACCCATTGGGTTAGATACCATTGGATTATTTCTTTATTTTTTCCTCCACGTTTTTTGTACCATTGCATGACTTTTTGCATTTCAAAATATATTTCATTTGCTGCATCTCTTAAATTTAGTGAAGAGTATAATTTGTTAATATTTTTAATATGCTGATTCATCTGATTTTGTAACCAATGATCAAGGTTTTCGTTTTTTTCTCCAGATATATTTTTAAATTGTTGAATTGATCTATAAATGCTCCCAATTCGATTTTTATATTTTAGTACAGATTCTGTATCCCATTCAATGTCAACTGATGAAGATCCAACATGTGCATAATATAGGCGCATGGCATCTATTCCATATGTTTTTGCAGCTTCTGATACGTGTTCAGCACCACCCTTTGATTTACTTATTTTTCCTTTTCCTTTTTTGGTTACCCACCAGTGAACAAAGAATCCTTTTGGATACATTTTTTCAGGCAAGATTGCTACATGATTCATGAGAAATACAGGGAAATGAACAGTTTTATGTTCTTTTCCACCTAGATTAATGTCAACGGGATACCAATAGTTCACATCATCCTGAATTTTATCCCATATTTTTTGTTTTGATTCACCGTTTCCTAAGAAGATATAATCAAAGAATTCAGTTGTCATTTCCTCAGGAGATATTTGATTAGTATTCACATAATGTGATATTAAATAATATGCAGGGTATAATGTTGAATCTGAGATGGGTTCAACGATCCATTCTTTTTTAAATGGGAATTCTGTACCAAGCCAGGATCCTTTTCTGATACAGGCTCTATCATCAAACCAATCAAGAATTGAAGGAAGTTGTTGTTTATATTCCTCAGGTATAATATTCATTGTTGAAACATGTTTTTTTGATCTTTCGGTTAATTCTTGGTCACTATACTTAATGAACCATTGATCTGGAATTTGTTTGATGACTACATGTTCGCCACATCGACAGATAACATCTTCAGAAAATTCTCTAAGTTGTGTTGCTTTATTTTTGTGGATCAGATCGTTTTTAACAGTGTCTTTAATATCGGTTATTTTTATACCAGCGTATTCACCGCATTGTTGGTTTAAAACACCTGTATGAAATTCTTTTTTGTATACAATGTCTGTTGCTTCATCAAGTTTTTCTGTTTGATTCTGACTGCTTATTAATAGATCTTCACAGACTTTTTTTGCAGGATTTTCACCAAGATCCTTTACATCAATAATCGTGATTGGTTCAATGGGTTCCCCAGTTTCTTTTAATGCAATATAATCATATGGCGCGTGAGCAGGAACGGACATTACAATTCCTGTTGCAACATTTGGATCTGCAAATGGGCCAGATAAAATTGGTACATTTCTATCTAAAATTGGGATAGAGCAGGTTTTTCCGATGATATCTTTACCACTGATTTTTTCTTTTAGATCTATAACATCATTATATTGAAATCGAAGTTTTTTCAAGCTTTGTTCAGATAATATCCAGGTTTCATCTTTTATTTTTGCTTTGGTATATGTAACCTCTGGGTTAATCCACATATTTGTTACACCAAAAATTGTCTCAGGTCGTAAGGTTGCAGCGGGAAGAATGGTTCCATCATTCATTTTGAATTTAATCACTGTAAATTCGAGGATTTCAGAGCCACCGCCTGATGAAATATCTGTTTCAGATTTATCAACGGCGACAGGTCCACAATTTGGGCAGAATGGTGCAAAATGTGGTTTTTGAATCAAAAGATCTCGATCTTTGAGTTTATGAAATTGCCATGTGATAAATTTTTTATATCCGTCTGAAATGGTGCTCATAATTCGAGTGTAGTCAATCAGGAAACCAAATTGTTTCCAGTAATCCTCCACATAGACATCGGAAAAATAATTTACTACTTCATTTGGATCCTTCATTTTTTCTATTTGTTCATCGGAACATCCATATTCCTCGAGAATTGAGATAGTTGTTGGGTCTTTTCGTTCAACTTTTTTTGCAAATCCAATGGATGGTATCCCTGATGCATGAAACCCTGCTGGGAAAAGTACATCATATCCTTTCATTCGTTTATATCTGGCTATGATATCACAGTAAGTGAATCCTCTCATGTGTCCTACATGTAAATATCCTGATACTCCAGGGTATGCAAAATGAATAAATAATTTTTTATCATTCTTTTTTGTAGCTTCATAGATTGAATTTGAAAACCAAGCATTCTGCCATTTTTTTTCAATTGTTATGTAATCATACTGTTCATTCGTCATGTCTTAATCGGTTTGGAAATGCTTGTTTATTTATATAATGCTTTTTGATTGAAAATATGAATTGATTATTGCAATTTGTGTTTTAATATTGTTATTTAATCTAATAATTATATAATTAAGCGACATATTTATACATCATAATATTATTCAACCGATAAAATGAATTTAATCAAATCTATTATTAGGGGAATAGATAATTTATTAGAAAACATCAATAAAAGAAAATTTCTAAATAACGCAAATGCAATTTCAGAAGAATTTACTACGTTACCTGCATTAGCAATTGTACTCTTTGGTATCGTCATCGCTTTTTTACTTGTTGGACAAACCTATGGGAGTTATAATGAGCAAACATCTCTTATTGATTCCTTACATTCAACTGAGAATTTATATAATAAGATAATTCAGCAATCAAATCCGTTTGTTATACAAAGTGGCATTATTGACTATGAAGCTCTATATTCATCTGAAGGCCAACAATTCATTAAAGATTTACAAAAACAATATTCAACGATAGGATTGAATTTTTCTATTCATTTTTCTTTTGATAATGACTCATTTTGGTATCCAATGCCACCGGTAAAAACCAATCATAGAATTGCGGTCACACATTCAATTGGTCTTGCAGTGAATATGATCAATACAATTGATTCTACTATGAGTATTGCTGTCTGGAAAATAAACGATGAGATACCTTGAAGTGAAAAAAATGAAAAAATGGAGATTAATTAAACAGCATAATGATGCAATAGCAGTTATGTATGATACTATTCTCTATCAATGAGTACAATCAAAAGATTTATATTTCAATAAGATATACATTTTTTGGGTGAATTTGGAATATGAGTACCATTATAGAAGAATTTTTAAGTGGTTTGGAAAAATCACAGACCAAAAGAATTTACAAGCAACACATAAATGCTTTTTTCTCATTCATCAAAGATGAACATGATCTTGAACCCGATGAATACATGAAAAACACTGAAAACGTAGACCTTGATGTCTTAAAGTTCTGGGCTACACTTCGCAAATATGCACCAATGACTCGAGCTAGCCGAATCAGTACAGTAAAAATATTTTTAGAAGAAAACGAGATCAAACTTAAACGGAAAACCTGGAATAGGATAAAACGCCAGAAAAAAAGCATCGCAAGAACCAAGGACCATGTGCCTACTCCCTCAGAATTAAAAAGCATACTCCAACATGCAAGACTCAAAGAAAAATCACTTTTTTTGATGATGGCATCATCAGGGTTAAGAATCAGTGAGGCCCTGAATCTAACACCTGAAGATATTGTTTTATATGATATGAATGGCAAATTGGACTCACCAGCAAAAATTAACATACGTCAGGATGTCAGCAAGAACGATACACCCCGTATCGCCTTCATGAGTGATGAGGCAAGGGATGCCCTAGTCAGCTGGCTCAAAGTCCGTGATGAATGGTTACGATCTAATGTAAAACGATATAATCATACAGCCATGAAGATAAACCCTGATGATAAACGGATTTTTCCAATATCTCAACCGACTGCATGGTTCCTTTGGACTAAATTACTAGATAAATCAGGATTGAATAAAAAGGATCCTTCAACCAAACGGTTTGAAATTCATATTCACACACTCAGAAAATACTTCATTAACAGGTGTAAAGGAGTCATCCGTGAGGATGTGGTTGAAAAACTCAGCGGTCATGAAGGATATTTATCGAGTGCATATAGTCACATACCAGAGAACGAGTTAAGGGATGAATACTTGAAAGCAATGCCATCTGTTTCAATATTTGAAGTTCCACCAGATCTTGCAGAGATTAATGAAAGCATAATAGAAAAAGAGGATCGTATTAAGGAACTTGAGGAAACCATGCATATCATGAAAATGAAAATGGATATCATTGAGAACAAGTATGAATTAGAAAAAATAAAAAATGGAAAAGATTAGGACGATATAAAAAATTATTTAAATTTCTTAATATATTCATCCATCTCTCCATTTGACATATTATATAAAAAATCAATAACATCTATGGCTTGTTGTTCTTTTTTGTTAATATTTTTTTTAATCCTTTTTTTTGTTCCTTTATCACAAATTACCATAAAATCAAATTCTCTTGAAAAACGTTCTAATTGAAAATAATAAAGCCGATCTAAATTTTCTGAAAACTCTTTACTTAACTTATATCCATCTAAGAAAGACCAGGCTTCCTGTTTATTTTTAAATTTATTAGTATTTTCAATATAAAAGAAATTTAATAAAGGAATATTAGCTTTTATTACATAAGGATAAACATTTTCTTTAAAATTTGACGTTATAATGTTTTTTTCTATTTTTAATTCAGCACAATTAATAAAGAAAAAATTTAATAAGGATTCACATTCCTTTAAAATAATTTTTTCAATTCCGTTTTCTGAATTATCAATCATGCCATTAATTAATTTAGAAAAACTGTCATCAAGCATTTCTTCTCTCAATTTAATTAATTGATTAGTAGTATCTTTATATTGTTGAATAATTGGCTTTAATTTATTTAAAAAATTAGTGCGAAACATTTCATCTTCATAAAAAATGTTGGAAAGAATGGGGGAACCAAATAAACGATATAAGCTAATATTATTATCGTAATAAAAATCCAAATCGTTTTTGTTACTTTTTAATCTGTTAAATCGTTCTATATGATTGCTTAAATGTATATTGAATTTTAATTGATTTGAAATCTCTGTTCCTTCCCATAAATCCTGTTTTCCTTTTCCTTGTTTAATTTTATTAATTTGCCCTGCTTTATAAAATGTATTTAAATATCTTCTAATTGTTTCTTTTGTATTATCTATTTTGAACGAAGGACCATATATTGATAAACCATCTTTAATTATTTCATTTATAGTTAATTGCTTTTTTTTTGATAAATCTAAGATTTGTAATAGTTGTTTTGATAAAGTTTCTTCAAGAATTTTATCTAATGTTTTTTTTAGCAATGGATATGACATTCGCTTTTCACCATACCTTGGGTAATACATATACCAATACCTATTGTTATTATATAGTTTACCTATAATTTATAGATATGGATTGAAATGAATATTGAATTAAAAAACCGTTCATATATGCTTGATGACGAAAGCATTTCATTGCTAAAAGATTATGCCGAAAAGAAAAAAACAACAGATAGTTGCGCTTTGAGATTAATTATAACAACATTTTGCAAAGGAGTTACCTAATTTGAATTTTTTACAATTTAAAGATGGTATTGATTTTTTGAAAAAGACTGAGATGTCTCATAGTGCTGCGATTGCTTTTTTGGACAACGAATTAAAATTGAGGAAACAACGGAAAACCTAATCCATAATGGAGTATGTTATGATATGAGTAAGAAAATTTTTAAGATTGTTTTTGAAGATGACAACTGCGAAAAAATAATCCGGGGATCTGTTGAATTTCAAGATGCGTTAGTAAAAGTTGAATCAGAGCAGGGCAACATTGTTTACATTAATCGTAAAAGAATTATTTTTATGAAAGAAATTGGAGGGGGCCGATGAAACTTGGCAAGAGGCAACTAACTCTTCTTTACAGAGGTACAACTAAAAATTTTATATATGTACAAGATGCGAAAGAAATTTTTGAAACAAATTATGGGGTTGCCCTCGGAAAGATAGAATTGTTGGAGATGATGGGATATTTAGAACGAGAAAATATTGATTTTCCTCCAATGGTTCGTTGGATTTTAACGAAATTTGGAAGAATCACTGTAGAAAAAACAAGAGTGAGGTAAAAAATGACAAAGGTGGCGGAGAAGGGAAATATCCACACGACAATACCCTATAAGTATGCAGACTATGCAAGAAAACATAATCTCAAATGGTCTCAATTACTTATAAGTGCAATAGAACAAGAAATGAATCAAGATCCAGAATATATAAACAAAAAAATACAACAAAACGAAGTAGAACGTGAAAAACTCATTAAAGACTTTCAAAACGCAAAAAATCGTAAAATTACCATAGATGAAAAAACGAGATCGATGCGACAGGGATTGATGCCCGTTGAATAACATCAAAGTCATCAAAGATAAAAACACAATAGGTCATTGGCATAATATTCTAACAGATATAACAAGATTAAAACCAGAACTAGAAAATGCAAAAATAACAAACATATTCGTCTTAGATTTTCAAAAGGTAGATCAGGTAAATGATGAACTTGGAGAATTATTAATTAATAATCCATTAAAAGCAATAGGGAACCTATATCATGCACTTAAAGAACATGAAATTGATGATGCGCAAATAGATATTACGAATTTTGCGCCAATTAATCAAAAGAATCTTATTGATCTAAGAACAAAACATTTACATCAACTTATTTCAGTTGAAGGGATTGTATTACAGATAACTTCCGTGAAACCACGAATGGATAATGCTGCATTTCAATGTAACAAATGTGGAAATATTCTTTATGTCATTCAAGATCAAGGAAACCAAATAATAAACGAACCAACAGAAGATTATGAATCTGAAGGGGGATGTGGACGAGTTACTAAATTTAAGTTATTGCCTCATTTATCGACCTATAGGGATTTTCAGGAAATTCTCATAACAAACCCATATTTTGAACAATATCGGAGAGAATTGTTTATACATTGCTATAATGAACATTGTAACAAGGTGTTACCCGGAGAAACAATAACATTCAATGGAATATACAGCATCAATCAACATAAAGATAAACTAACGCAGGAAACTTATCTATTATCGCAAGGTTTTGAATCCTCACAAAGCAGAAACCTTGAATTTACAGATGAAGAGAAAGATCGGGCGGAATCTATCTCATCATCATTGGATTGCTGGAAACAACTCATAAATGGTTTCGCTCCAACAATATATGGTAATGACCCATTGAAAGAAGCAATATTACTTCAACAATTCGGGGGGAACTGGCATGATCAGAAAGATGGAACCACAAAAAGAGGGAGTGTTCATGGTTTATTTGTTGGAGATCCTGGAACTGTAAAAAGCACTCTTATGCAAGCTTCTGCAAGGGTTGCACCAATATATACAAAAGCATCTGGAAGAGGTGCAACAGTAGCAGGAATTACTGCGGGTGCAACAAAAGACCCTCTTGGTGAAGGATGGATCTTACAAGCCGGAGCACTTGTACGGGCTAATGGAGGAATATGTTATCTTGATGAATTTGATAAACTCCCTAAAGAAGTACAAGGATGCCTTCATA
>Ga0255419_10222_pt1 | contig 12509 bp, 11 predicted proteins | sample ANMaggSeSYBR02J3_FD_182658 | JGI IMG/M metagenome (GOLD analysis project Ga0255419, IMG submission 182658) | Sediment cell enrichment communities from methane seep in Santa Monica Basin, California, United Staets - ANME aggregate JGI... | ecosystem: Environmental > Aquatic > Marine > Cold seeps >...
AGAATTTGAGACAAATATAAGACTTATGGAAGAGCGTGTGTGTGCTACCCCAGGAAAGTGTTTTACACTTGCCCATTCAGCAGTGCTTCAATCTTTAACATAGTATAATATAATAGTAATTACAGTATGATATAAATTACAGTTTTCTGCAAGGTGTTGACAACCAGCGGTGCAGAAATGTAATTTACAAAGCCGCTATAACCATAACAAAAGCAGGTGTAATTGTTCAGGAAAAAGCGATTACAGTCCGTCATAAATAATAAATCATATTGACTTAACCTAATCAAAAGAGGAGCATAGCCATGAAATCTTACTTGTTTTTTCCTTGGCAGGACGGTATAAATGATAAGGACTGTGCTTTTATGATTTTATATAAGGTGCCCACGTAATGCGCGATTTCGTTCCATAATATTGACCGTTTTTTCCACTAATCATTGTTAGGTACAGCAAAGGAGAAGTAAATGAAAACAATTTACAACACGGCTTTAGCGCTTATGTTTGGTGCAATTGCCATGATTGGTGCAACCCAGGCAAATGCCGAAATATTCAGCGCACAGCATGAGCAAGTAAAAAAACTGTTCCAAAGCAACGAAGAAAAGACTGCCAAAGATGCAGTGTGGACTGCACGGGATATTTTTAAGGTTGGTGTGATTGACGACGGAACACTTCGAGATGGGTACGCAGAATATGTATGTCAAATCCTCTATGACTATGGATTCAAGGGTAAAAAAGTGTGGGTTCAGATTATAGATATTATTAAGCTCACCCGAAATGGCGATTGGGTGAAGCTTGGTGAAGCACATTGCCAATAAATGCCTAAACAACTAATCAAGCCGACCCAAAAACTGCTACGCAGTTTTAGGTCGACTGATTTGGAGCGTTAAGCTTAAGGAGAATTATCACCAATGCAGGAAATTCAAACACTGAATTTGATCTCTATACGTGACCGAGGTTTCGACGAATATTGGTTGCAAGATTATATCTGTAATAATCCATCGTGCTTGGGTATTGGTGATTTAGAGCTTGTTTCAAAAGAAAAGAAACAATCTTCAGGTGGAAGGCTTGATATTTTGATGAAAGGCTCAGATGACGAGCTTTACGAAATTGAAGTTATGTTGGGTGAAACCGATGAAACACACATAATAAGAACTATCGAGTATTGGGATATTGAGAAAAAGAAGCGTCCCAAAAGGCAGCATACGGCTGTACTGATTGCCGAAAAAAATAAATAGTCGTTTTTACAATGTCGTTAATCTTTTATCCTACAGTATTCCGCTTATTGGTATTCAGGCTAATCTTTATCGCCACGGTGACTCCACATCAATGGTATTTACAAAAATCATTGATAGTTTTGAAGAACCAGAGATAGAGGAAGAAAATGGCTCAACTCATGGTATCGAATATTTAAAAAAGAAATACCCAGAAACAGGGCAAGTTGTTGAGTTGCTTACACCCGTTGTTCTCGAATGCTGTTCGGATAATCGCATTAACTATCGTAAAAATGGCGCTACAGTCTTTATCGGCAGCACAAAGCGAATCGTAATAAATCGAAGAGGAAATAAGCAGGCTTCAATATCATACCGTGTTTCAGATGAAGATCGAACTAATATCGAAGAGCTGTTAGATAATCAGTCAATTTCGTATGACTACAAGAATAGCTATATACGCATTTGGTTAAATCCAGCAGCACTTAAAAAACATATTGACACACATAAAGAAATCATCAAAAGGCTCTAACAAGGTATTAAAAGAACTATTCATAAGGCCTAAGGAATTTTAGCGTCTAAATAACAACGCTCGGATTAGTAAGTAGTTAGACGATATACTTTACTACTTAATTACTACCATTATTACTTCTCTTCTCTTCCACAAATACCTTTCAGAAGCCTCCATGTGTCCATATTCGGGCTTTTATGCTTTTGGGCAAGCCAAAGTATTAATCGCAGGAATATAGTCATTTATTCGATTTCTCCTACCGATTCTTTTTTTGACTTTCCAGACCGAGCAATTGACCCGCATGTCATGATACTTGCGTACTTCTTACATAATCCGAACTTAATTATCAAGACAGACTTGTGGATTCATTATAATCAACAGTCCATAACAACAAATTTCAGCCCCGACAAAAATCTTGCCTTCTAAAAATACGTCCATCTGATAATGCTGATTATACAATCAGGGAGCAAGTATCCCGCCACGCTCCTGCTGTGCTGATATCTACTGCTCCTGCTTTCTCTACTGTTTTGAATAAAAAGAATTGCGGTAAAATTTTATTTAGTAAGGCGACCCACTTCTGTTAGCGAGTTTTTAGCATTCATAGAACTACAATCCATCGTGGTTATCTTGATTTGGCGGTATCCGCCGATATATTTCCAGCCATTTTCATCATTGTCATAAATCAAAATCGAACCAGATTTATTGTCGTCGCTACCCTTATATATGACTCTGTTGATTTACTCCGATTTTGAAAATCAAGGCACAAGGCATTGTGGTTAATTCGTCTTATGCATACTACATATTGTGTCAATTTTTTTGAGAAGCTAGTAAATCAACAGAGTCATATATGAATAACGAAATATTTCGTGAGGTGCATTTTATAGCCCCCGGCTATCTGTTAAGGCTCATTAGTTAAGATTTAGTAATCAGTAGTAAACACATATATCAATAAAACCAAAGCAAGAGGGCGGTTTGTCTTAAAAGGCAGCCGCCCTTTTTGCGTTTGAAAGGAGGTGAAAGAACAATGGCATATACCCCAGAGTTGAGCATGGGAGCGTCCAGTTCGCTCCGTAGAATAGCGTGGGCTATGAATTTACCCATGACAAAGACTTTGGAGAGGGTCTTCGAGACCCTGCCACAGATTTTAGACACGCGCCTTATTTGCGAGTCCTGTCGAGATAAGAGCAAGTGTCCAGAATGTGCTTTTAATTCACAAAATCAGACACAGCAGAAAAAGAAGGGGCCGAATTAAAATAATAATAATCATAAAACAGAAGCAAGAGCCTTCATTGTCGATATATTCTGGCTTTGAGGGCTTTTTGTTTTCAGGAGGCGAAAAAATGGATTTCTTTGATGATGGATTTGATTGGCAAGATTGGATGATTATCGGGCCGATATCAGAAGATATAGCAGAGGAAAAACGGGAGAGGGAGCGCATAGAACGTGATATGTTTGGGGAGGATTATGATTCTTTCAGTGAAGATGTCCCAAATTTAGATAAAACAGAAGAATAGTAAACTTATGTATAGTCTTGTTTATAAGGCTTTTACATAATTATATTACTACCTGCGAATATTGTTATATTCTTTTTTTACTACCTTGCCCTTGACAAATGAGTAATAGTGCTTATATTAAAAAAAGAAAGGAGAAGCAGTTATAAAAGACTCATAATGAAAAAACATTTTTAATGTCGGACGCTAATTTTATCAGAATCAAACTAATATATCAGATTTGATAACAGCCCGCATTATAAGTTCAAATACGAGATAACTGTATTGTAACTTGTGATGCGGGCTTTTTTTATTGTTAAAAATTAAACCAAAAGAAAAGATGAGTATACAAAAAAAAGAAAAGATGAAAAATTTGGATTATAATAAAAAGGACTGGCTCGAAGATGCGGTTCCAATGGATAAGGCACTATCCTCATCAAAGAAATTGAGACAACTTGTAGATACTCTGTTTGAGGAAATCAAAATACTAATAAAAGTTTCCAGCAAATCCAGGCAAAAAGAAGCACTAAAAACAATTATGATGAATCTAATAAGAGCACACCAACTCAATAGACCAGTCAGGTATGCACGGGATAAAAACAAATACACAAGGGACAGGCGCTATGGAAAACTATATTTCAAATACGACCGGCTTATCCCGATAATCGACGCCATGGAAGGCCTGGGCTACATCGAGCAGAGTTCCTTTTACTTCGACCATGAAAAAAAAGGAGAAGGACTACAAACCCGTATGTGGAGCACAGACAAACTTTGGTCACTCTGTCAGGAATACCGACTATTACAAGCCTTCCCTCTGGTCCCTGAACTCCCCGAAGACGAAGAGATAATCATCTTGCGCGACGAGGATGGAAAAGAAATAGGATACAGGGAAACAAAACAAACCAGACAAATGCGCGAAGACCTGAAAAACTATAACAACTTTATCGATAAACACAGGATTACCGTGCGACTGGACGGAGTAACGGTAGTAGATAATAGATTTCTGGTCGAGAAGCTCTATGGAAACATCAAGAATGGTAAAATCTGGATTGAATCAGTTAAATTCAATAATAATCACTATCAATATAATTATACTACACCAATACCGTCCTTCAATAAACATAAGAAACCATTCCATATCAATCCATCTTGTATTATCCACAAACTAATAGACAGAATACCGGCATATAAAACCGCTCCATCTTCTCCCATTACTCATACGAAACGGAGGATAACCTTACTGCGCACGCTTTTGCGACGATTTTGGTCTGATGCGCATCTGTTCCAGAAAGACATTGAAAGGCGCAGTTATGAAATCAGTCGTATTCCATGGAAGATGAGACAGGATGTTTTGGGGGAGGAGTTCCGGCTCCAAGACATCGGTATCGATGAACTGTTTTTCGTGCTGGACTATGAGCACCTACGCCGAATCTTCAACCTCAAATCGTGGGAACAAGGTGGGAGGGCCTATGGTTCATTCCATCAGCATATGCTTCGCAAATACATGCGCAAGGACATCCTGATAGACGGCCAGCCGACAACGGAAATCGACTTCTCCGCATATCATATTCGAATGCTTTATCACCGAAAAGATATTGACTACACAGATGACCCGTATTCTGTCTGCGAAGGCCCGGAAATGAGAACCATTTACAAAGCAGTGGGTCTTATAGCTATAAACGCCAAGAAGAGCGAAGCTTGTGGGGCCATACACGAAGAACTGAAAGACAGGAAAATACCGGTGCCACGACGAGATGAGCCTTTTAAAACGCTTGTTAGAAAATTCAAGGAGGCCCACAGGGCCATTGAGCAATACTTGTTTTCTGGCATAGGCTTAACACTTCAAAACATAGATAGTCATATTATGAATGCTATTCTGATGAGACTTATGGATAAAGGGATTTTAGGTCTATCGGTTTATGACAGCGTTATTGTAGCAGAACAACACGAAGCATTCACAAAGGAGGTAATGACAGAGGAATATAAAAAGATAATGGGTTTCAATCCCAGGTTTTAGCACCAGACGCAACACTACGAGCACCATCTCTTTAAACTGGCGGGGTCACCCAAGCCCCACAAGGTCGCCATAGTGCGACTGGACTTGCCATGGGCGGGACAATACCGTCTTCTGGAACATACCAGCACAGGGCATGTCAAATCAAAATTGGAGGTCATTATGAACAATGGACCAATTAGAACAAAGTTTGGGGAAAGCGTTGCGTGCTAAGGATGTTGCCGAATATCTGGGAATGAACGTGAAACACATTAGGAATCATTACAAGGATTTAGGTGGAATACGCTTGGGACGCCATTACAGATTTTTTGAAAAGGAGATTTATTATGCCATACAAAAAAGGACAGAAGTGGGTCGCCCAAGTGAGGAAAGAGAGCAAGAGATTGGAAAAGGTATTTTTGACCAAGAAGGAAGCCAAGGACTGGGAATCCAAGATGAGGCGAAAGCCTGTCAAAGATTGGAGCAAGAAGACCGTCACGGCCTGTTTGGGTGATTGGGCACAGGTTTATTTCGATGTGGCCAAGGTACGATTCACAACCAAGACCTACAAGGAAAAGGTCTCGATGTTTAAGCGCTTCTTTAAGGTCATCAATTCGGCTCTTCCGGTCTCGGAATTGAAGCCAGCCAATGTGCTGGACTACATTATCAAACAAAAGGAGAATCGTTCAGGCTATGCCGCCAACAAGGACCGCAAGAATCTGATTGCGGCCTGGAACTGGGGCATGAAATACATGAATCCAACCCTGCTTGGCCCGAACCCGTGTCTTGTAGATAGGATGCCAGAGGTGAGGTCACCAAGGTATGTGCCATCAGAGGAGGACTTCTGGAAGGCCTATGCCTTTGCAGAAGGCCAGGACAAAGTGATGCTCATGACGTTCCTGCATCTCGCAGCAAGACGTGGCGAGGTATTCCGCATAGAATGGACAACGGATGTGGATTTCGCTAACAGCCGTGTCCGGCTATGGACTCGCAAACGCAAGGACGGAACCTACGAGTATGACTGGCTTCCCATGACCAAGGAATTGCGGAAATCGTTATTGTGGTGGTGGGAACACAGGCCGATAAAAGACAAGCCCAATGTATTCCTGTGTCTGGATGAAACGGCATTCACCCGTGAGTATTACGGCCAGCCTTTCAGATGCAGGATTCATTTCATGCGACGTCTCTGCGACAAAGCCAAAGTAAAACCTTTTGGCTTCCACGCTATCCGGCACTTAACAGCTTCCACACTGTTCAATCGGGGGTATGATGTGGGGGTGATTCAATCCATCCTTCGGCACAAAAGCCCCAGTACAACGGAGCGGTATTTGAAGAGCATCGGCATGGAAAGAGTGCGAGACGCCCTGGAAAGTTTGCCCTCCAAACCGGCGAAGGTCGTGTCGATTGACATTGACCGAGTCTACGAACGAACGTTAGGAGAATGAAATGAGGGGCCAGAAAAGCAAAAAGCCGTCTGTGGAGCCGTCATCTCCACAAGCGGCTTTCATGAAAAGGCGTAAGGCCTTTAATTTACTGGTGATCCCACGGGGAATTGAACCCCGGTTTCCGGCGTGAGAGGCCGGCGTCCTGACCGCTAGACGATGGGACCCTTTTTAAGTCGAACATGATTATAGAAAAGGGTATACTTTGTCAAATATTATTTTATAGATTTGAATACTTCTCAATCCTTTTACCCTTTCTGTAGCCGAAAACAAAATATATTATACAACCGATAAAAGGGATAAGAGCAATTATTCCCCATGTAAACTTATATGCCAGTTTACCAAAATCCTTCTTAGCTATATCAAATATGGCCAGGCAGGTTATTACGTAAAACGCTATGCCAAGACCTACAAAAAATGTTGTGGTATTCAATTTTATCCTTTCAATTCAATAATTCAAATATTTTTAATATAGTATCCACATAATAGTTACTATGGTTATAATGATAAATGACCTTATAGGCATCTTTTCTGTCTATTCCCGGATGCCATCCGTAATGGCCGAGATATGTTGCTATACTTATTATAGCATCGGCATGGTTAAAAAGATCAACACTTCCATCTCCGTCCCCATCTTTTGCGAATGAGAGAATACTGCTTGGCATGAATTGAGCTATACCCAATGCCCCCGCAAAAGAGCCATTAATAATAGCTGGATCAATTCCCTCTCTGTTTACATATATAATAAAAGCTTTGAGTTCTGAATAAGCCCATTTTGATTTCCTGTCTGACCACTTATTGAATTCTTCCCTTGTACGACTGTAAGAGCTTGAATTTTTATCCCAGACCATCTCACGGATGTTTAAATCCGACAAAGAAGCCAGCGTTGAAAGAGTGTTTAAAACAGATCTGTTCCCAATTACTTTTCCAAGTCTTGTTTCAACCAAAATTATAGAGGTTATAATTTTTTTGTCCACGCCGTATATTCTTTCCGCACTTGAAAGCTCTGTACTATATTTGCTCATATATTTTTTTGCCTTCTTAATGGAGCTTTTGGAAGTGAACTGATCGTAATTTAATTTAGCTTCGCTATGCACGAAATATCGAGAAACACCTTTAAAATCAAAATAGACCTCTGGTCTGCTGTATAAATCTTTTATCATACCTTTATCAAAATCTTCTATTATGAGTCTTTGCTGCAGGGATTCAAAATATACCCTGCTGTTATCTGCAATAGCCTGGTTTTGAAAAGATGGCACGGCAATTAATATCAACAAACCTGTAAGCAGAACTATAATTGTGCTGTAGTTAATTTTAATAGGCATCATCGCTACTCTCCGGGTAATAATTTGATTAATGACTCTGTTGATTTACTCCGATGATTTACTCCGATTTTGAAAATCAGAACACACCATGTTGCGTTATGCTCAAACATTACACACAATATATTGTGCCAATTTTTCTGAGAAGCTAGTAAATCAACAGAGTCATTAATTAAGTTAAATATTTTTATTTATGTTATTATTATTGCTTAATTGCAACAACTTATTGTTTGCCCAATCAGAAGAACCGCTTGGGCCACGTTTACGAACAATAGTGAAGAATAAATATGCCAACGATATAATTATAGGCGCAACTACTGGCTCTTGGGCTTTTGGTGAATTGGAATATAAGCTTCCAGTTTGATTTTGCATGACTGATGGGACGAGCTTGAGGGAGGGCTGGTGGAGAATACGGATTAGATCTTGTATAATTTTTTTATATTTGGTACAAAAAAAGTTTTGCTTGCTCATAATAATTTATTGATACCTAAAACCTGCTTGAAGAATTTAAATTGCACCTGCGGCAAACTAAGCTTGTGAGAAATACGGGTTAATTTTGGAGGGTAACTGCATGTTGTTTACTGTTCTTCTTTATATCTCTCTTTTTGTCTTTCTTCTTGGCCTGATCTACAAGGTTTCCACCTGGTTCTCGCGAAAAATAGGAATTGCGTCTAAAAATTTTACGACATCTGAAAGAATATCAGCGGCAGTAAAGGGTATATCGGGCGTTATATTCAGCCCAAAAATCCTTATTCTTGCTAAAGTTTTCTTGCTCGACGTTGTGCTGCAAAGAAGAATTCTGAAAGAAAACCTCCTCCGGTGGTTGATGCATATGCTGATATTTACCGGATTCATGATGCTGCTGCTGATGCATGCCTTTGACTCTTTTATAACCTCACCTCTTTTTAAAGAATATTATTCTACTGTAAACCCGTTTTTATTTCTCAGGAATTTTTTCGGCATTATGGTTTTAGCCGGCTTGATGATCGCCGTTTACAGGCGCTTTATTCTGAAAGTACCCCGCCTCAAAACCAGCCCCATGGACTACTATGCCATCATTATTCTAACTGTTATTATGATTTCAGGTATTTTTCTGGAAGGTATAAAAATAACATCATATGCTGAATTCCAGAATATGATGGAAAATTATTCCGCCCTTGATGATGAGGGAGAAATACTGGCACTTGAAAAATTATGGGTTAAGGATTTTGGTCTGGTTTCACCGAATGTTAAAGGGCCGATTGATCCTGCGATTATCCCCTTCTCTAAAGAATTACATAATATGAACTGTGCTGAGTGCCATTCCTCACCCAAATGGGCGTTTACCGGTTATCCGGTCTCCAGAATTTTAAGCCCTGTTGCTTTATTTCTGGACAGGTCGGGAGTAACGACGTTTTTATGGTATATTCATTTCCTTGCATGCTTTATCGGCCTTGCTTATCTGCCTTTCAGCAAGATGTTCCATTTTATCGCCAGTCCTGTAAGCCTCCTTGCAAATGCTGTAATGGATAAAGACAAATCTTTTCCTGCAAATATCGCAACCAGACAGGCAATGGAACTGGATGCATGTACTCACTGCGGCACTTGCAGTCTTACATGTTCGGTCGCAACGGCCTTTGATAAAACAGGTAATTTAAATATTCTTCCTTCAGAAAAACTGGTATTTCTAAAAACCTATGCCTCGGGCAAGGATTTAAAAGAAAATGAGCTTAAAGCCATTCAGGAAGGAATTTATCTGTGCACCAATTGTGACCGCTGCACAGTCGTGTGTCCTGTTGGTATAAATCTCAGGGAGTTGTGGTTTAACGTAAGAGAAGAACTCATTCAAAAAGGCAATCCAATACCACTTGTGCTTTCACCTTTTTCTTTTTATCGCGGTTTGAATCAACAAAAGCTGGATTCAAAAAATTATTCAAATCCTGCGAGCCTAACAAAGGATGCTATTACAGACAAATGCGAGTTAATGAAAAATCCTGATAAAGTAATTTCTTTAACTCCAGTTAATAAAGAATTTAAGGAAAAAGTAGATCTTTCTTCTCAGGCAACTACCTATTCCTATTGTTTTTCCTGCCAGAACTGCAGCACTGTATGCCCGGTAGTGGGTAATTATGAAAATCCGCAAGAGGCTCTTGGCCTGCTGCCGCATCAAATCATGCGTTCTGTCGGACTTGGCTTAAAAGATCTGGCTTTTGGTTCAAAAATGCTCTGGAGTTGCGTAACATGTTACCAATGCCAGGAGCATTGCCCTCAGGGAGTAAAAGTTACCGATGTTTTGTATGAGCTGAAGAACCTTGCAATAAAAGAGAGTTTTAATAATGAATAAAATGATAAAATATGCATTGTTTCTTGGATGTAATATCCCTGCCAGGGTGCAGCAATATGAGACCTCAGCCAGGTCTGTGCTTGCTGAGCTTGGCGTTGATTTAGAAGATATTAAAGAGTTTAACTGCTGCGGTTATCCGTTAAGAAATTCGGATTTTAAGACATCTGTACTCTTTTCCGCACGGAATCTGGCTCTGGCGGAAAAGCTGGGTTTAAATATGATTACGCTCTGCAAATGTTGCTATGGCAGCCTGAAAATGGCTGAACACCATATGAAGGAAAATTTATTTCTTAAAGATGAAGTCAATGAAACACTGGCAAAAGAGGGATTAGAGTACAACGGGGATATTGAAATCAAACATCTTCTGTCAGCGCTTTATTCAGATATAGGAATCAATACATTAAAAGAAAAGATAACAAGAAGTTTCAAAAATCTTAAAATTGCTACCCATTACGGATGCCATGTTTTGCGTCCAAGTAATATTATGCAATTCGATGATCCAATATCGCCTGTTATTTTCGATAAACTTGTGGAACTAACTGGAGCAAATAGCATTGACTGGTCATTAAAGCTTGAATGCTGCGGAGCACCTGTACTTGGAATAAATGATGACCTTTCAATGAACCTGACGGAAAAAAAACTAACTGACGGAAAAAAAGCTGGTGCAGACTACCTTTGCACTGCCTGCCCATGGTGCCACCTGCAATTTGACAGTGTACAGAAGATGATGTTAGAGCAGCGACGCTTGAACAATCATCTTCCGGCAATTCTATTCCCACAGCTCCTTGGGCTGGCTATGGGTATTGATAAGGAAACCCTGGGAATAAGTATGAACCAGATAGATATAAGTGCTATAGAACCAGAATTGAGCTATTAGCAGTTAGCTTTTAGCGGTTAGCACAATAATTTCAATATATTGATAGATGTCAACATTCCACCCAATGGGTGAAAATCGAATCGCTGGTAACCAACTGAAATAATAAGAGCTAACAGCTAATCGCTAAGAGCTAATCGCTCATCTTAGGTAGAGACCTCATTATCATAGGAAAATAAATGTCAAAAGAAAAGATCGGTGCTGTAATGGTTGTAGGCGGCGGAGTTGCTGGAATGCAGGCCGCACTGGATGTCGCAAATTCAGGCTATTACGTCTATCTTGTTGAGAGAACAAGCTCTATCGGCGGAATCATGTCCCAATTAGACAAAACCTTTCCGACCAATGACTGTTCCATGTGTATTATCTCGCCCAAACTGGTCGAAGTCGGCAGGCATATCAATATAGAATTACTCACTCTTTCAGAGGTCAAAGACATATCAGGGGAAGAAGGAAATTTTGAGGTACAGGTAACTCAATACCCGCGTTATGTTGATATGGATAAATGTATCGCATGTGGTCTATGCGCACAAAAGTGTCCGAAAAAAGTTGACAGTGAATATGATGAAAAACTTATAAAGCGCAAGGCAATATATTTAAAATACCCACAGGCTGTCCCTCTTAAATATGCAATTGATTCTGAGAAATGTATCTTCTTTAAAAACGGCAGGTGCAAGGCTTGCGAAAAATTCTGCCCCACCGGTGCCATCAACTTTGATGACCAAAAGAAAGATTTGAGTCTCAAAGTGGGCTCAATCATCCTTGCCACCGGCGTCAGGGCTTACGATCCATCAACTCATGACATTTACGGATATGGAAAATCTCCTAATATTGTTACCAGCCTTGAATTTGAACGAATTCTTTCAGCATCAGGTCCTTTTGGCGGACATCTCGTCAGGCCATCAGATAAAAAGGAACCAAAAAAAATTGCATGGCTGCAATGTGTTGGATCAAGAGATACCCATATAGGAGCCAGAGGCTATTGCTCGTCGGTCTGCTGTACCTATGCGATAAAAGAGGCCATGCTTGCTAAAGAACACAGCAAAGAGCCTCTGGATACAGCTATTTTTTATATGGATATACGAACTCACGGAAAAGATTTTGAAAAATATTACAACAGAGGCAAAAATGAATCAGGCATAAGATTTATAAAATCAAAAATCAGCAATATCTTTCCAGTTGGAAATACAGGCAATCAGATCATACGATACATAGACGAAAACGGCAGAAGAGTTGATGAAGAATTTGATATAGTTGTCCTCTCGGTAGGACTTGGCATAAGCAAAGAAGTAATAGAACTGGCCGAGAAATTAGGTGTTGAACTTGATCATTATAATTTTGTATCAACTACA
>Ga0255419_10223_pt1 | contig 12480 bp, 9 predicted proteins | sample ANMaggSeSYBR02J3_FD_182658 | JGI IMG/M metagenome (GOLD analysis project Ga0255419, IMG submission 182658) | Sediment cell enrichment communities from methane seep in Santa Monica Basin, California, United Staets - ANME aggregate JGI... | ecosystem: Environmental > Aquatic > Marine > Cold seeps >...
AGGTTCGCCAGCATTTGAAATGAGTTCCAGATTGCTGATGCAAGCGCCGATAGTCGTCCCCATTTGGTGGACATAAATCACCCCGCCAAAAGGGATATCTTCTTTTTGTCGTTTGGTTGCCTCAACGAGGAGATCGTCATCGTGAGTGAAAAGCACTCGACCCAATTTAGTCGCTCGATCTAATAATGCTGAATCATCCATATGGTCGGCGCCATCTTCATAGGCTGTAATGACATCTACACCACGCAAACGCAAAGCCACGGTTATGGCTCGTGACACATTATGGTCCATATAGAGCGCAATCACAATCAGATCAATCCTTTGGATTTCAACCGGGCTGCAAGAGGTGTTTGTTCTGTGGTTTGCTGGACCTCATTTACAAATGCAAGCCTTCGCTCAATGTCCTGATCAAGTGCATCTTGATGATCCCAGTAATAGGCCAATGCCGAATATATTTGCCCCAGGGTAAGGTAAGGGTGCTGGAAATGCAGTTCCTCCGGGCTCCAGCCGTAGGCGGTTTTATCCAGGACGATCTCGGTTATTTTCATGTTTGTCCCTGCAATAATGGGGACCCCTTTCTCGTCCAGGACCACATGCTCATATTCGGTTTTTGCAGAAGTTAATGACATGATTAAAACCTCATCCTATCTGACTGTTTTAGCTTTCAGTATATCATGAAACTAAATATTTCTCCAATTGAATTATTCAAAATCAATTTACCTGCCAATCTCGCTTCAAAATCCCTTATTCTCAATTCCCACGGACAAAAATCCAGGATAAAATGCTTTAAAATATCTGTCGGGGTCCCTCTGTTTGAACTATCCGGAATTCCCGGATATCTAACCTTAGAGCATTACAACACCATGTTCTGTGAAGGCAAAGGGTAAGACTTTGAATGCTACCTTCTTTTTAAGGTCACATTTTGTGACCTTAAAGATTGATTTTCCTCTTTTGTCAGCTCAAACATAAAATCATAGGGGCCCAAAAATCTAAACACAGATCAGAGAGAAATTTCTTACTCAATTTAGAGAAAATTACCTAAAATTAGTTGCCTGATCAAGAATTTTTGCCAGTCTGTTTGAGCGGAAAGATTATTATATGATCTCAAGTTAGTTCAGCTTTGCTCCACAATTTGAATAATGGAGTAATGGAATATCGCAGTTCCCGTCTTTAGCGGGGGTGGGTTTGAAGGAATTTTTGAGAGGAAATATGTGGGATTCGGCCAAATCAACAGGATCAGCTTTGTAAAAGGGTATCGACCTCTTTTTGGGGAAGACCGTGAATTCGGATCGATTTTTGTCTGGATCGTTCCCCTGAAACAATCTCCACACTTCCTTTGGCAAGGCCCAGTTTCTTGGCAAGAAATTCTATAAGGGCCTTGTTTGCTTTCCCGTCAACAGGGGGGGCTGTAAGCTTTATCTTAAAAATTCCATCCTCTACGCCGATAATCTGATTTCTGGAAGACCTGGGCACAACCCGGACCTTGATATCTGTTTTGATTTGACTCGCGCTACGCCCTGTTTTTGGGCTCATTTTTTTGTCCAATAATTTTTGTATCCTGTCCAATCAGCGATATTCGGGTTGAATTCCTGACTCATTTGGGATAGGGTTTTACCATTCAAACTCGAATCAAAGGAGAGAAATAACGGTGTATTTTCTGACATCCATTATTGACTTGCTAATTGTCCTTTTACTTCTGAGGCTCCTGATCAGGCCAAATGAAGCCCTTTTCAACCCCATATATAGACTACTCTACCGCATTACAGACGTCATCCTGACTCCTGCAGAACATATTACGCGCAAACCGACTCAAGGCACACTTGTAACCATATTGGCCCTTGTAATGCTTCGGGGCGCTATTTATATATTAATAAAACCGATGCCTTTCTTGTCCGGGGTTGGGATCAGCCTGTTGGGCCTGTTTCAACTTCTTTTTCAGTTCTATATGGTGATATGGTTTGTCTCCGTTTTTTCCAGGCGTGGCTTTGTGACCCCTTTTACACACATTATGGAGCGGGCCTTTCTTCCTGTTCGTAATATCCTTGGCCGGTTTCGAATCCAAAGGGATCGTTTCTATCTGTTTTCTTTTTTCTTCCTATGGATCACTTATTCTTTCTTGAGTATCATCATTCGCTCCGTGATGATTTCCCAGACCGGCCTTTCTCCTGTTTCGCTGGTCCATGTACTGGGAGAGGGATTAATGCTTGTACTGGCGCTTTTTCCCTTTCCAGGCTTTTTTTCCCTTGTGATTGTTGTCGGGGCACTTCTCTCGTGGGTCAGCCCGGACCCGTCCAATCCTATAGTCCAAACAATCTACGGGATCAGCGAACCACTTTTGGTACCTTTCAGAAGGATCATACCCCATATTGGGGGACTGGATATTTCCCCAATACTGGCACTTCTCTGCTTCCAGATTCTGGGAGTGGTGGGTCAACAAATAATTGCAGGCATTGTAGGGGCGATTTAGTTTCCATCCATAAATGGCTATTTTTCACAATCCCCCGCCTGCTTCGGGACAGGTCGGCGTCAATCTGCGGGATTACTTGTTCCCGCACATGTTCGGGACGCGTAATCCCTTGATTTTCTTGATCTTGTAAAAAATATCTCATTCCTGAATTGGAAACTCGCTAGTGCTCAAAATTGATTTGTGGATGGGCACTATTTAGCCTTCATCTTTGTTTTCAGGCAGTTTATGTCTGGTAAATCTCAATAGCTGTAACAATACCATGGCACCTGCAGGAGGTTCCCAATAGCCACTTTCCCTTCTCATCCTCACTGAGGCGCTCCGCCAATCCGGTCAAATCCCTTAACTTGTACCCCCCTAAACCCGGCGCGAGCTGGTGACTCCTTATCACATGAGTCTTGAACCCCGGCAATCTAATGTGGCCCAAAAGATCATGTAATGGGTTGTCCCGCCTTTCTCCCGTAACAGTACAATATTCCGGCTCCGGGCAATCATCGGGACACTCGAAGTCGGCATAGCTGACAAGGAGAGATCCCTCACTTCCCTGCCAGGTGTGGGGCAACAAGGGCTTTATATCATCCGGCACCTGAATCATATTGATTACGCGGGAACTTTTTAAATAGCCTTTGACCCATTCATAGGCCAGATGCAAAGGAATCGCCGGAACAATAGTGTTAGAAGGGTTTAAGAGATGGTAATTCTTCACCAGGAAAAGGGTTCCATCGTATTCTATCCTCTTTACGGGCAGGTCTTCCAACTGAGAGAGACTTTTTTCATCCTCGTCCACAACAAAAAGCGGCGCATGCGACTCATTGCTGAGCAAGCGGGCCGCACGGGCTCCAAAATGGCCTGCACCTATAATAAGAATCGCGTCTTCAGGAATTTCGTCTGTGATATCATTTTGAGAAAGCTTTGTCATAAATGTCTGTAAACCGATGGGTATGTCAGAGCAGGCCGTAAGCCGGGTCCTGTTTCCCGAAGCAGTCACCCGCTTTCGGGACAATGGCCATTCATCTAGTCTCGATGTTGCCATCGAGATCGAGCGACCTACCCGGGAACCGGGGCGGGCCACCCCGTACGTTCCCCTATTTGGTCTTGCTCCAGGTGGGGTTTACCAAGCTCCCCCGGTCACCCGGGAGACTGGTGAGCTCTTACCTCACCCTTTCACCCTTACTCCCGCCGACATACTCAAAGTCGGCGGGGGCGGTCTCCTTTCTGTGGCACTTTCCTTCCCGTCGCCGGGACTGGGAGTTACCCAGCACCTCGCCCTGTGGAGCCCGGACTTTCCTCTCCCCTGCCATAACGACAGGGCAGCGGCCATTTGTCCTACTCCAACATACCCAAACAATAATCCTGGCCCAACGGACCAGCCTTTGGTTTGCTCCTGAAAGGAGCTGTTTTATTTAAAGCCGTACAAGTTAAAAGTGCCTAAAGTGATCTAAAATGCCTAAATTTATAGTGTCGCTTCGCTCCGCTGTTTTTATATAATTGACAGAATTCCTTAACTTTAGCTCACTTTAAATTTTAGTTCACTTCAAACTCTTGCAGCAATTCTTCAGGCAGAACCAGAACGCTATTCCTTCCCACTTTCTCCGGCCGCCGCATCATTCTTGAAAATTTCATCTTCTCCCCAATAGATAATGCGTATGCAATTTGGGCAGGTCATCAGTTTATCGCCTCGAATCACTTCATTGAACCGTTGCGGTGGAATATCCAGGTGGCATGCCTGGCACACACCCTTAATAACCGGGCTGACAACTATTCCGCCCTTTCGCTCCCTTAAAAAATCGTACTTTTTTAATAGATCCTCGTCAATAGTCTTGCCCAGGCTTACCCTCTCCTTCTCAAGCCGTTTAAATTCCCGTTCCAATGCCTTCATTTCTTCCATAATTTTATCACGATCTTTTTCAACATCCTTTTTGAGCTTTTTCATCTTTGCCTTACTCTCAACACACCCTGATTCCAACACCTCAAGCTCTTCCATTATATCGAGCCCTTTGTCTTCGGAAAGAGACTTTATCCTTTTCAACTCATCAAGTTCCTTCAGGGCCGCGCTATATTCCTTGTTGGATTTTATATTGCTCAACTTGTTGTTACTCTTTTCTATCTGGCTATCGATATCTTCAATTTCTCTGTCAATCTTGCGGCCTTCTTGTTTGTAAGCATCGAGCCGCTCTAACTCATCCTTAAGTTTGTTTTCAAAAGCGATCAATCCTTCCTCAAGCCTTAGGACATTGATCGGGCCCTGCTCCTTTTTACCCCGGACATCCGCTATACGTAAATCGCAGTCCTGAAGATCTATCAACTTCTTAATTTTTACTTTCAATTCATTCACCTCACCTCAAGCAATTGTCGAAAACCATCAATATTACCAGTCATATCCCATGGGATCGGTTTCGTCCTCGTCAACTTCAACAGCCACTTTCCATCCCCACTCTGTTACCATGGCGCGTAAACGTTCTGCAAAAACTCCAAAGGCCGTTTTTTCCGTATGAAAATGTCCTGCATCAATCAGGGCGATTCCTAAAGACTCGGCCTCCAATGCATGATGATGACCTATATCCCCGGTCACAAGGAGATCCGCCCCTTTTTGGAAGGCAAGGGAAACCAGACTTCCACCGGAGCCCCCGACAACGGCAAGCCGCCGGACCTGCTCATCTTCCCGACCTACGACCTTCACCTGCTCGGTACCAAATACTTTTTTAACTTTTTCCACCAAAACCGAGAGCCTTACTGACGCCGGCAAATCTCCGATTCTTCCTAATCCCGCATACTCGGCCTCGTCCTTTACCTCCAAGACTTCGACAGTTTCAAGTTCCAGAAGCTCTGCCAGGATATCGTTGATGCCGCCCTTGGCCATATCCAGATTAGTATGGGCAGCAATCACTGAAACCCTGCTTTTTACAGCTTCCACAATCACATCTCCGGGATGCGTATTAATATCCAGCCGCGAGAGGGGCCTAAAAATCAAAGGGTGATGTGTAAACAGGAGCTGGGCATTTCGCCTTTGGGCGGACCTCAATGCCTTGAACGTGGGATCAAGGGAAAGGAAAATCTTCGTAATCTCCTGAGAATAAGAACCCACCTGGAGACCTGGATTATCCCATGGCTCAGCCAGAACGGTTGGGGCAATTTTCTCCAACCGGTCTAAAATATCTTTTATCCTGGGTACCATGAAAGCTTCAGACCCACAAAAATTTAAAGGGCGTACCATTTAGCGGTGCGCCCTTTCCTGGATTACAGCATAAACTCCGGCAAAATTCTTGAAATCGGCTCATCGGATTGTAAAAAACATAACAAATTTCTAATCACTGGTGGGCCCACCTGGGTTCGAACCAGGGACCTACCGGTTATGAGCCGGTGGCTCTTCCAGCTGAGCTATGGGCCCCCACAAAAATCTTTATATTTTGATAGAATGCGCACCCAAGAAAAATTTGTCAAGAAAAAATCTCACTTAAACTTCCCTGTTTTCCACAAAACTCTTCAACTTCCTGCTTCTGCTGGGATGCCTCAATTTTCTAAGCGCCTTTGCCTCTATCTGTCTGATCCGCTCCCTCGTAACACTAAAATCTCGTCCAACCTCTTCTAATGTATGGTCCGCTTTTTCACCGATGCCGAATCTCATTCTGAGGACCTTCTCCTCCCTCGGAGTTAATGTCCTTAAAACCATTCTTGTTTGTTCCGACAGGCCGAAGTTGACAACAGCATCTCCGGGAGAGAGGACCTTTTTGTCCTCTATGAAATCACCAAGATGGCTGTCTTCCTCTTCTCCGATGGGAGTTTCAAGAGAGATGGGTTCCTTGGCAATTTTTAGCACCTTCCTGACCTTCTCTAAAGGAAATTCCATTTTCGCAGCAATTTCTTCCGGTGTCGGCTCCCGCCCGTGCTCCTGGACGAGATAGCGGGAGGTCCGTATAAGCTTGTTGATTGTTTCAATCATATGTACGGGAATACGGATGGTCCTTGCCTGATCCGCAATTGCCCTTGTAATCGCCTGCCTGATCCACCAGGTGGCATAGGTGCTGAATTTATAACCCCTCTGATATTCAAATTTGTCCACGGCCTTCATCAATCCTATATTCCCTTCCTGGATAAGATCAAGGAACTGGAGACCTCGATTCGTATATTTCTTGGCAATACTGACAACCAGTCTCAGGTTGGCCTGTATAAGCTCGGATTTGGCCATTTTTGCCTTCTCTATATTCCCCTCTATCCGCCTTAATGCGGCTTTCAATTGACGGGGATTCAGGTTGGTCCTCTCTCTAAGCTGCTTTATGGCTTTCTGGGCATTATCCACCTTGTTTTTCAACGCGATGAGTTCACTTTTGGTTAAATCGATGGGAGAGATCACCAGGTCATCCTGCGCGGACTTTGGAATCTTGGCGTAGCACTTCTTCACAAAGGAAATCGGCCTGCCGCCTGCCTGCAACATGCATTCGGAAATATCTTTTTCGGATTTTTCAATATCGCCCAGAAGATCCCTGAATCTTGTTACCATTAATTCGAGTTGTCTTTTTTCCAGACTGAACGAATTTACCAATCCCATAATCTTGGCCTGGTCCTTTTTGATCTGGGCCGTAAGTTTTTTCTTTTTTGTATCGGAACAACCCCGCTTTGATATTTCTCGCCTTTTGAGGCCTACATTTTCATGAAATTCGGCGATCCCCTCTATCAGTCTTATGAGAGATTCCTTCCTCTCGCCCAAATGCATAAAATTGTCGTCGTCTTCCAGATCATTGATCACGTCTTTCAATTTTATTTTACTCTCCTTGAGTTCCTCTCCCAGTTCAATGATATGTTCAATGCCCACACACGAATCCAACAGGCCGGCCAACGCCTTATTTTCACCTGCCTCGATCCTTTTGGCTATCTCTACCTCCCCCTCTCTGCTGAGAAGTGAGATACACCCCATCTCCTTCAAGTACATCTTTACCGGATCAGAAACTCGGGAAGTCGCATCAGAAATCTCTGCACGGAAAGTCTCTTTCTCTGCTTTTTTTTCCTCCTCTTTCTTGACCTTCCTGGCTTTTTCGATCTCGCTCTTGGATACTTCATCTACTACCATGATATCCAGTTCTTCAAACATCATAATGAGATCATCAAAATGCTCTCCAGGGGAGACAATTTCGTCCGACAGGTCGTCATTCAGCTCCGTAAATGTAACATATCCCTTATCTTTGCCGATATCGATCAAACGCCTTAAATTACCCATGTCGGTATTCTTGGTCATTATGTGTTTCCTCCTAAAGACTTATCTTTTAAGATCTCAACGGTCCTTGAGTTCTCAGTTTTGTTAGTTGTACCAGGCGTTCCATATCTCCACGCTCCTTTGCCCTTTGAAAGGATAAGGATATCTTTGCCTGATAGATCTCTTCCTCAAACTCGACAACAGCCTGTTCAACATCCTGTTGCGAACAAACAAAAGGCCGGTGCAGAACCTCCCTGAGCTGCTCACAGGCCGGTTCACTATCGAGAATGTCTAATAATTTTTCGGGTGAAACGGGGGCTTCCTGATTAAATTCAGCAAAAATCGTGTCAACAATTTTCATGACCACCGGATCGGAAAGGAGCGTTCGACACCCACAGGCCATGAGTCTTGAAACGGTCTCGGGATAATGGACTAGAAGATTGAGCAACTGGAGATCGGTGAGCCTCTTTTGAGCCTTTTTGCCGGTCGTCATCTGCCCATTTATCTTCCTTTCAAATGCCTCTCCCGAAGGCTTTTTCATAAATCTTGCCAGTTCAGATAAAACCGCATCTTCCTTGACCCCAATTCTTTCAGCTAAACGTCTAACGTATAATGAACGCAGGGTAAAATCACGGATCTCCGACAGGACAGGAAGTATCTCCTTTAATGCTCCAACTCTTGCCTCGTCCGAATCTCTTTCTGAGAGTCTCTGCTCCACAAAAAAATCAAACATCGGGAAAGCCTGATCAACTATTTCCAGAAACACGTCCAACCCATTTGCGTTCACGAATGTGTCAGGGTCATGCCCCTCCGGCAAGACGACAGCCTTTGCAGAGAGGCCTTCATTTGAAAAAACGGGAAGGCTTCTCAAGGCCGCTGCCTTACCTGCTTCATCAGCGTCAAATACAACTACTGCCTCATCCGCATACCCCTTAAGTTTTCGGACATGTCTTGATGTCAGGGCCGTCCCTAAGGTCGCCACGACCTCGTTTAGGCCATGTTTCTTAAGCGCCAGGCAATCCATGTACCCTTCAACTATAACTACCCTGCCCTTTTCCCTTATCACCTTATGGGAGGCATGCAACCCGTAAAGGGTCTCACCCTTATGGAATATTGGGGTTTCCGGCGTGTTCAGGTATTTGGGCAGAGAATCATCCAGCACCCTCCCTCCGAAACCAACCACCTGTTGCCTAAGATTAAATATCGGGAATATAATCCTGTTTCTGAAACGATCGTAATGGCCTCCGCTTTTCCTCGAAATAATCAGGCCTGCCTGAACAGCCAAATTCAGGTCCGCATGCTCATGCCTCAAAATTCCAACAAGGCCATCCCATTCATCCGGTGCATAGCCGATTCGGAATTCCGAGATCGTATCTTTCCGAAGCGAACGCCGGTTCAGATATGCCCTGGCTGATTTTCCCTTTACGGAATGGCCCAGTGCCTTTTCAAAATAGACTGCGGCCTTTTCGTTTAATCCGAACAGGGCCTCTCTTTGAGCGGCCTTTTCTCTCTCTTTGGAAGCGGAAAATCCTTCCGAAATCGTCACATTGTATCTTTCCGCCAGATCCCTCAATGTCTCAGGGAAAGTGGAACTGTGGTACTCCATCCAGAATGAAAATATATCACCACCCTTTTTACATCCAAAGCAATGAAACGTCTGCCTTTCAGCGTTTACCGTAAAGGAGGGATCTTTTTCAGCATGAAAAGGACATAGTCCCACATAGTTTCGGCCCGCTTTTTTCAGCTTCACAAACTGGCCGATGAGTTCCACAATATCAGCAGTCCTTCTGATCTCTTCCTTGGCAGATTGATAAGAAGTCATGTTCCGGTTGCCGGTTGCTCGTTACTGGTTGCTGGTTGCTCGCTACTGGTTGCTCATTTCTCGTTATTCGCTGCCGGTCATTGCCTGTTTTTAACATTTTAGGACCCTGAGAAACCGACTACGACCGCAACGTCTTTGCAATGGGATAGGGTAATATAATTATCTTTTATCGAATGCCAAGGCTTCAGGATAATTCAGGATAAATCCACAACGGTTATGGCATCACCGCCGGATTTTAGGTCGGCGCTGCAGATACTTTTCACAAAGCTAACCCCTTTCAGGTGCTCGCGTATAGCTTTCCTCAGCCTTCCTGTCCCGAATCCGTGAATGATCCTCAAGGTCAATTCGCCTTCGACCAAGGCACGATCAAGAGTCTTGTCAATCAAGGAAATGGCATCGTCAACTCTGTAACCGATGACATTCAGCTCCCTGGGCGGCAAACCCTTAAAACCCCATGAAACGGGTCTGACCACTTTATCGGTACCGGGTTCTTTCACCTCTTTTACAATTTCGAGATCCTGAATCTCGGCAGACATCTTGACCTTTCCCAACATAAGCTGGGCGCGGCCGCCTGAAGGATCTATTGACAGGACGGTCCCTTTTTGTTCGAGCTTTGAGTGGTAGACCATCTGCCCTTTTTCTATCTGCTTGAGCCCGGCAGGAGACGTCTCAATCCTCGTCGATTCAATTTGCCCTAACAATCTGCGACCGATCTCACCATACCTCTCAGTGACATAGGCCTGAGACGATTCCTTGTTCTTCTTCAATAAATTGACTGCCTGCCTCAACTCCTCCCTGGCCTCTTTTATGGCACTCTCCGCCTCGACCCTCTTTTTTTCCATCAGGGTCCTTTCCTCAAACTCCAGGCTGGTCAGTCTGTCCTTTATCTCCTTTTCAGCCTCCTGAAACGTTCTCTTAGCCTCTTCAGCCTCTCTCCTCTCCCGTTCTGTCTCCAACTTCAAGTAGTTCAGTTTCTCTATAAGCCGGTTCAGGCGTATTTCATCATTGTCCAGATAACCCTTTGCCTGGTCAAGGATATTAGCCGGAATCCCCACATCCCTGGCAATTTCCAGTGCATGGCTGATCCCGGGAGATCCGTATTTCAGTCTGAACGTGGGACAATTTCTTTTTAAATCAAATTCAACAGCGGCATTTAAGACCTTTGGATTTAACAATCCATAGGATTTCAATCGGTTGAGGTGGGTGGATACGGCCACGAATGTCCCTCTTCGGCAAAGAGAATCGAACACGGCCATGGCAAGGGCCACTCCCTCATCCGGATCAGTCCCCATTCCCGGTTCATCAATAATGGCAAGACTCTTCTGATCCGCATGTTCCGTAAAGTACTTCAAGTGCGCTGCGTGAGCGGAAAAGGTGCTGCGCCCTTCCTGGATGTCCTGATCATCGCCAATGTCCGCCATGATCTGATTGAAAACGGGAAGACGGCTTCCTTCATCAGCGGGAACGTGTATGCCTGCCTGGACCATAAGGCACATCAGTCCAAGCGTCTTCAGGACAACGGTCTTTCCACCCCTGTTCGGACCTGAAATGATCAATCCATTCCTGTCACCATCTATCGATATGCCCACAGACACGGGAAATTCAGTGCGTTCACCACGATCCCGGGCTTCAAGGGCTAAGGCCATTAGAATCGGGTTTCTTGCCCCTATCAGTTCAATCCCTCCCTCTTCATCAACCTCCGGCGCCACACATGACAGGGTCTCGCTGAACCTTGCCCTGGCATAAAGCCCGTCGAGTCTGCTGATCAGGGCCTGACAGTTAGCAAGATCACTGGAAAAATCACTGACCATGCCGGTCAAACCGGTCAGGATCCGGAACTCCTCGGCCTTTTCCTCCTGGGCCAGTTCACCCATTCGGTTATTGTCCTGGATCACATCCACAGGTTCTAAAAAGCATGTAGACCGTGTCTTGGAATACCCATGAATAATTCCCTGTATCCGCGATTTTTTATCGGTCCCCAAGGAAATCACATACCGGCCATCTCGAACCGTAACTAAATGGTCCTGCCCATCACCCGGGACTCCTGCGGAGTCTTTGATACGCTGTAATCCTTTCTCGAGATCCGACCTCAGCCGAATCTTTTTCCTTCTGATTTTTTTAAGGACCGGACTTGCCGAATCCTTGAGAGCACCGCTTAAAGAAATCGTATCCCCTATGGCCTTTATTAATGCCCCGAATTCGGCCATATCACTCACCAGGCCATATATCCCCGGACATAGAGAACGATTGGAACCAAGGAACATTTTAGATTGCCGGCTTGCCTGGGCAAGCCCGAGAACACACAAGAGTTCGTTGGGTTCCAGACACGATCCATCGGCTCCGGATTTTTTTAGAATCGCCGATATATCCGTAACGTCCGAAAAAGAGACAAACCCTTTCACCTTCAGAAGAAGTCTCAGTTCTGAAACCAGTCTAAGCTCATTATCAATGTGTTTTACGTCATTCGATGGTCTAAGGGATAGGCAATTTGATTGACCCAGCGGACAGGAAGCGTAATGGGACAGAATATTCAACAGGCGATGATATTCAAGAACCTGGTGTGTGTGTTCGATCATGCAGGCTCTGTTAATAAGTGTTGGTTGTTAACTCAGAAGTCTTCCGGCTATCTCGCTTACTTCTTTGCCCTGTGCCTGTCCCAACATCCTGGTCATGGCCGCCTTCATGACCTTTCCCATGTCCTTGGGACTTGTGGCCGACAACTCGGAAATAACCTCTCGCAACGTCTTTTCAATTTCCTCGGGGGTCAATTGCCGGGGCAGGTACTCATAAAAAATTTCGATTTCCTGCTCTTCCTTGGCGGCCAGTTCCTCGCGCCCCCCATTCCTGAATTCCTTAACCGCTTCCTTACCCTTTCGAACCAAAGATGAAATAACTGCTTCAATTTCCTTGTCCTCTAATTCACGCCCCTTTTCGATCTGCATATTTTTTGCGGCAGTCTTGAGCATCCTTAGACAGGAAACACGGACGCTGTCCTTTGCCTTCATG
>Ga0255419_10224_pt1 | contig 12465 bp, 12 predicted proteins | sample ANMaggSeSYBR02J3_FD_182658 | JGI IMG/M metagenome (GOLD analysis project Ga0255419, IMG submission 182658) | Sediment cell enrichment communities from methane seep in Santa Monica Basin, California, United Staets - ANME aggregate JGI... | ecosystem: Environmental > Aquatic > Marine > Cold seeps >...
AATGGTGGAACAGTTCGGATTTGCAATAATTCCTTTATTTGTATAACCGGCGATTGCATGAGAGTTTACTTCCGGAACGACCAGTGGGACTTCAGGGTCCATTCGCCAGGCGCTGGAGTTGTCAACAACAACACATCCGTTCTTTTCAGCAAATGGCGCAAAGTCCGTGCTCGCAGTTCCCCCTGCTGAAAAAAGTGCAATATCTATCCCCTTAAAAGAATTTTCCGTCAACTCTTCAACAGCTATCTGATCTCCTCTAAAACGAAGTTTTCGCCCGACCGATCTTCGTGAAGCTAAAAGTTTAATTGATTTTACCGGAAAATTTCTTTCCTCAAGGCACGTAAGCATCTGGTTTCCTACCGCACCCGTTGCTCCCGCCACAGCTATGTTTATTTTCTTTTCCGACATCGCTATTCATCATCCTTTAATAATTTTTATCTATATACCCTGCTACAAGGTCGCCAACTTCCTGTGTAGTATACCCCATCTTGCCTGCTGATACACTTTTCAGGTCGTCACGCAATACTTTTACTACACCGGCTTCTATCATCGAAGCAGCTTTGGGCTCATTAATTGTTTCGAGCATAATTTGTGCCGCTGAAATAGCAGCAATTGGATTAATCACGCCTTTTCCGGTATACTTGGGAGCAGATCCGCCTATAGGCTCAAACATTGATATACCATCAGGGTTAATATTTGCACCTGCCGCAATACCCATACCCCCCTGTATCATTGCCGCCAGATCAGTTATAATGTCACCAAACATATTATCAGTTACAATAACATCAAACCATTCAGGATTTTTTACCATCCACATGCATATTGCATCAACATGGGCATAATCCGCCTTAATATCCGGATACTCTTTTGCAACTTCATTAAATACTCTTTCCCATAAATCAAACGCATATGTCAGCACATTAGTTTTCCCACAAAGGGTAAGTTTTTTTGCCTTGTTTCGTTTCCTGCAGTATTCAAAGGCATATCTGATGCACCGCTCCACTCCTTTGCGTGTGTTGATTGATTCCTGTACCGCGACTTCATCATCAGTTCCCCGCTTTAAACATCCACCCGCACCTGCATAAAGTCCTTCGGTATTTTCACGGACAACAACAAAATCTATTTCTTCGGGGCCTTTATCCTTTAGCGGTGTATCAACTCCTTCATAGAGCTTAACGGGTCTTAGATTTATATACTGATCAAGATGAAATCTGATTCTCAGTAAAATTCCTTTTTCAAGAATTCCCGGCTTTACGTCAGGATGCCCAATTGCCCCCAAATATATTGCGTTATGCGATGCCAGTGACTCAAGAACATCATCCGGTAGAATCTCACCACTTTCCTTATAATGATCGCCACCTAAATTATAATAATTATAATTTAAATTAAAACCACATTTTACTGCAACTGTATCCAGAACTTTAATGCCTTCCCGTACTACCTCTGGACCCGTACCATCACCGGGAATAACAGCTATTTCATAGGTTTTTACCATAATAACATTAAATCCTTCTTTATCACGAAAATACGAAAACACGAAAAAATTAAATTTCGTGTTTTCGCTGTTACTTCCTTTATTCCCCTTCTTAGGGTTGTGCACAATCTGCATCCTGTAAGCGTTCACAGGTGCTGCAAATGTGCGTGATCAGGGCGATCAGCTATAGTCTGCTATGCTGATTGCCCTTAGAGCGTGCAGATGCGCGGTGCCTGTAAACGCTTACATTATTTCTATGGAGATGTTGTGCTTTGCTCGTCTATTTCGGAGTTTTCGGCTTTTTCCTGCTTTGGTTTTATATGCCGCCATATCATGTTTATGGGACCGGAAAGCACATAGGTAAGTCCTAAAATAAATAATGCTATGGACGGCTGCGCAGCAATAAAAATCAGTATTAAAATTGCCGTAACCAATACATTGAAATTCATCTTTTTAAACAGTTCAGGCTTTTTAAAACTGTTATATTTTATGTTGCTTACCATTAAAAATGCAAGAACATATAATACCACAAGTATTAAAACATGATTGTATTCCACCTGCAAACCTAATTTGTGGAAAACAAGTACAATGACTGCATTCATGCCGGCTCCGGCAGGAATCGGGAGCCCCACAAAGTGACTACTGCTTATCCTTCCTACCTGTGTGTTGAATCTGGCAAGACGGAGTGCGCCACACACCATAAATAAAAAAGCTGCCAGCCAGCCTATTCTCCCCAGCGGTTTGAGCGCCCACAGGTACATCATCAACCCAGGTGCAAGGCCAAAGGATATAAGATCGGCCAGCGAATCGTATTCAATACCGAATTTGCTGGTAGTGTTGGTAGCGCGTGCAATTTTTCCATCCAGCATATCGAATATTCCGGCAATTATAATCGCTATTGCCGCTGCAACAAATTTTCCGTTTATAGAGACAATAACAGCATAAAAGCCGCAAAAAATATTAAGAGATGTGAATATATTCGGCAGAATGTAAATTCCGCGGCGCAATTTTTCTTTCTCAAATCTTTTTATTTTTTTCATGTCAATTCTCCCAGTACACTTGTACCTGCTTTTACAATGTCTCCGACAGCCACATTAAGCTTTGAATCTTTCGGAAGGTAAATATCAAGTCGTGAGCCGAAACATATCATGCCAAAACGTTGTCCGCGGTCCACTTCATCACCTTCTTGGACCCTACATATTATTCGCCTTGCAATCAAGCCGGCAATCTGAACAGTACATATTTCTTTTCCGTCTTCCGTCTCGAGATAGACTGCATTTTGCTCATTTTCTTTTGAGGCCTTGTCCAGATTCGCACTAAAATATTTCCCTGGATTATAACTGATTTTCTTAACTTTCCCCTTACATGGCATACGGTTTACATGAACATTAAACACCGACATAAAGACACTTATCTTCAAACACGTCCCTTCGTAGTATGTACTGTTTTCAACCGTGCCCGCAGCTACAATTTTACCATCTGCAGGAGATACAAATAGTCCACCGCTATTAGGAACAGTACGATCCGGATCTCTGAAAAAATATATTATAAAAAAAGTGGTAGCCAGACCTAACAAAGCCGGAATAATAAGCTCTAACAGTGCAAAAACAAAAGTTGTAAATGCCGCTGCACCAATAAAGGAATATCCGGGCCTTGCTATTGGAAATGCGCTCTGACTCGTCGGATCAGGCCAGGAATATTTATTCATTTTTTTCTTATTTCCTGTATTATAATGAATTTCTCAAATCCGAATTCATCAGGTTTTATTTTCAAAAGGTTTTGTATCAATAATAAATCTTATTGTCAATAATAACCGATGATTCTTAGTTATGTCCCTTTTTTTCATGCAATTTAAGCTGGGCATCCGATTTCCTTATATAATTCGGCACAAAGGTCTCCGCATCTTCAGTATCACCCTTTTCAAATCTATCCATACTCAAACTTGCTACCGTAGAAGCACGAATTGTGTTTTCATACGCCTGAGCAAAATATGCGTATTCACCCAGCTTATCTTTAATCACCTTTCGATATAGAACAGCTCCGCTTCCAACAAATATACACGGTTCATTGATTTCATCAAGCGCATCTCCAGGGGAAACAGCCTGCTCTTTGCCTTCTTTTATTAAATTTCCATCTTTGAATCTGTACCTTGAGGAATACACCTCATCTCTGCGTGCGTCTATAAGTGAGCTAATAAGATATGGAGAAAAAGATACCTGCCTTGCCAGAGCATCCAGGCTTGAAACACCGACAATCGGTTTTCCCTGGGCTGCTGCTAACCCTTTTACAGAACTAATGCCGATTCTCAACCCTGTGAAACTCCCGGGTCCACGTGTTACTGCAAATCCGTCCAAATCAGAAATGTTAAAACCTGAAAGCTTTATAACGAAGCGTATCATCTCAAGCAAATGTTTTGAATGGGTTTGCTCATTGACCACCGTCATTTCAGCAAGCAGTGATTCTTCATCAACTATTGCAACGCTGCAACTTTTTGTAGCTGTATCAACGGCAAGTATCTTCATAAGCTAATTTAGTAAACGTTCACGGTTTTGCCTGGGTCTTGCCCTGCGTAGCCAGAGGCGAAGCATGGGTCATCTCTTCCTATTTTCTACTTTCCAATTTCAAGTTTCAAGCCGTGAACGGCTATCATTTCTTTTGGTTTTTTGAGTTCGCTTTTCCATCGAAATCGAAAGTACTTCATCCATTTTTCCCACAGGTATAAACCTGATTTTTCTCTTTACGCTTATGGGAATTTCAGCTAAATCCTTTTTGTTTTTTTCAGGTATTATTATGGTATGAATCCCCGCCCTCAAAGCTCCAAGTGCCTTTTCTTTCAAACCGCCAATTGGAAGTACTCTTCCCCTTAGTGTAATTTCTCCTGTCATAGCAACATCACTGTTCACCGGTCTATCGGTCAAGGTGGAAATTAATGCTGTCGCCATTGCAATACCTGCTGAAGGCCCGTCTTTGGGTATTGCTCCCGCCGGAACGTGAATATGCATATCCATATTTTCAAAAATATTCTTCTTAATCCCAAGAGAACTGATGTTTGCCTTGGCATAACTAAGTGCAGCACGTGCGGACTCCTGCATGACATCTCCAAGTTGCCCGGTGATTATCAATTCTCCTTTACCGCCCACCAAAGATGCCTCTATATACATCACTTCACCACCGACCTGGGTCCATGCCAAGCCGGTTGACAAACCGACCTGACTGCCTTCTTTATCTAACTCCGGCATATATTTTGGAACACCCAGATACTTATGCAGATTATTCCTTGTTATCTTAAAGGAGCCCTTTTCCCCTTCGGCAATTTTCCGCGCTGTTTTTCGACATAGTGCACCAATCTTACGTTCCAGATTTCTGACACCGGCTTCTGCTGTGTATTCTGTTATTATCTGTTTCAAAGCACCGTCACTGACAAACACTGTTTTTCTCTTTAGGCCGTTTTCCTTAATTTGACGCGGGATAAGGTGCATTTCGGCAATGACTTTTTTTTCATCCTCTGAATACCCGGAAAGAGAAATAACCTCCATTCTGTCAAGAAGTGCTGATGGTATGGTATCTGTTAAATTTGCAGTAAGAATAAACATTACTTTTGATAGATCAAATGGAAGGTTTAGATAATGATCGCTGAATTCAAAATTCTGCTCCGGATCAAGAGCTTCCAATAGAGCCGAGGAAGGATCTCCGCGGAAATCAGACCCAAGCTTGTCTATTTCATCCATCATAAAAATAGGGTTATTTGTTCTGCACTGTTTCAATCCCTGCAATATTCGACCGGGCAGTGCGCCGATATATGTGCGGCGGTGTCCTCTTATTTCAGCCTCATCACGAATACCGCCAAGGGAAATTCGGATGAACTTCCGTTTTAAAGCCTTTGCAATCGCCTGACCCAAGGATGTTTTCCCGACACCTGGAGGACCTACAAAACAAAGAATAGGGCCTTTCATTTTAGGGTTGAGTTTACGAACACTGAGGTATTCAAGAATACGTTCTTTTACTTTGTTCAGCGCATAATGATCTCTATCCAATACTTTTTTTGCATGTTTAATATCTATTATATCCTTAGTACTTTTATTCCATGGCATCTCAACCAGCCAGTCGAGATATGTTCTTATCACAGAAGACTCTGCAGATTCAGGATGCATTTGACCCATTCGTTTGAGCTGTTTTGTCGCTTCCTTTTCAGCATCCTTTGACATCTTTGCCCGTTTTATTTTCTTTTCATATTCAGCTATCTCCTCGGTTCTCTCATCCTGCTCTCCAAGCTCTTTGTTAATAGCCCTTACCTGTTCTCTTAAAAAGTAATCCCTTTGATTTTTTGAAATCTCATCTTTGACATTAGATTGAATCTTGGCCTGCATTGCAGAAAGCTCTACTTCCCGTGATAGAAAATCGTTTACTTTTTTCAGTCTCTTCACGGAATCCAGGATCTCGAGCAGAATCTGTGACTCATCAATTTTTAATCTTAAATTCGATGCTACAAGATCGGCAAGTTTTCCAGGGTCTTTAATATCTTCCAGGATGGTTCCGACTTCACCGGTCATCTCTCCCCGAAGTGTCATAATTTTTATGGAATTTTCACGCACATTCCTCATCAGTGCTTCAACTTCGATGCTGATTTTCCCGGCAGGTTTTTCTTTAACAATTTCAACCTGAACACGATATAGGGATCTTTTCCTGACATATTTTATAATCTTCGCCCTGGCAATGCCCTGTACAAGCGTTTTCACTCGGCCGTCAGGAAGTTTTAACACACGCAAAATTCGACCTATAGTGCCAAAAGAATATATTTCATCTGCCTTTGGGTTCTCAATTCCAGGATCCTTTTGAGTTGCCAGAAACAAAAACCCGCTTTTTACAACAGCCTCTTCTACTGCACGAACCGATTTCTCCCTTCCTACAAAAAGTGGTAGAAGCATATCAGTGAAAATCACGATATCACGCACAGGCATAAGGGGAAGTGTCTTAGGCAGCTCTTCTATTTTTTCATCCTCACCAATTATACTTATTAGATCATCTTTATCAGTTTCAGCCATTATATCTCCGGTTTCTATAATTTATTTTGCCATTCAGCGACTGCAAAAGCAGCAAATCAAAAAAGGTATAGAGCGCTTATATAATAATACAGAATTGCCTTATTACAATATCTATCTTGATTTTTTTATAAAACCTATCTATTGTTTTTACCGAAAAATTCAGAACCCATTTCCCCGTTCAGGTCGAGCACAAGGAATTTTCTGGATTCCCGCCTGCGCGGTGATGACGGTTTGGCTGATATGATATTTAGTAGCCGTTCACAGCTTGAAACTTGAAATTAGAAAATAGAAATTCAGGAGATTTGAAGAAACCAAATCATGGTTGCGAACGCTTATCAGAAAAAAGCATGAAGACCAAATTTCCAATTTCTAACTTCAACGTTCTGTAAACGCTTACGATATTTCTTTTAATTTTTACAGAATTAGAAAGAACCATGGACTCTCAATTAAATATGTATACTTATCTTTTAGAATTTTTAGCATTTATTTTCGGCACATGCATCGGAAGTTTTTTAAATGTATGCATATACAGGCTGCCTGCTTCTAAATCGATTGTCCACCCGCGTTCAATGTGTCCTGAATGTGAAAATATGATTCGATCTTACGATAACATCCCGATTTTAAGTTATTTGTTACTTAAAGGCAAGTGCAGACACTGCGATGCCGTCATATCTTTTCGTTATCCTCTGATCGAAATTATAACCGGAGCTTTCGCTCTTTGCGTATTTCTGAAATTTGGCTTTACCCTTGAAGGACTTATTTATTTCGCCTTTATTTCATCTATGATTGTGATCACACTTGTCGATATAGATCACAGGATAATACCGGATGTGATATCTATTCCAGGCATACCTGTATTCTTTGCAGCCTCATTTGCCCTTCCTACAGTAACGTACATCGATTCTCTTATCGGCATTCTGGCAGGCGGTGGAAGTCTTCTTCTCATTGCGTGGCTCTATAATCTTATTACAAAAAAAGACGGCATGGGGGGAGGCGATATCAAACTTCTGGCAATGATCGGAGCTCTTATCGGCTGGAAAGGCGTACTCTTTACTATTTTTGTTTCATCCGCAGTTGGTACTGTATCTGGAATGATCATTATGCTGCTGACTAAAAAAAACATGAAGCTTGCTATTCCCTTTGGACCGTTTCTGGCATTCGGTGCTGTTTTATATATATTTTACGGCTCCAGGCTTATCTACTGGTACTTAAACCTTCTGCGATGATTAACCCTACAACGACATTTATCGATATCCATAATACGTCTTTTTTAACTTGTTTGTTTGCCTATCACGTAAGTGTTCCGGGTTACGAGTTGCGTGTTGCGAGTTTTTAATAGGTAATATTCCTTTTTTATAACCCGTATCCCGCAACCCGTAATCCGCAACAATATCTCATGTCACAAAAATAAGCTGTAGATAAATAAAGCTGGTAAGTTGAGTTGTAGGGTTAAGAGCATGCATATAATAGACTGTCACATACATTGCGGAATTCAAAATGTATCACAGCCTTTTGAAGATATCAAACCGCTGCTCGATTCAGCCGGGATAGACGGAGCATGCCTCTATGCACCTGTGGAGGATATTTATTATCGTTACTCATCGCACTTTGACGATAATGAAATATGGAATAAATGCAGGGCTGATGCTCACGATTACCTTCTAGAAATCGGCCGAAGAAAAGATCAAATTTACCCGTATTATTTCGTATGGAACGATTTTATTGTTGAAGACCTGGAAAAAGAATTTTTCGGCATCAAATGGCATCATCATGAAGGAGAACCTCCGTATAATTACACTAATCCAAAATGCACTGAAATGATAGATGCAATATGCGCAAGGAACCTGCCCATTGTCCTTGAAGAAACTTTCAGTCGTACCTTAAAGTTCGTAGAACAGGTTGCAGGAAGGACATCTGTTATAATACCTCATCTTGGATTATTAAACGGTGGGTTTGATCGACTGTTAAATGCCGGAATATGGAATGATGACAACATCTATGGAGATACTGCACTTGCCGGTAAATATGAAATTTCAAGTTTTCTTGACCGGTACGGGCCTGACAGGATTATCTTCGGAAGTGATTATCCATTCGGTATGCCCGGCAGTCAGCTTGATCAGATAAAAAACATGGGAATAGCTGAAAAAGATCTCGAAAAGATATGTTCTAAAAACATTTTAAAGCTGCTTAAAATCAGCTATTAAACTCATCACCCATCGCCATTCCAATAGTCAGGGCTTCCCTGTTCATTTCAAGAAAACCTGAAGGAATTCTGGTTTCCAGAACCTTCATAATCGATTCTGGTTTTAAAAGCTGTGTCATACTTATCACAACGCCAAGCATGCATATGTTAAATACGATGGATTTGCCGATTTTTTCCATCACAGTCTGAAACATGGGAAGTTCTCTTTGCATGGCATCTGCTTTCCTTTGTGTCTTTACATAGCGGGTGTCTGTAATTAAAAGTCCGCCTGGTCGTACTATGGTGTAAAATTTATTATAAGCTTCCTGTGTAAGACAAACAAGCACATTGGGTTGATAAACCTTGGGGTAATTTATTTTTGAGTCGGAGATGATTATGTCACTGCGGGTCGCCCCTCCTCTGGCCTCAGGCCCGTACATCTGGGACTGAACAGCAATCAGATTTTCGTATAGCACGGCAGCTTCGGCAAGTATGATTGCGGAAGTAATAACCCCCTGGCCGCCTGAACCTGAAAATACCATCCTGCATCTTTCCATGATTAATGCCCTTTCATCGCCATTTCAATTATCTTGTCATATTCGCTACAATATTCCGGCATCTCTTTTTGCACAAAGATCCCGCGTTCAATAAGATCCGGATTCTCTTTTTTTGCCTTTGAGCCTATGGGTGTTGTACCTTCTTTATATCGTTTTAGCATATCAACCGCACTTCCTTCTTTATTCTTTCTCCCGAAATAAGTCGGACACTGGGACATAATCTCAACCACTGAAAACCCCTTATGTAAAATGGCCTGTTGGATAATATTCTCAATCTGCTGTACATGATAGGTTGTAGTCCGTGCAACAAAGGTGGCGCCTGCAGACTTTGACAGTTCAATTACGTCAAAATCATGATCTATATTCATGTAGGGAGCTGTTGTAGCTCTGATCCCGTATCCTGACAGAGGAGAATATTGTCCGCCGGTCATGCCGTAAATACGGTTATTCATAACAATAGCTGTAATATCAATATTGCGTCTTGCCGCATGTATGAAATGGTTCCCGCCGATTGCCAGTGCATCGCCGTCTCCCATGGGTACAATTATATTTAATTCGGGACGACTCATTTTAACGCCTGTAGCAAAAGCCAGAGCACGGCCGTGGATTGTATGCAGCGTATGAAAGTCAACATATCCTGAAATCCTGGCTGAACATCCTATCCCTGATACCATTACAATATCATTTTTGCTCATTCCCAGTTTTTCAATGGCACGCAGCATACTATTTAGCACAATTCCATGGCCACATCCGGGACACCACATGTGCGGAAAGAATCTTTCTCTTATATAATCTTTTACTGCCATGACCTAAGCCTCATAATTGATAAGTTTTTTTAAAAAGATGAACGTTCAACATCGAACATTGAACGTTGAACATCGAATGATGAAATCGCTTCGCTCTGTCAGTTAATAAATTGTCAGAATACCTTATTCAAAATTCGACGTTGGACGTTGTCGAGTAGACCGGAGCCTCCCATGGCTATAGGCTGAAGTTTGTCTTCTCTGTTTGCCGCCTGGTTTCCCGGCGGTGCCACAACATCTCAACCATACCTTCGGTTGTTCCCCGGTCCCTCTGCAGAACCGGACAAGCGGATTTCCCATACATCCGGCTCTTCGGTCAATTATTCAGATGGCCTCAAACCTACGAAATGGATTCAGGTCTTTGCGGATATTCGGCTGCGGCCACCCGACCCACTTAAGTGCCTGACGGTAACCTTCCCATGCGTACGCACTTCGTTGACTCTTCCGATTAATCCACTTGAAAAGAATACGAGTTGCGTAGTGGTGATAGGATGAACATTTTGCCGAATTATCCGTTATGGCGTAATAGCTCAGATGCCCGCCGACACGTATTTTGGCCTTGCGGAGCATTTCCCCTTTCCTCAGAACATTCCTGCTTTTGCGCGCCCATTCCGCAAACTCGCATAGGCTTTGTGCAAATTTCTTGCGACTGGTACGTCGCTTTACCTTGAAGTATCCTTTCTTGGTTTTACCACAATAGTGCGTAAAACCCAGAAAAGTAAACTCCTCTGGTTTTTGTCCACGTTTCCGTGCATTCGCACGCGCAAAACGGCCAAATTCGATGCAATGCGTCTTCTCCTTGGCTACTTCCAGGCCAAAACCTTCAAGCCTGTCACTTAGCCGATTCTCGAAGTCCTCTGCATCTGCTTTGTACTGGAAGCAAGCCAGAAAGTCATCGGCGAAACGAAAATAATACGCCTCTCCCCGATACTGCTTATTGACCCTATGGCTGAACCATAGGTCCAGCACATAGTGCAGGTAAATATTCGACAACAGTGGAGACAGGATCGAGCCCTGGGGAGTACCCTTCTCACTGGCTCTTACCAGCCCGTCTTCCATTATTCCCCCCTTTAGCATACGGCTGATCAGCCTCAGCATGCGGGGGTCACCAATACGGTGCTCCAGAAACTTAATCATCCATTTGTGAGAAACTTCATCGAAAAATGATCTGATGTCGGACTCAACCAAATAGATAACTCGCTTCTGCTGGAGGGTTCGCCCCAGCTTGTCCAAGCACATATGCTGGCTTCGCTCGGGTCGATACCCATAACTGCTGTCTTCGAAGATTTCCTCGTAGATCGGTTCTAGAACCCGTTTAACCGCCAGTTCAACTATCTTATCTTCAAAACAGCTGATTCCTAACGGCCGCCCCTTTTCACTGCCCGACTTCGGTATATAGCTCCGGCGACTGGGCTGTGGACGATATCCCATACGCTTCAGCCGGTCAGACAAGCTCTGAAGGTTCTCTTCGAGGTTTTCCCCATACTGTTCCTTGGTTACGCCGTCTACACCGACGGCTTTGTCGTCGTCCAGTGCTTCGTAGCAGTCCCGCAGGTTATCCAGATCCGTCACATGATGATACAGCGATGTGAACACCAGATTTGGTTCCTTGCGAGCCCTCTCTCCTATCCGTGTCAGGTCAGTGCTCATTGATTCTCACTCTTTGCATAGTGTCCATGTTTCCCCTTTCGCGGGCAATTAACCGTGGAGACCTTCGCTCAGCGGTGATTAGCCGCTTCACAGCTAGACCTTTGCGGTTACACTGGTCTCCATCCCTCGCATCGGCGTCTTTTGGCCGCCTCCTTTTACGTTGGTCGACCATACTCGGTTACTATCGCCTCGATCCGCAATGCTTCACCAAGAACCTTTGGGTCCTTCCGATGCTCGCCTGGTTACTCCGTTGTCGTTGTCCAACTCGATGCTGTCTGAGACCCCGGGGGGCCGGATATTGCTCGTCTGTATCGCTGTACCCGTTTCGCTTGCGCTCACATCGACAAGATCAGCACACTCCCAAAATTCCATCTTCTCGGGGCTAAGGGGCAGATTCAGGGCATTCACCCTTCACCTCGCTGGACTTGCAAACCTCCCATTGATATGGGAACTTACTTCCGGGTGGCTGACTAAGCCTTTCCCGGGAGGGCTTCAATGTCCCTCACAACTACGAACCAGAGCCAGGTTCGAACCGATGTTCGATGTTCATTTTTTTTAAGTAAACCTTTTACAGTCCATTCTGAGCAACAATAACTTAGCACTTATTGAGCTACGCTCCCTTCCCCTGAATGAACCGTATTATATTCCTGATATCGTCCGGGTTTATAAAAACACCGTCAATGCGATTGGCCAGAAACACTTTTTCAGGATCTGTTACTGCCCTTTTCACAGCCCTGAGAATCTGACCTATATTCAT
>Ga0255419_10227_pt1 | contig 12404 bp, 12 predicted proteins | sample ANMaggSeSYBR02J3_FD_182658 | JGI IMG/M metagenome (GOLD analysis project Ga0255419, IMG submission 182658) | Sediment cell enrichment communities from methane seep in Santa Monica Basin, California, United Staets - ANME aggregate JGI... | ecosystem: Environmental > Aquatic > Marine > Cold seeps >...
CAGCCAATACCCGGTCTTTCAGATGCTTTGGCATCCATACGACACGGTCCCAGCCACCATCGGACTGGATGAACTTTGGAGATCTGAAATAATTGATACCAATACCAAGGAAACCAACTACCTGCTTTCCGCCACCAGTCTGACCTGCCATTGTAGAGAATGGAAGACCGTTCGGTGCAACGCCTGCATAATCCCTGTCAACCCATCCAATACCATCGACTTCCGGTATGTAGAAACCTACTACCTCGAAACAGCCACATGATGTGTGTGGGTAATCAAAGAAAGAGTGAAGATTGATGCGATCATATTCACCGCTTGAAAGTGATTTTGCAAGATCGTTAACACCGGAATACTCACCAGCTACTGTATCGATCGTATCACCTTTAGGAATAGCGAACTGTGGGCCTTCAGGATCTACCTTTGCAGCTGCACGACCATCGAACCAGTTGATAGCACCACAGAGTGATATCCTGTCGGGGGTTATTACACAAACGTTAGAAGGAGCAAATGACTGACAGAGGGTACATCCGTAGAAGGTGTCAACATCCTCGTCATGGAGGTCACGTGTCCTGTCATCCCTTGACTTGTAGATGGCCTTTACATTGTCCATCTCTTTCTCGATCTCAGCGAGATCTGTTATGTAGACAGCTTCGACCTTCTCTATGAATGGAAGCTCGTTCTTGAACAGCATCATAACGGCCTGGGCGATTGGCTCAAAGGAAGTAAGACCTTTTGCCACAGCATCCTTGCTTACACGGATCCATACATCATAGCGCTGGTTCAAATGCATTAAACCCTGGATGTAGTTCTGGAAATCGTGGTTCCTACGTTCTACAATTGACTCAAGATCCTCTTCCACAAGTTCTCCTGCGATCTTGTAGATCATTGCGAATGGATGTCTTGAACCTTCTTCCATTTCAGAAAGATCGGGACCGATAAGTGTGAACTTACCGTCCTCGATCTCGTCCATTGGAGTAGCTCTTACAAGCTCATAACCTTTAGATTTCGGTCCTGAGAGCTCAACGTGCATGCCGTCTTTCCTAATCCTCTCCCCTTCGAACATCGGTGAGATCTCGAAAGGATATTCGTCTGCCATATTTTGTCCTCCGTAATATAATCTAAGTATTCGTGATAATGTATCAAATCATAAGTTCTCGATCAGTTCATCCAGCGCTTCAATATGTACAGCAGGAGTTATGTTCCCAAAGGACATAGTAGCGTTCTGTATATACTCTCTTTCGATTGCTATCGACTTAATTTTTGAAAAGCTTTTCAGGCCGGAAAGTACCTGGTCGATATAGTATTTAAAATGCCCCAGTACGACAATAGTATCATACTGGCCATTACCATCAAGACCGGTCCAGTTAGGATCGCAAAGATAGGTTGCCAATGCATGGACATTTATGTATTTTGCATTAATGCCCTGATCGACAAGACCACTCATAGAGTGACCGGTAGCAGCTACCGGCAGATCTGCTTTCTTTGCGATCTCGATGGAACGCTTCAACAATTCTTCATCCTTGAGTATCTGTGATCCCACGATGAACAAAGGACGCTTTGCCTTTGATATCATCTTTCCGGCAACATCTGGCTGCACTGCCTTTGAGCTCTTGCAACCGTATGTGCAGTGTATCTGAGTATTCTTAATAACGTCAACCATGATTAAGCCTCCTTACAAAGTCTCTTGAGATTTGTTGGCTGTGCTGAAACATCGGATTTCATTGCTGGTCCTGAAAGGATCTTCTTTCTCTTCCAGTCGATCTCCCAACCATGCTCCTTCTCCAGTATCTTAAGCAGTTTCTCACGCTTTGCAAGAGGAAGATCGGTTTCTGTCCTAACGAACTTGTGCCAGTCCTCTGGCATGATGCCAAGATATTTCTGGCTGAGCTCTATGTAATGCGTCAGCTTGATCATCCTGCCCATGTTGTTGTCACTTGGACGGATACAGCTCTTTGCAAGCATAGGCATCATTTCCTCAACTGTCTCTGCAGTTGTGAGCAGATAGTCTGGAGCTGCAGGGATCTGCATCTCACTGCCATTTCTTGCATCGTAAACCTTCCACTTCTCTTCCTCATATGGCTTTGCAATAAGTGCCCTGCGGTACTTTGAGCCATGCGGACCGAGAATGACTGGAATACCAAGCCTTGAGCAGCCTGTTCCGATGGATGCTGCCTTCTGGGAATATGCACCCCATGCAACACCAACAGCACCAACACGATTGAGTGTGTAGTCTGCGATCTCTTCGTAGTTTCCGGAGATGTTCTTCTGTGCAAAGATGGATGCGACCTTGATCACCGCACCTGTAATATGTGCGTTAGAGACACATGACCCTGTGTTGAGCAGGCCTCCACTCTTGAACCTTGAAGGATACTTCTCATAAAGGGTCATTCCGTCTTCGCCCTTGTACATACCAAGGTCCATTGCAGAACAACCTGAGACCACAACAATGTAACTCCTTCTGAGCATCTCATCTGCGATCGTGAAAAGGTCTTTCGTACCATCCGGATAGTTAGAACATCCGACCAGTGCAACAATACCCGGAGTTGTTCCGAGAACGAGGTTGACACCTTCTTCCCTGATCTCTGGGTCACTGATAGGCCCCCTACCGACACGAACCTTCCCAACTTCTTCGCTTATAACACGCTGTGAGGACTTTTCGATAACATTGACGATATCGATATCCTTTGGACATGCATATTCGCAACGACCACATGCGATACATTTGTCATGTAGCAGCTCGAAATTCGAGAGGTCACCTTCGCTCAGAGCGGTCATTGCCTCGCTGATAGGCAGGCTATTAGGACATGCAACTTCACATTTAAGACAGTGAACACAACTGTCTGCAAGCTCCTTGAGCTCTTCATCCGTTGGAAGTCTCTTGATGCCCTTCTGCTTCCTGATCTCGGACATCATCATGGTAAGACGAGGTGCAAGTTCTCCAAGCTTCTCGTAATCGAACATCAAAGCGCCTTTTTCCTTTCCGGTTGTAAGGTCTTCGAGGATGTCCTCAATACTATCATTGGAACGGTCCTTAAGTCCATACATGACCTTATCGTTGGTCGTGATGACCGGTATCATGAGCTTACTTGCCTCTTTGAGGACATCGGCCCTTATACACTGTTCATCGACAATGATAACATCAGGGATACCTGATCGGATGGTCTTAAGTTCTTTTGCAAGGGTACCAACGACCTTTGCTCTTGGAAGGGTTCTGTCGCCGGTCTTGTAACGGGTCATATCAAGAGCGGTACAGCAAAGCCCACCAAGCTCGATCTTATCGTTAAGACCCTTGTCTTCCATATAATCGATGATATCAGTGACTGCTGCAACATTGTGCCCGATGACTATCAGAGTAGGCTTTGAAGAATCCAGACATCCCATACCAATGTCTGCAAGGGGTGCCTCTTCATCTGATTTAGGGAAGTCGAGACAGGATATCTGTGCAATATCTGAGATCTCCATACCAACATGATCGATCATACCGCCATGAAGTGCTTTCGACTCAAAGTCAATTGCTGCTCCTTCCTGGCCCACATGGACAGCTGCAAGCAACTGTGTGATCTGTTCTTCTACATAGCTGAGAACAGAATCAAGATCGCCAAGTGTCTTCGGACTGACACCTGTGACAAGCTGGACATTTGGAGCTATGATATTAGTAGCACCAACATCGAGGGGATGATCTTTACCATACAGGCCGATCAAATGGTGAAGAAGATGTCTTCCATGTCCTGAATGCGCTGCTGCTCCTGTGATCACACGTAGCATGAACTCACGTGCATTATGACCTTCCAGGTTGATACCACATGCACCCTCTTTGTTACCGCTAAGGTCACATGGTCCAAAGGTACAGTAACAACACTGGTCACACATTGGAGTATAGACCGGATTGTATCTGTCAAGGATATTATGATCCCAATCTCTTAGTGATGAAACTCCGGGCTTGACCGTTGGCCCCATCTCAACATCAATTTCATCTGCTTCTTTTTCAATAGCACCTACAATGTTATTGATAGTGATCTGAACATTTTCAAGGTCGCTGATAGCCATTGAAAATTTACCTGTAGTTAGCTCACTCATATTTTTATGGCCTCCTGAATCGAACTTCTCATATTTAGACTGTAATATTAAGCTATTTACCGAGACATTACGAATTGAATAAAACATTATAATCATATGGCAGTCTTTGGACTGTTGGATGTAATATGCAAAACCAATATATAAACATTTTGGCTATTTGTCATGATTATACCAGACAAATTATTTGGTTTGTTTACGCCGTTAAACAAATAGAAGGAACAAATAATTTCATGTTGGGTATAAATCCATGAGCATGATCCGATTATAGAAATATTGGAATGTAGAAGTATAGCATTATAGAAGCATCAGTAAATAATTGTTGGAAATCATTTTATCAGATAGCAGATATTAACTTAATGAATACACTCCAATATAGTGTTTGGGAGGATAACTTGGACAATAAATGCTGGATATGTGGCAAACAGGAATCTACAATGTTCACCTGCCGCTTTTGTGGAAAGACATACTGTTCCGACCACCGACTTCCTGAAAGACATGCATGTACAGGACTTGACAGGGATAATGGACAATATAAGGAATATTCTGATAATAATTACCGCAGTGGCCACGGAAGCTCAGGGCAAACATCCGATACTAATATGAATGAACTCGTAAAGAACATGATGAAAGAAGCGGCAAAGACCGTAGCAAAAGGTGCTGCATCACAAGCCGCCCGCAAAACACGTTCATCAATAAAGACAAGCCCTTCAATGGCTATTATCTTCATTTGCATCATTTCATTCTTTCTGGAAGCCATACCGGGCTACGCAGCGGCGTTCCAGTTAATTCCGGGCCTGATGCTCGCAAGACCATGGACACTTATCACACACATGTTCCTCCATGCCAGTTTCGGACACCTGTTCTTCAATATGCTGGTTTTGTTCTTCTTTGGCAGGGAACTTGAAAAACGCATAGGAAAAGACCTTTTCATATATGTTTACTTTATATCAGGAATAGTTGCAGCACTTGGATATTCCATAACCAGTACAGCCGGTTACCCGATCGTAGGAGCTAGCGGCGCGATCATGGGAGTCTTTGCAGCACTAACAATACTAGCACCTGAGATGGAAGTATATGTATATTTCATTCCGATGAAAATAAAATATGCACTCGTACTGTTCGTGCTTCTTGACTTTATGTTGTTGAATGCAAACGATATGGTGGCCCACACAGCCCACCTTAGTGGAGTCCTGGTAGGAGTTTTCATGGGTTACAGGCTCAAAAAAACGATTGAACAACGCAATCGGAATTACTACAGTTTCCGAAGGTGATCTGCCTGAAAGATAAAAGGTCCCGTCTTGCAAATTACCGTCCACGACCTGAAACCGGGGAAGAGATACCGATACAGTTCATAGAGATGGAAGAAAAGATTGCAGGATGGGCACCTGAACTGAAAAGGACCATATATCTGGACAAGGCATCAGAATATGATCCTGAAAATTTCAAACGGGTCCGAGAAGTATTCCTCCTTAAAGTCTATAATTGGTTCCTTGACGGGATCAGTGTTATTGAACTAAAACCGGAGGAGAGGATTCAATTTGAAGATATCCTGAATGACCATCTCCTTTACGGCGGAGAGGTTCGTTACACACGTAAGAAACAGGGTAAAAAAATACATAATTGTTTTTTGCTTGCAGAGGTTCCGATAACGGTCCGTGCTAAAAGGATCGCTATGGCAGATATCCTTTAAAAATAAGCAGAAAGAATATATATAGTATACCCTCATTTCTTTATTCAGAAGTAACTCAGGGGAGTGAACATCGAATTACATCCTATCATATAGAATTATTAAAAATGATCCGATTAGATTAGTATTTATATATTTAAAGAACAAATATAATCGATTGGATGTGGATTTATATCATTATTCTAAGAAACGACCGAGGGAAACATGCAGAACGTTAAAACCGGATTTAGTTCCATTGTAAAATATCTTAGTACAAAGAAGGAAACCGGCAGAAGGAGCATTGGTCTTTTGGTCGATGGTCCGAATGTATTACGAAAGGAATTCAACGTCAACCTTGAAGAGATACGTGATGTATTAAAAGAATACGGCAACGTGAAGATCGGGAGAGTATTCCTGAACCAGTATGCTTCAGATAAACTTGTAGAAGCTATTGAGAACAATGGATTCGAGCCCATCATTTGCTCCAGTGATGTCGATGTGCGTCTTGCAGTAGAAGGGATGGAGCTTGTCTACAACCCAACGATCGATACAATCGCGCTTGTAACAAGGGATGCTGATTTTAAGCCTCTTCTGAACAAAGCCAACGAGCATGGAAAAGAGACCATATTATTTGGTGTTGAGCCCGGATTCTCAACAGCACTTAGAAATTCAGCAGATTATGTAGTCATACTTGACAACAACCAGATGAACTACTATGAAGAAGAAGTAGCTGAAAAAAAAAGAATACAAAAAGCTTCTTTAAACGTTCATAAACTAAGCTGAGAATTCTGCATGATGGCATGCAGATCTCGTTTTATATCAGTATTATTTAATATCATATGATCCTTGCCTGAACATTAATGTGAACGCACATTGCGGATCATTTCTTCGAGCCTTTCTCTCGAAAGACCTTTTTTCACCTCAGTACAGTTCTTTACCTTGGATATCAATGCGCATAGCTCGTCTTGATCAAGCTCATAACCAAGGTTATTTACAATGCCTTTCAAAGCTTTTTTGCCAGTATGCTTTCCAACAATGAGGTTACGCTTCCCACCGACCATTTCAGGAGTGAAAAGCTCATAGGTCCTGGGCTCTTCAAGAATTGCCATTACATGGATACCAGATTCATGCGTGAAAGCATGCTTCCCAACAACTGCTTTATTGACAGCTGTGGGAAGACCTGAATATTTTTCAAGTTTCCTGGAAATACTGTTCAATTTGGTCGTATCATATGTTTCGATACCATGCTGCACCCTCAATGCCACCAGCAGTTCCTCAAGAGATGCATTACCTGCACGCTCGCCGATGCCATTAATAGTTGTATGCAATTGTTTTGCACCAGCTTCAGCAGCAACCAGGGTATTTGCGGTCGCCATCCCAAGATCGTCGTGGCAGTGAATACAGATGGGCGTATGAACGACTTTCTTGACCTCACTAACAAGGTAGTGTGTTGTAGCAGGGCTCAATATACCAATGGTATCAGCAATGCTCACATAGTCCACATGATAATCTTCTGCTGCCAGAAAGGCTCTCTTGAGGGTCTCAATGTTCGTCCTTGTAGCATCCTCAGCAGCAAACCTTACCTTGAGACCGTGGTCCTTTGCATGTTCGATGGCACCCATCGCGCAACTGAAAACATCAGCACAGCTTTTGTGGTATTTGAACTTTAAATGAAGGTCTGACATAGCAATGAATATGCTGACAATATCAACATCACAATCGATAGCTGCATCGATATCATCTATGACAGAGCGTGCAAGGCAGCAGATGTTGGCATCAAGACCCAAATTGCTGATCTCCTTGACAATATCTTTCTCCGAAGTCGAGACTACTGGAAAACCAGCTTCAATGACCTCAACGCCGATCGAATCAAGTTCAAGGGCAAGGTCGATCTTTTCATCTCTTGTAAAAGCAACACCAGGAGTTTGTTCGCCATCCCTTAATGTAACATCACATATCTCGATATCAAGAGGACTCTGATCAATGAAGTTCATTAGTTCATTTTTAGAATAATCAGTATTTGCCATAATGTTGATTCCCGTTCGAGTGTTTGAAAGGACACTATATAAATATGTAGGTTTTGTCTCCAATATATCCAATTATCTAAGCTTGTTCTGTACCCTTTCATAGAATCCGCTGGCAGATATCTCCACAAATCTGGCAGGCATGTCTGACATTGTCAGTGTTACTACATCATTTTTCTGAATTGTGTGCGTATACTGCCCATCGACAACAAGTGCAGCTTTCTTCTCCGGAACGATCATCTCTACTTTGATAATACTGCTTGCAGGAACTACCCAGGGCCTTGCTGATAATTTAAATGGTGCAAGCGGGACGATCAATGTTGCGTTCACTGCAGGATCTATCAGAGGACCACCTGCGCTCATAGCATAAGCAGTGGAGCCGGTAGGAGTTGCGATAACAACACCATCTGCACGCATCTCTTCTGCTTTTTGATCATCTATGGTTATTCTAAAAGTCAGTATCTTTGCAGGTCTTGCGGTCGTTAGCACAACCTCATTGGTCGCAGCAGGAATGGCTTCCCCATTGAGATCAATAGCCAACCTTGAACGTTCGGAATATTTGAAACCTTCAAGGACTTCCTCAATGGTACTTATCGCTTCGGACGGATTGACCTCCACAAGAAAACCCACCGTACCCATATTAATTCCAAGTATCGGAAGAGGGTCCTCCATACGGGCAATATTTCGAAGAACAGTACCATCCCCGCCAACGGAGATAAGTAGCTCAACACCATTTTGCCTCATCAGCTCAACAGGTATTATCTCCACGCCTTCAAGCTTTAAAGGGAGGGCTGTATTGGGTGATAATGCTATTTCCACTTTCGAACTGAAATTATCAACTATATTATTGACCATATCAAGTGCATCTGCGTGGTCACATCTTGATACTATCCCGATCTTCTTGATAGTCATCTATTCACCTCTTCACAAGCTTTAATATGTCTGAATGAGCACAGCCGTTCGATGCTATCATATATACAGGGTTTATCACACTATCTTTCAATTTGAGGGCATTTCCATCCCCATCAGTGACGATACCACCCGATTCTTCTATTATCAACTTACCAGCTGCAACATCAACAAGACGAAGAGAACCACGGACATCCACAAAAGCATCCAGCCTTCCAGATGCCACATAGCATAATTCCAGTGAAACGCTGCCAAATATCCTGATCCTCCGAACGTTCTTACACAGATCCACCGTTCGCTCCACATTTTTGCGATACCCATAGAGGCTTACACAGAAATCATTTAAAGAAGAACATTTGGAATGAGAGATCCTTTTATCATTGAAATATGCACCTTCTCCAGATTCCGCATAGAACGTATCTCCGTTCGCAAGATTTCTCACATATCCGAAATAGGTGGAAGATAGGTCCGGATCGCCGATGGCAATGGAAATACCATAAACAGGTATATCGTTGGCAACATTGTACGTTCCGTCAAGCGGGTCCAGTACTATGGTGAACTCCGGATTATCACCGAACACAACCTCACCCAGCTCTTCGCTCAATAAACGGATCGAACGGCCATCGGCCTTTAAAATTTCAATAATGGCTTTCTCAGAAACATCATCTATCAGTTTAGTGTCGGTCCCATCAGCTCCGACATATACAGTCCTGAATGCTTCTTCAGTGCCCACAAGGTCGGAAATTGCATTTGATGCAGACTCCGCAAGAAGATCACAGAATTCCAGCATTTTTTGAGAAACAGACATGATAAAAAGAAAATTAGGGCATCAGATGCCCATTGTTTTATTTGTTATCTCTATGGACCTTGATGCATCGGATTCGAGTTCCATCATTGCACGAATTGCATCGACATTCTCAGGAATTACATCTGATTCCTGGTGGATCGCCTGGAAGAAATAAAGTTCTCCCTCATACATTGTTATGGATTCATTCCAGATGCAGTTCTCCCACATATCACCCCTTGGCCTGCCAAGGTCCTTTGCGAGCTCCATTATCTCTGCTGTGGATGTGATGCCCTGCCCCACGAACCTTACACGGCTCTGTTCTGCAAGGACACTCTCAACATCTTCAGCAGTGCATTCCTTTTCAAGCTCAAGGTTAACAGTATGCAGGTGCATGAGTGTTGTAGGAAGTTTTACAGCAGTAGTTGCAATATCTATGTTCGGAATAACGGTCTTTACATCAGGACCATGGTGGGATGGAAGCTTGATGGGGTTTGGAACGATCGCATTGATAGGACCGGTCTTAATATCCCCTGGATCAGCAGCCCTTCTAAGAAGGGTCACGCGTGCTTTTTTGACCCCAAATTCCTTGTCGAGTGGTGATAAGACACGGCAAAGGCCAGTGGTATTACAGGAAACTACCCTGACAAAGTCCTTTCCAAAAGCTTCATCATAGTTGGTCTCGGCATTGAATGAACAACCTGTAAGCGCATGGGATTCGCCACCCTGCCAAATGGCCTTGATGCCTGCCTTCTCATAAAGATCTTTGTTAGTAGCACCGACCTTCCCAGGAGTACAGTCAACTACGACATCCGCTGCCTCGATCATTTCCTCGACAGTGCCAGAGACCTCGATGCCTCCTTTTTCCATAGCTTCTACCCGGTCTGCAAGGGTATAGATATTGAATCCTTTATCCTTTGCCATTACGGTCTCAAAGTTAGGACGGGTCTTTGCAACACCGATGAGCTCCATATCATCCTGAAGTGCTACAGCATCTGCTACTCTTTTCCCTATAGTTCCATATCCGTTTATTGCAACTTTAACCTTTGTCATTTAATGCACCTTCCATCCTGGATTTGACAAATAAGTATTGTATAAAATATTGTAATGATAAACATCTGTAATGCTGAATCATGATCACATATATGGCAGGAAGTAATCCTGTAGACCACTTGTGATAGGTATGTCCTGTTAATTCAGTTTCCAATAATTATAGTTTCCCCTTTTGAGAAGTCGATCTCTTTTATAGTACCAAAGATTATCGTCTTTTCCCCGAATATACCAGTCAGTTCGATGGAATCTCCATCGACCAACATTTTTGTGACGGACTCCATCACCAGTTCCTTTTCATCGCCTTTTATTACGATCACATTAAGTTCGCACATATATACACCTGTTTTTATGGCATTCTGTTTTATGAAATACCCTTTAGGGGAATTCTATCCAACCCAAACTTGCCCTAAATACTTTTACTATGTTCTTATAATAGATAACTACTTTCACATCAAATTAGTTCATCTGACAAGCTGAGCTACGGAATAACCCATTTCAAGGCCCATGTCCTCGGCAACCGCTTCACATTTTGTACGGAGGAGGTATGCTATAGGACCAAATGACCTTTCGGACATTGTTTCATAGTTAGCCATTCCTTTGCTTATGATAAGACTTGCATCCTCAAGGGCTTCAATGAACTCCGGTGGTGCTTCATCAAAACTTACACCTACTGCATTACAACCGGTGGTCAGGACACGGTCTACTTTCTTATCAAGCTCGTATTTTCTTACATCATCCATGGTCACATCTGTAAGCATAGGAGCACCCCTTACTACGAGAGTGATCTTACCGCCGACCTTTCGGATAATATCTAAGACCAGTGTATCGAGGATTATCTCCCCGCAGTTGTCTACGACATAGACGACGTTATCAAGCAGATCGAACATCTCAGGAGTATCATCCACATCAAGTCCTTTACGGAATATATCTGCAAAGGTCCTGTCAAAGACATCCTCCCCCACATCGAACCCCATTATACCGAAATCGAAGAAATTGCCTATTACGGATGCAAGCACTCCCCTTCTGAACATCTCCAGGTCAGAAGGCTCGCCTTCATGAACAAGAGAATGAGCATAAGGGTAGACCTTTTCAGCTATCTCATTGCTTAATATCTTAAGATTGAGATAAGGATCATCATCATTGAGCACTTCATATGCTTTCCTGTGGATGGCTGTCGAGACCACACCTGCCGGAACACCGGGGGCGTAAGTATCTTTAAGAACATCGATACCCGCAAGCATTGTCTTGTGAATAAGTTCATCATCGTTCGTGGAAAGTTTTGCTTCGTAGTGAACTCTCGAAAGAAGGCAATATGTACATCTAGCATCCATTTTCATTGTTTTGATCCTTCTAATTATAGTGACCGTATGGCCATTGGAACTGACCAGGGATCAGATTGTCATACCAAACAGACACACCATAAATAAATCTAACGAAATGTGCCCTATGTGCCCCAACTTTATTAGAAAAGCACCATTTATTCGGTAAATTAGATTCAAGGTACAGTAAGCAATGTCTAAAAATTTATTGAAAAATTTACCTTAAAGGAAAATAAAAATGAGGATGAATAGGGAGGTTTGCCTCTTCCGTTACCTAGTAGATAAGCATTTCGTATAATAAAGCCATTACATTGCATTAAGTACGCAAAATGACCGAAAATATACATTTCGAACCAAACTAAATAGCCTTTTAATCCAGTCCCTTCATAATAACTCTTACTTGTTTTAGGGAATATTCGACGCCAAATTTCTCTTTGATCAGCTCTTTGACACGTACAGTCTTCCAGTCCCCTTGCATCCTTAGATAGAACTTGAGATCACTCTTCTGATCATCGGTCAACTTGGAAGGACGACCGCCTGCATAACGCGGTAACAGACCGGAATAACCATCA
>Ga0255419_10229_pt1 | contig 12352 bp, 19 predicted proteins | sample ANMaggSeSYBR02J3_FD_182658 | JGI IMG/M metagenome (GOLD analysis project Ga0255419, IMG submission 182658) | Sediment cell enrichment communities from methane seep in Santa Monica Basin, California, United Staets - ANME aggregate JGI... | ecosystem: Environmental > Aquatic > Marine > Cold seeps >...
CATGGCTGCACAACAGCAGCACTGAGCTGAAGCAAAATTCAAGACACCCTCGACAATATATAACGATATATATCAGTGTGATATAGTGAATATGCTTTATGGATAATATCTGTATGAAAGCAGGTAAAAGAAATCATCTGACATAAAAGCACAAATAAAAAAACCTCCTGTTTACCGAGTGTAAGATCCGATTAACAGGAGGCTATGAATGCAGGGGTAATACCCTTATTGATTGTTTGCTATTTTGCAGCTGTAACCTTTGCTGGAGCCTTGTTTACATATTTAAAGAATACTGGGAATGCTACGAAGAAGGCTACACAAATCAGATATTCAATACCTTTGATGTGTGTGTAATAATCAACCAGTGTATGCAAAGGTTTTACCATTCCGATTGCTGACATGTATTGTCCTGCGAGTTCACTTACTGACCAACCTACTGAGGAAAGTGCGCTTGTAAGAGCTGCTCCAACCCAAAGACACATTACTGAACCAGCTGCTAGTATTATTCTTGATCCTGTTTTTGATGTATTTTCTTTCATTGTATTATCCGTATTAATTTTTTGTATTCTTAGAATTTTATTAGCCAATAACTGCGGTTAAGTAACCTTGAACTACATTCAAAGGTCCCATGCTTACCATTGCTGTTGCAAGACATGCAAATCCCCAGATACCAACGAGAGCAGCCATAGTCATTCCTGCGCCGAGAGCAAATTTAGAAGCTTCGTATCCAGCATCAATTTGAGTAGTGGTAGTTGTATTTGTATTAGTAGTCATGGTGTCCTCCATATAGGGTTGTTTTAACTTATCTTTTAGTTTCTATGCTTCTTATATAGCATCAACCATGCCACTTTATATTTTTCGATAAATATTCCATAACACAACCACTAACATACTGTATTAACAGATGAATAAACGGAACAACTACCTAAACGCCATCGCCACACTTATGTTGTTACGAAATGAGACGAAGAACATTTATGTGGTATTAGATTGAGAAAGTGTAGTTTTACTTCAACAAATATGTTGCAGGCTTTACGGATAGGTGTAGTAATGTGAGAAAACCGACGAATATCATCCACATCACCAAAAACTTCTTCAAGTGTTCCAAGATTAAACGCTGGTTGCCCCCCTCACATATGATGTATGCTTCATTCAGAATAAATTCTTCGACAACTCAAAAAATACAGGAAATAGAAATGAGTGATTTACCAAATTGTTCAAAATGTGATTCAAAATATACTTACGATGACGGGGTTATGTATGTTTGCCCAGAATGTGGATATGAGTGGTCAAAAGATGCGATAGATGAAACTTCCTATGATGAGCGTGTTATTAGTGATGCTAATGGAAATCCGCTTAAAGATGGTGATACTGTTACAGTACTAAAAAATCTCAAAGTGAAAGGCTCATCGTTGGTCGTCAAGGTTGGTACTAAAGTGAAAAACATTCGCTTGGTCGATGGCGATCATGACATCGACTGTAAAATTAAAGGCATCGGTGCAATGAAACTGAAATCACAATTTGTTAAAAAAGCTTAATATATTCATCGAGATGTTGGGCATGAAATTGTCATATGATAAAGGAGAAGCAATTGAACAAAGTTAATCTTTCTGAAAAATTCTCACTAATAAATAACTATTGGGATCCTAAGATCGTAGGTGAACTAAATAATCAATATGTCAAGATTGCAAAGTTAAAGGGCGAGTTTGTATGGCATCACCATGAAAAAGAAGATGAATTATTCATGGTAATTAAAGGCCATCTTACAATCAAACTGAGAGATAGTAATATTGAACTAAACGAAGGTGAGTTTTACATTATCCCTAGAGGAGTAGAGCATATGCCAGTGGCAGAAGATGAAGTTCATGTACTTATGTTTGAACCTCAAACCACTGTCAACACTGGTAATGCCGATTCCGATAAAACCATTAGTAATCTAGAAAAGATATGAGAATCGAGATTCTCCATCAGTACAAAATGTACTCTCCCATATAGTATAGGAAGAATAATAGTACCTGTACTGAAGAAAGAAAGATCTCTAAAACCATTCCAGAACTGAGCTTTGGCATGCCTGAATAGATAGAAACGCCCACTTGACTCTTGTAACTATGGGCGTTACAATGTAACTATGATTACCAGTTTTCGTGATACATGGCTCAAGAACTTCTTCATTGATGATGTTCGCCACAAAAAGATACCGGCTTCCATTCAAAGAAGTTTATTTAGGAAATTACAGCTAATCGACGATGCTACCTGTGATTTGGATTTACGCAGTCCACCAAGCAACCATTTCGAGAAACTTCTCGGAACATTAAAGGGTAGACATTCTATCAGAATCAATAAGAAATGGCGGTTGATCTTCTCATGGGATGAAACAACAGGTAAAGCAGCTGGAATCTATTTAGACAACCATGACTACAGGTAATGAGGTGAAAATATGATGATTACAAAACGTCAGCCCGTTAGCGTTGGTGAAATGATAACTGAGGAATACCTGATACCTTTAGATATCACACAGGGAAAACTTGCTCAGGCTATGGGTGTTAGTCGTAAAACAGTTAATGAACTTTGCACTGGAAAACGGACAATCACTGTCGATACTGCATTGTTATTAGCAAAAGTATTTGGAAACACACCAGACTTCTGGTTGAATTTACAGAGAAGGAATGATATTTGGGCAATAATGCATACTCCAAAGAGAAAAGCTCGAATTGAAAAAGCCAAACCTTTACGTGAAGCTTTTGCGTGATGTAATATTAAATCCTTATGTGAACAAAGAAGAATCTCTAAAACTAATCAAAAACCTTTCCTGTAGCAGATTTGTAGCAGATTTTTTCAAAATAGGTGGGTATCGATGCAAATTGGTAGGGGTAAATCAAAAAGGCACCAGAAGCTAACTATTTTAAATACTACAATAACAGAACGTTACAGACGTATTCAAGAAATCTCAGTAGTCCCTGGGGGACAAGTGGTCGGAGGTTCAAATCCTCTCGTTCCGACCAATAATATCAATGGGTTAGTGTGTTTTCACACTAACCCATTTTTTGTTAAAACTTTAGCCCGCTAAAGTTCGTTCCAAAATACATAAAAAACCCGCTTTTTGAGCGGGTCTTTTTGTTTCTGAAACACCTGATTGTCGTCAGTATATTTTACTTCTTTTCACCTTCTTCAGTTTCCTTGATAATTTCTTTACCCCTTTTTGTGAGTTCACTTGTAAACTCTTGGGACAGAATGTCCATCAATTCATCTTTCCCTTTTTCAGTTAAGCCCAGTTCACGATTGATTAAACCAGCTTTATACTGAGTCTGGAGGTCACGACTCAAAACTCTTTTCAGAGTTCTTGGAATTTGTTTTAACATAAACTTTTCGGGCTCATTTTGTGAGTCCCCTCATGTTGCCCATGCGCCATATGGCTGGAACCAACAACTATTTGTAGCCATAAATTTTGTTTAATAATTATACTGTTATGGTAGCATACGCTAACAATCTGTCAATGTGGATAACTTTAGAAGAAATTGGTACTGTGACGAAATAAACAAAATTTAGGAGCTGACAATGAAATTTATTGCCGTTTTATTAGCCACCCTGACTATCCTCGTTGGATGTCGCAACAAACAAAACATAACTGAGCAAAGGCAAGTTGCAAAATTGGAGTTTGTAGAATTAGAAGATGACAAAAAAGGCGCAAGTGAGTTTTACAACAGAATGAAATTGGCTTGCAGCAATAATGAGTTTCTAGCATGTAGGCAAATATATTCTGTGATGGCGGGGAAATACCCACGCTCTGAAGTATTACTAGAAGCCAAGGCCTTGCGTGATAAAACGGCACTGATTGAACTACAACAAAAAAAAGAAACAGATTTATTAAACAAAAAGAAAAAAGAAGAGCGTGAAAGGGAAAGGGACAAAGAGCTTAAAATTAAGCAAGTACAAGAGAAAAAGTACCCTTTGACAAAATTAAAGAAATACCATGATGACATATCAGGTGTCACATGGTATCACAACCCCCAATTTACACACGAAGAAAACAATAACCTTGTGTCTATTTATCTTGGACACAAGGGAAAATCAAATTGGCTAATCTTAAAAATGTCATACGTTGGAGATAATTGGATATTTTTTGAAAAGGCATATCTTTCCTATGACGGCAACACACATGAAGTCATATTTGATAAATATAAGGACAAGAAAAAAGAGAATGGTTCTGGCTCCGTATGGGAATGGATAGAAGTCCCAGTATCAACAACAACAGAAAGATATTTGCGTGCGTTCGCAAGTTCGAAAAATGCAAAAATGCGTTTATCAGGAAAATATACAAAAACAAGACGGTTGTCGGCAAACGAGAGACAGGGGATTTTAGATATTCTAGATGGCTATAAAGACATCAAAGGGAAATAATTATTTAGGCATTGGTTATAAAATCCTCGCTAAAATCTGGCTAGCTGGAATGGGGTCGGGCCATGGTAACTAGCTGTTATGGTGTCAAAATGTTATTGGAAACACCCATTTCTTGCCCATAGAAGCACCTTTTTCACCCCAAAAAGAACCTTCTAAAGAATTAGATGTTACTTGAACAGAAACTGAAACCAAACGTATTTATGCCAAGAGCGCACAGACACTACATACCGGGATGCGTCTGGCACATCACCCACAGGTGCCTAAACAGGAGTTCCTGCTCAGTTTTGAAAAAGACAGGCAACGATGGCGTCACTGGTTTTTTGAGGCAAAGAAACGATACTGTTTGTGTGTACTCAACTATATCGTGACCTCGAATCATATTCACCTTCTGGTTGTTGATACTAAAAAAGAAGGGATTGCTCTGAAGGAGGTTTTGGCCCCTTACAATACGCTTTTTGAGGGTGAAAAGTGTACTCTAAGGCCAGATAATAGCTATTTTATAGACTTAAATGCCAGCAATTCAAACTGATAGCTAGGTCCGACCCCGTTTGCTAGGCGCCTGCGATCACGCCCAAGCCCATTCTGAATTGCTTGGAGAGAACTGGTAGGGAATGGATCCCTATTTACTCCTTAGTAAACAGGGTAACCATCTGATCGAATTATTCTTTTCAAATAGTTTTCAGTGCGTTCAGCGTATCTTCCGGTTCCGGCCGGATAGTGTGATCCGCACTGATCTCAGCATACCGGATTGTTTGTTCCTGATCGATGATAAAACGGGCTGTAAGCGGTAATGTCCACGAGTCATCACCGTTGTACTTAGGAATATTCAGGTCAAACTGCATGTATACCTGTTGTAATTCCTTCGGTAATTGATGGACAAGGCAGTAGCTCTCTGCAACTGTATTGCCCGGATCGCTCAACATCTCAAAATGTAAATTTTTCTCCTGCTGCATGGCAAGATTGTGCTCTACCTGCTGCGGAGATACGGTTACGAGCGTAGCGCCAAGACTCTTAATTTCGTCTACAATTTCCTGCAGAGCATCCAGCTCCAGATTACAGAATGGTCACCATCTCCCCCGAAAAAAACTGAGAACAACAGGGCCATTTGTAAGAAGTTCGCTTAAGCTGATTTTAGTTCCTGATGTGTTGCTGAGTAAAAAATCTGGCGCCTTGTCACCAACTTTAACCGCTTTACTGGCAAGACCTGAGTCGCGTAATTGCTCACCTGCACGATTCATGACTTCAAGTGCTTCTTCAGGCGCCTGTTCAACAAAACTTCGTTTAAACGAATCCATCTGTTCTTGTAATTTCATATCCATTCTCCTGTTAATAGAACGTATTCAGACTATCCATTACCTGCAGAAATGACCCGATTTGTCGGGGAATTTAGCACCAAACAACTTGACGGATACCACATTGTGTCATAGTCTACAATAATCATCATAAGAAATAAGTATTAAGAAAAAAGTTAAAGGCAATGCGGGGCCGGAACAGAATGTTTTAGCTTCTTAAAGGAAAGGTGTTTTTATTATGAAATCGGACAAGCTTTTCACACAATTTCAAATAAAAGATTTTAAGCTGAAAAATCGTATCGGTGTGGCACCAATGACAAGGATGTCAGCAGGAGCAGACAGCATACCCCGTCAGGATGTGCTTGACTTTCTGGTTCGACGGGCAAAAAATGGTGCAAGTATAGTCTACACTGAGGCAATTGTAACAGATTATGAAAGTGCTCAGGGCTATCCTGGCCAGGCTCGGATGCTGACCCAGCCGCAAATAGATGCCTGGAAACCGGTTGTGAAAGAGATTCAAAAACAGGGTGCTCTTGCAATCATGCAGATGTTTCATTGCGGACGCATGGCCTGGCCTGAGGTGAACCCGGCAAACCGCATCATAGCGCCCAGCTCCATTACCCCGAAACAGGACAATCCGATAACTGAATCACCGTACCCTGTGCCGGAAACCATGAGCCTGTTTGATATTGAACATGTCATTGCAGGATTCGTGGAGACTGCCAAAGGAGCAGTTGAGGCCGGTTTTGATGGAATTGAAATTCACGGTGCCCATGGCTACCTCATCAATCAGTTTTTATCACCCTATTCGAACAAACGTACAGATAGTTATGGTGGATCAGTTGAAAACCGATACCGCTTTGCCCATGAAGTGATCCAGGCGGTGCGTAAAGTGGTTCCAGATAACCGCCTGTTGATAGTTAGAATTTCCAACTGGGGTGTCGCAGATATGGAGGTCTCTCTTTTTGACACTCAAGAGGAGTATCGGGAGATCATCAGGTTTCTTTCAGAAGAATCTATCGACGCTATTTCCGTTTCCACCTATGAATATCAGCAAAAGGCCTTTGGTTCCGATAAAAATATGGCGCAGCTGACAAGGGAGGTTACTGAACTTCCCGTTATGATATGTGGAGGCATATACGATCGTTCAAGTGCTGAGGATGCACTGAAAGATGCAGATATTGTACTCAGTGGTAAATCGTTGCTCCTGAATCCAAACTGGGTGGAAGATGTACAGGGAGAGAAAACACTGAATCGATTCAAGTCGGAAGATGCGAATATCGCTTACACACCTGAACCGCTTCCCTGAAATAGTTTACATTGTAATAAAATATGAAATTACTGGATTGCCAGATACTTACCAGGCCTATCATTTAACACGTTTCAAAGGGGAATCTATATGCAAACAGAAGAAGCAATCAGTAGTAGGAGAGCTGTCAAACACTATGATCCAGAGCATCAGATGAGTGATGATGAGATTCAGAAACTTCTCTCTTTAGCACTGCTTTCTCCCACTGCTTTCAATATTCAAAACTGGCGTTTTGTCATTGTCTCTGACCCGAAGCTGCGAAAGCAAATCAGGGAAGTTGCCTGGGATCAGGCACAAGTAACAGATACATCACTGTTCATTGTTCTTTGTGCAAATTTGAAGGCATGGGAACAACCCGCCCGGTACTGGGTGAATGCACCCAAAGAAGTTCAGGATTTCATGATCCCAGCCATTGATGGATACTATCGAGGCAAAAATCAGGTTCAAAGGGATGAGGCTATGAGATCCTGTGGTATTGCAGCTCAAACGTTAATGCTGGCTGCAAAATCAATGGGCTATGATTCGTGCCCGATGGATGGTTTTGATTTTGAAAAAGTTGCGGAACTGATCAAGCTTCCAGATGATCATGTCATTACGATGTTCGTGGCAGTTGGCAAAGGCACAAAAGAAGCCTGGCCTCGACCGGGACAGTTGAATCTAGAAGAAGTTGTAGTTAAAAATTCTTTTGGCTGATTTCCCCTGCACCTTAAGGGGACAATGAAAAAAATATTGGCTTTTTCTTTTTATAAGCCATTTAGTAATAGAGAATTATTCCTCATACCAGCATTAAGTAAGGAGGTCGTTATGTCTCACACATGCAAAACTCAAGACACAACCGACTCAATATGTCGACATATCAGTATGTTATGGCAAACATGCTTTATGGATTATATCTATAGTTAAACTGCCAAAACAAAATATAAATTGACAAGATGACCACACAAGGTGTAGATACACGCATTATGGAAAATAATAAACAGCAGCACATAGAAATCTCAAAAGTACCAAATCAATGCGTTGCATATAATTTCAGAAAAACATCCAGATTAATCACTTCTTTTTACAGAAAAACAATCTCACCATCTGGACTAAAAGGAAATCAGTTCCCTCTGTTACTTGCCATAAAACTCAAGCAACCAATTTCTATTACTGAGCTTGCTACTTCTCTGGAACTTGATAGAACAACATTGAGTCGTAACCTGAAATTGCTTGAAAAACACGGTTACATAAATTTAGAGCATGATAGTGACCATAGAGTACGTAACGTACAACTCTCTCAAAATGGTCAGGAGAAACTTGATCTAGCCCTCCCCCTCTGGCAACAAGCACAAGATAGAATAACAAAACAATTTGGTGAGGAACGATGGAATAATCTTTTAGAATCAATTCATGAGATAACAAAAATCATTAAGTAGCTTTTTTTACCAAAATAAGTGTATCTACACCTAACTTAAAATCGTATAAACTCTAAGGAAACGACATGTTTATAATTGATGTGAAATTACCTGAAAATCCAAATAGAAAACTTAAAGCTATGCTAGCAGCTTTTGAAGAGAAATTCGGAGAAATACCACCTCACTTCAAACTGTTGGGGACATTAAACCTCAATGAATTAGAATCTACTTTGGAATATTTAATACGCTTGATGCAGCATCCCACTATTAATCCTGACTTATTCGCATTTTTGAGATTGCATATAGCCAAACACGAAGGTTATCAATACTGTATAAAATTCAACACAAACCTTTTAAAGTCATTAGGGTACAGTACCGACATAATAGAAGAATCCTCTAATGATATTAGCAAAATACCCTTTGATGAAAACCTGAAACTTTTAGCCAATAAAGCAGTTAAATCAGTTTTGAATTTTAAGGATTTCAGTAGAGATGATTTGATTGATCTCTATGAAAGTGGTTGGGATGATGGTGAGATTTTTGATGCTATCAACCACTGTGGTTTTATGCTCAAGAACGGCAGGTTGATCAGTGCGTATATGTTATGATTGCTAAGTAATCTACAAATGAGCTACTGTTGTAGCATTTTGATACAAGATACCAGCCTATGATCAATAGTATCCAGTTAAAATAGGGATGGCGTCGTTAATAAAATACTGTCGAATCGTCTTCGAAAGCCAAAGATATCAGGAAACTCACTTGTTAAATGAAGAATAAAAATCCATGATTAAACTACTATCTTTGGGCATTCTCTCTGGAGCTTTCTTTAGTACGACCTTCATACTCAATGAAGCTATGAGTTTGGAAGGTGGTCATTGGGTCTGGTCTGCTTCTTTACGATATGTATTTATGGTTTTATTTCTGACAATAATCACTTTGTTTAGTGGAGGAATAAAACAACTTCAGGATGTTCTGAGGTTATTTCAATTATATTGGAAATTCTGGATTATTGCTGGAAGTATTGGGTTTGGTGGATTTTATGCGCTGATTTGTTTTAGTGCTGATTTTTCACCTGGATGGGTTATTGCAGCTACCTGGCAATTTACAGTTGTTGCAAGTCTCTTTGTATTTATGTTGTTCGGGCGATTATTCCCCAAGCGAATTTGGTTTTTTTCATCACTCATCTTATTTGGCGTAGCCTTGGTTAACTTGTCTCACGTCGAAGAGTTTGATCTAAAAGTATTTTTCTTGGGTGGGCTTCCTGTTCTTGTAGCGGCCTTCTGTTATCCATTCGGCAATCAACTTGTTTGGGAGGCAAAAAATGGCAATAATAAAAAAGTTCCCAGCATACAATCTCCACTCTTAAATAATGTCTTCAATAAAGTGCTACTCATGACTCTTGGGTCGTTCCCTTTATGGATAGGTCTTGTTTTAATAACACATCCACCAGCACCAAGTTTATCACAAGCATTAAACACCTCATTGGTGGCATTGTTTTCAGGGATATTTGCGACTAGTATTTTTCTTTTTACACGCAATCTAGCATCTAACTCTAATGAGTTAGCAGCCGTTGATGCCACTCAGGCAAGTGAGGTGGTATTTGCTTTATTCGGAGGTGTAATATTTCTTGGATCTAAAACACCAAATATAGAATCTGCAATAGGCTTAGTATTGATATTAGTCGGGTTATTTTTTTTCGTTAAGTACCAAAAAACATAACCATAAATCCTCTAGCAGAGCATTGTTAAAGCCATGTGAACGGACCGTTAATATACCATATCCAAGATCTGGTTTTATCAAACTACCTGCACAATCGGGGTCGACAACCCTACTTCAAATTATCTCTAAAATAAGGAAGCTTACGATGTCACAAATACCTACCCGAGAAGAAGCCTTTGATCTACTGAGAAAATATAACCAGACTGAAAGCCTTATCAAACACGCCTTGTCCGTAGAAGGAGTGATGAGATATTGTGCTCGAAAAAGAAAAGCAGACGAAGAAAAATGGGGTATTGTTGGTTTGATTCATGATCTTGATTACGAGCAATTTCCTGATCAGCACTGCATAAAAACTGAAGCTATTTTGAAGGAACACGACTGGCCTGAAGAATGTATACGAGCAGTCGTAAGTCATGGGTGGGGAATCTGTACCGATGTCGAGCCTCAAAGTGAAATGGAAAAAGTGCTTTTCGCCATTGATGAACTCACTGGACTTGTAACAACGACTGCACTGGTACGACCATCGAAAAGTGTTTTAGATCTGAAGCCCAAATCCGTAAAGAAAAAGTGGAAAGATAAACGGTTCGCTGCAGGGGTAGATCGATCACTCATTGAAAAAGGAGCAGAAATGCTCGGCGTTCAAGTCTCAGACCTGATCATAGACACGATCAGTGGCATGCAGGACGTTGCTGAACAAATTGGCCTAAAGGGTACTGTTGTTGACTAATAACAAATAAAAAAACCTCCTGTTTACCGAGTGTAAGATCCGATTAACAGGAGGTTATGAATGCAGGGTTGATACCCTTATTGATTATTTGCTATTTTGCAGCTGTAACTTTTGCTGGAGCCTTGTTTACATATTTAAAGAAAACTGGGAATGCTACGAAGAAGGCTACACAGATCAGATACTCAATACCTTTTATGTGTGTGTAGTAATCAACCAGAGTATGCAGAGGTTTTACCATTCCGATTGCTACCATGTATTGTCCTGCCAATTCACTTACTGACCAACCTACTGAGGAAAGTGCACTTGTAAGGGCTGCTGCTACCCAGAGACACATTACTGAACCGGCTGCTAATATTATTCTTGATCCTGTTTTTGAAGTATTTTCTTTCATTGTATTATCCGTATTAAATTTCAGTATTCTTAGAATTTTATTAACCAATAACTGCGGTTAAGTAACCTTGAACTACATTCAAAGGTCCCATGCTTACCATTGCGCTGGCGAGACAAGCAAATCCCCAGATACCAACGAGGGCTACCATGGTCATTCCTGCGCCGAGAGCAAACTTAGAAGTTTCGTATCCAGCTTCAACTTGAGTTCTAGTAGTTGTATTTGTATTAGTAGTCATAGTGTCCTCCATATTGGGTTTATTTAACTTATCTTTTAGTTTCTATGCCTCTTACACAGCATCAACCATGCCACTTTATTATTTTTCGATAAAATTCTTCACATACAACCACTAACAGACTGTATTTACAGATGAATAAATGGAATAATCCCCTAAACACCATCGCCACACTTGTGTTGTTGCGAAATGAGACGAAGAACATTTATGTGGTATCGAAATGAGAAAGTGTAGTTTCGCTTCAACAGTTATGTTGCAACCTTTACGGATAGGTGTGGTAATGTGAGAAACCCGGTGAATAGAAGTGGCCCCAATAATTTGAACAAGCCTATAAGTGGATAATCTGCTACCTTTAAAAGTCCCCAAGGGGCTAATTTATGGAGCAGAAAATGGCAAAAAGAACAAGACGAACGCATTCACCGTTGTTTAAATCTAAAGTGGCATTGGCAGCAATGGCCGGAGACAAGACGCTTGCTGAGTTGGCGCAACAGTTTGAAGTTCATCCTAACCAGATTACAACTTGGAAGAAACAACTCAGTGAAGGGGCTGCAGGGGTATTTGGTGAAAATACAGAATCGGAACCGCCTGTTGATTTGAAAGTATTACACGCCAAGATTGGTCAACTGACACTCGAGAATGATTTTTTAGAAGGGGCGCTCACCAAGGTGGGATTGCTGAGCGCAAAGAAATGATCAACCGCGGTCATGCTTTATCCATCAGTCGTCAAGCACAACTGGTCGGTATTAGCCGAGGCAGTATTTATTATAATCCCAAGCCTGCCAACACGGCTGATCTGGGGCTTATGCGTCATATTGACGAACTGCATCTGGAACATCCGTTCATGGGTGCCCGCATGCTACGTGACCAGCTTAATCGCAAAGGGTTCATTG
>Ga0255419_10230_pt1 | contig 12314 bp, 9 predicted proteins | sample ANMaggSeSYBR02J3_FD_182658 | JGI IMG/M metagenome (GOLD analysis project Ga0255419, IMG submission 182658) | Sediment cell enrichment communities from methane seep in Santa Monica Basin, California, United Staets - ANME aggregate JGI... | ecosystem: Environmental > Aquatic > Marine > Cold seeps >...
CCATGGTGGCATTCGCTACCTCCAGAAATTCCAATTTGGAAAAGTTAGAGAATCGGCCAGGGAACGCTGTATCTTTCAGGTGATTGCACCACATTTGACCCGATATATTCCATTTCTGATCCCAACTGTTCAAGGAAGTTTGATGAAAGGGGCTTTTGCCATGAAAGGCGGGATGTTCCTCTATGACCTTGTCTGCAGCGGTCTGAACAAGATGATTAGCGATAGGGGCAAACGAGTACCCAGGGGACGCTTCTATAAGAAAAAGAAAGCTGTTGAGTTGGTTCCACTCCTGGAGGGAATTGAGGGGATGAGCGGTGCCCAGACCCTCTTTGAGTCGCATATGTATAGTTCTGAAAGGATGACTCTGGCCTTTCTGAAAACAGCTGCCTCCAATGGGGCTCAAATAGCAAATCATGTGAAAGTTGTCCGTTTTATAAGGGATGAGAACCATGTCGCAGGAGTTGTCTGTCGAGACGAGCTTACTGGAAAGGAGTTTGAAATACGTGGGGGAATTGTTGCCAACGCTGCCGGACCATTTATTCCTACGCTCAATCAGTCCATGCAGGATTTACGACTCAATAAAAATACCACTGGATATTCTAAAGGGGTCCATATTGTTACCAGAGAGATTTGTAAAGAATTTGCTCTGGCAATAGGAAGTGCTAAGAAAACAGAAGGATTGGTCACCAGGGGCGGGCGCCATTTTTTTATGATTCCCTGGCGTAACAGGTCCCTCATTGGAACGACCAATGTGCCCTATGAAGGTGATCTTGATGAGTTGTCGGTCACCACAAAGGATGTAGAGGACTTTCTTGCTGATATTAATGGGCTTCTACCGGATATGCAGTTAAAAACTGAGGATGTCTATTATGCCTTTACCGGTTTGTATCCCCTGGTCAGTGAAGAGATTAAGACGGACACCTATCAGGGAACCGGGGAGTATCAAATAGTTGATCATGCTCAGGAGGATGGGGTAGAAGGGGTTATATCTGTCCTTGGAGCTAAATATACTACTGCTCGTATAGTTGCAGAGAAGGCAACAGATCTTGTATTGCAAAAGCTTGCCAAGCCGGAAATACCATGTCAAACCGCCGTCACCCGACTTCATGAAGGGGACCTGCAAGATCTGGCTGGCTTTGTGGCAGCCAGAAAAGAACAGTATGCTGATAGAATAGATGCTGCCAGTGTCGAATACCTGGTCACTGTCCATGGGAGTGAGATCGACACTGTCATGGAATACTTGTCAGGAGAAGAGCTCTTTTTAAACAAGCTCAGTTCTGCTCGTGAAACATTTGTCGGAGAAATCCATTATGCTGTGGAAAATGAGATGGCCTGTACTCTTTCTGATATGATCTTTGCCAGGACCGGGCTAGGGACAATTGGACATCCTGGTGAAGATGTTCTTTTGAGAGTTGCTCAGATAATGGCTGAAAAACTTGACTGGAGCCATGAAAAAATGGTCGCTGAAATTGAAATCATTGAAGCACAATACAGCTACCTCAACTCATCCAAATTGTAACCGTGAAAGTAATTCATATCGCACCCACCCCATTCTTTGCGAACCGCGGCTGTCACATTCGGATACGCAATGAAATTGATGCCTTGGCCCGCAAAGGGGTGGAGGTCATTCTCTGTACCTATGGGCTGGGAAATGATGTGCAGGGAATTGATACAAGAAGAATTGTTTCTATTCCAGGCTACAACCAGACCAGTGCCGGGTTTTCTCCATATAAGTTCATTGCCGATCTGCTGCTTTTTTTCCTTGTTTTAAAAACTGCCTGGAAAGAAAAACCTGATGTACTGCATGGACACCTCCACGAGGGAGCTTTGCTTGGCTGGGCAGTGAAAGTAGTGTTGTTCTGGCGGAAGATTCCTGTGATCATGGATATGCAGGGGAGCCTGTCAGGGGAGTTAACGGCCTATGGTGTTTTTAAATCGTTTCCTTTTATTCTGCAGTGTTTCTTTTTTCTGGAAAAAATAATCTGTTTATTGCCTGAGGCCATTCTCTGTTCTTCGGAAAACAGCTTGGATTTTCTTATTACAAAATGTGGAGTTACCAAGAACAAGGGGGCCGTTCTTGCAGATGTTGTTCCTGATGTTTTTTTTCAAGAGCAGGATTCAGCTGATTTTAAAAAGAAATATGGAGTTCCAGCTGATAAACATATTGTTATCTATACAGGTTCGCTTTTAGAGGGAAAAGGTATTGATACCCTGCTGGCGGCAATGGGGACTGTTTTGTCTGCAAGAAATGATGTGTTCTTTATCCTGGTTGGTTATCCAACGGAGGCGGCAGAACAGTACATTCAGGAATCCGGATTTGAAGAGTCCTGCCTGGTTGTTGGGGAAGTCGCCTATGATGAGCTTGCATCATGGCTCTCTGTTGCGCAGTTGGCAGTTGACCCCAAGGGAGAGATTTCGGGTGAGGCAAGTGGCAAGATATTGCATTATATGGCAAGTGCTTTGCCGGTGGTTTGTTTTGACACTGTTAATAATCGAAAATATCTTGGTGAAAATGCTTTTTTTGCGCAACCCGGCTCAGCAGATGATCTGGCAGAGATGATTGAAAAAGGTGTTCAGGAACAAAGTCTTGCCACTGTTTTTGCTGAACGGGGCAAGGAAAAAGTGAAGGCTAGCTATTCCCTTGGGGCGCTTGCAGAGAAACTCAACAATCACTATAAAAACCTGACGATATCATAAGGTGAATCGATTGAGAGGTTGACCTTTGCTGGATATCCTCTTTATCCAGATTGAATAGCGACGTAAATAATTATGACAGAGAAAAAAATACCTCAAGGCAGTCGTGTTCTGGTTACCGGAGCAACCGGCTATACCGGTCGTGTCTTAGTGAAAAGATTGCTGGAGAACGGGATGCAGGTCAGGGCTATTGCCAGGGCATCCTCGGATCTTTCCCCTTTTGCAGATCTGGATGTGGAGTGGCATCGTGGCGAAATCTTTGATGAAGAGATCATCAGGGAAGCTATGGCTGGTGTTGAGTATGTCTTTCATGTGGCCGCAGCCTTTCGGGAGGCAAAGAGTACTGAAAAGGACTACTGGAATGTGCATGTCGGGAGTACTCAGTTGTTATGCACAGAAGCCCTGAAACAATCCGGCTTTAAATGCTTTGTTTGCGTCTCCACCATTGGCGTACATGGCAGTATCCAGAATCCTCCAGGGGATGAAAATACGCCCTTTGCCCCCGGAGATGGATACCAGCGAACCAAGGCCGAGGCCGAGATATGGCTTGCTGATTTTGGTAAGAAAAACAATTTTCCCTATTCCATAATCAGGCCCTGCGCGATCTATGGGCCGGGCGAACGCCGTTTATTAAAACTCTATAAAATGGCCAATAAATCATACTTTCCAATTCTCGGGAAGGGAAAGTGCTGGTATCATCTTGTCCATGTGGAAGACCTGGTTGGTGCTATGCTTTTGGCTGCTGTTGAAGAAAAAGCCCTGGGACAGGCCTTTATTATTGGTTCTAGTGAACCGATTCAGCTTGAAGATATGGCGGCTATTATTGCAAAAGAGTATAATAATACACTTCGTGTACTGCGTCTGCCCATAGGTCCGTTCTTTCTTTTGGGGGATTTGTGTGAATTCTTTTGTAAACCCTTTAAAATAGAACCTCCGATTTACAGGCGCAGGGTGGCATTTTATTCAAAAGACAGAAACTTCAGTACAAAAAAAATGCGCGACCTACTCGGCTATCAACCACTCTATGACAATGAGACTGGTATCAGAGAATCTGCAAAATGGTATAAGAATAATGGCTGGCTCTAAGGATATCTCCAAGGAAAACCTCAGCAATGAGCTGCATGGCAAATCCGGTGGCGCATTGGCTGCCTATCGAGGGAAAGTCCTTGGCAACAAGGCAAGTTTTCTGCAATTACTGAGGTTTGAGCTGGCGGCTGTCTTTTGCATGAATCTTGGCGGTGGCCTTGGCTACCTCCTTCGAAAAAAGATGCTGGCCCCTCTGTTTCAAAGATGCGGCAAAAGTCTGATTCTCGGTAAAGGCCTTGTCCTTCGTAAACCAGGCCATATCATGCTTGGTGATAATGTGGCCATTGATGATTTTGTCATGCTTGATGGCTGCTGTGAAGAAGAACCGGCAATCCGGATAGGTGATAACGCGGTTGTCAGTAAGGGCTGCGTTATTCAGGCAAAAACAGGATCCCTTTTTGTCGGAGAGAACTGCGATATCGGGGCGCATACAGTTCTCACCAGTGTCAGTGGCATTAGCCTGGCTCCCTCTGTATTAATAGCGGCGAACTGCTACATCGGCGGGGCCAGATACCATTTTGAAGATATGGCTGCTCCCATCATGAACCAGGGGATCTATTCACGTGGTCCGATTTCAATTGGAGAGGGGAGCTGGATCGGTGCCTCAGCCACCATCCTTGATGGCGTGACCATCGGGAAGGGCTGTGTCATAGGTGCCGGATCTCTGGTAACTGCAGATATTCCGGATTATGGGGTGGCTGTAGGAGTTCCTGCAAAAGTGATTCGTAGCAGAGAATAAGAAGTAGTTGAATTGAATTATTAGAGATGGATGCACTGTCCGTATGTATTGTTCTGGGGAAGAGAGTATGAACGTTCTGCACCGTATGAAAATTGTCTCTGTCCTGCTGCTTGTCCTCTTCAGTCTATCAGCGTGTGAGGAGAAGACAGCAAAGCTGAAACCGTTGAAAATCGTTTGTCTCGGGGACTCTATTACCTATGGCTTTAAATTGGCCGATCCGGTGCGACAGAGTTATCCCGCTCAGCTTGAAAAACTGGCCCATGGGCAGTGGCGGGTATTAAACTGCGGTGTAAATGGCGCCACTGTTTTGAATCATGGAGATATTCCCATTACCGCTCAACAGGCGTATCAGGATGCTGCTCAATTTCAGTCCGATGTTGTTGTGCTCATGCTTGGTACCAACGGCACAAAAAGTAACAACTGGCTCCTTGTGGATGAATTTGTTCCGGACTATCTGGAATTGATCCGAAAAATTCAGGGTTTACCTTCGCATCCCCATGTAATTGCCTGTTCAATACCTCCGATTTTTGTCAGTCACCCCATTGGGCTAAATGGTGAACGTGAGGCGGAGATCAATGGTTTGGTGAAAAAGGCAGTTGCCGCCAGTAAGGTTGACTTTCTTGATATCTACACACCCTTGTCAGAGGATCAATCCTTCTTTATAGACGGTATTCATCCCAATAGTCGAGGGGCACAGGAAATAGCAATGCGGGTTTTTGATAAAATAACTGAACTCTAGAGATAGTATATGAAACTTTCATTCTCCATTCCATGGAAAAACAGATTTTCTCTCCTGTTGTGTGTTCTTTTTATCACGGCTTGTAATGATTCTGCTACCGGTGATGTTGACCCGCTGGAGCAGTTTGCAGGTGCCCATACACGTGTGGTCTGGGTGCAGGAGCAGGGCAGTGGTGCTGACACCTTTAGCTTTGGCGAGAACTTTAAACTCATGGGTTACGATTCCCGTGACGGTAAGAAGGAACGCCCCCTGCTGCAAGAAACGCAGAATTTTTTTAAACCCATCATCACACCTGATGGAAAGAAAGTCGTTGTCAGTAGCCGCAGTCGCCATGAAATTTACCTGGTTGATTTTAAGAAAGGGAAAAAGAAACTACTTGGGAAAGGTGTTGCCGTGGATGTCTGGCAGGATCCAGCCACCGGAAAGACCTGGGTTTATGCACTCGCGGGTGATGGCCCTGAAAACAAGTATTTTACAACCCACCCCCTTATCCGTTTTCCCATAAAGAAGCCGAAGAAACGTGAGTTGGTCTGGAATAAATCCCATCTGTCCTGGAGTAACTTTGACATGTCACGGGACGGCAAATTGGCTGGCGGGCTCTTCCCCTGGCCCCATGCAGGTATTCTGCTCTTTGAACAGGATACCTGGAAAAAGTACGGAAAGGGATGTTGGACGGCTTTAAGTCCTGATAATAGTGCCATTCTCTGGGTGTTTGATGGCCTGCATAGAAATCTGAATTTTGTGAATCCCTTTACCGCGAAATTCTGGACCACCAATATCAATGCTGCACCGGGAATTGACGGTTTTGAGGTGTATCATCCACGCTGGAGTAACCATGTTCGCTATCTGACCATGACCGGCCCTTACGTTGAAGGGGAAGGGGGAAACAAAATCACAGGGGGCGGTCAAAAGGTAGAGATCCATGTGGGCAAATTCAGTCCCGATTTGAAATCTGTTGAAGCCTGGTTTCAGGTGACCCATAATGACCGGGCTGATTTCTTCCCCGATGTCTGGATAGCAAATGGTAATGAGAGTACTTTTTCCACAGTACAGGCTCAGAAAGTACCTGAAGTGGATAACGGACAGGGGCTTGAGTGGCCAGGAAATTCGGAACAGCTGGTGTTTCTCTGGAAGAATGTCATGGCTGAAAATAAAATCGGAGATGACAGTTTACTCGGCTTCAACCAGTTTCGGGTGATCCCGAAACTGCGCGCCCGTTTTAATCGATTTCTTGAAATGGATCTGAATGGTTCAGGTCTTGTGGCAGAGCTCCCGGAAGAAAAAGCCGCGGCAGTTTTACAGAAACAAAAAGGAATCGGGCTTGAGTTTCTCTATACTCCTGCTGCCACAGGAGCACAGGACAGCGGAAATATCCTGCGTCTCCAGGATAAAGGGAGAAAGGATATTGTACGTGTCTCTCAGAAGGGAACCGGGCTGCAGATTGAGATTTCTGCTGATGATAAAGCAATTGGAAGTCTGGACATCCCAGGCAGCTTACAAGCACATCGGCCTGAACATCTGTTCTTGAGCATACAGGAAAAGCAACTGGAACTGTATGTCAATGGACGTTTCATAAAGAAAGTCTCACTGTCTCAAAACCCGCTTGCCTCACTGCATAGCATGAGTCTCCTTTTGGGGCATCCTGAGGGAACTGCAGCAGGACTCAAGGGAGCGCTGTCCCATGTTGCCCTGTATGCAGGTGTCAGCACAGAGTCTGATATCAGCAGAAAGGCCCATATGGTGACTGGCGACATCGAAGCCCGCCAGCAAGTCGAAACCCTGCAATTCAAAGGTGAGCTCACAGAAGTATCATCAGTTCCTGCACCCGATTCCCTGGGAGCATATCAACGGGCACTGGTTGTGAATCGCTATCGTCTCGCTGAAGTGCTGCAGGGGCAGTATTCTGAAAAGGATATCCTTGTGGCTCAGTGGGCAGTACTTGATCGTACTGTTTTGCCGGAAACAAAGGATTTCATCCCTGGGAGGAATATGGAATTGAAGGTCGAAAAGTTTGATCAGCATCCTGAACTTGAGGGGGAACGACTGATGATGGATATGTTCGATCCGGATCTTGAACTCTATTATCAGGTCAGTTCCTGATCTTTTGACTGCCCACCAGCTATAAAGTCATGGTTTTTTCTTCCCATCTGTTTCTTTTTTATTTTCTCCCCATAAGTCTTGGCCTCTATTATCTGATGCCAATGCGCGGCAGGAATCTCTTGCTTACCCTGCTCAGTTATCTCTTCTACGGCTGGTCCAATCCACTTTTTACTCTGCTGATGTTCTTTTCCACTGTGGTGGATTATATCTGCGGCTGGGTTATTGGTGGAACACACCCTGCCGGGCATCTCAGAAAGCGAAAAGTTGCACTTTTTGTTTCCATTGTGACAAACCTCGGCCTGCTTGGGATCTTCAAGTACAGCCACTTTGCCCTGGAAAATTATAACCTGTTACTGGGCGCATCCGGGCTCGATGGCTTGGGAATTGAGACAAGCCTGCGCTTTATCCTCCCCCTTGGAATAAGTTTTTATACATTCCAGTCCATGAGTTATTCCATTGACGTGTATCGTGGTGAAGCTGGATATAAGAAAAATTTCATTGATTTCGCCTGTTATGTCTCTATGTTTCCCCAGTTGGTTGCAGGCCCGATTATCCGCTTTCAAGAGGTGGCCAATCAGCTGAGCGTTCGAACGCATACCATGGAAAAATTTTCCCGTGGTGTGGCATTCTTTTGTCTGGGGATGGCTAAAAAGGTTTTGCTTGCAAATGGCTGCGGGAAAATAGCAGATGTGACCTTTGCTGCAGGGACAATGCACTGGCTGGATGCCTGGTATGGAGCCATGGCCTATGCCTTTCAAATCTATTTTGATTTCAGCGGATACTCTGATATGGCCATAGGCCTTGGCTTGATGTTTGGCTTTGTTTTTCCAAAAAACTTCAGTTCTCCCTATAAATCTGCCTCCATCACAGAGTTCTGGCGGCGCTGGCATATCTCCCTTTCCACCTGGCTGCGGGAATACCTCTATATCCCTTTGGGTGGAAACCGTAAAGGCCGCAGCCGAACAGCTGTCAATCTGCTTGTGGTTATGTTCCTTGGCGGGCTCTGGCATGGCGCATCCTGGAATTTCATTATCTGGGGGCTGTTCCATGGAAGTCTGCTCGGTTTTGAGCGGAGCAGGGAGAGACGTTCCATCTATTTTAGACTGAGAAGACCCTTGCGGATAGCCCTGACCTTTCTGCTCGTTGTCATAGCCTGGGTCTTTTTTCGGGCAGAAAGTCTGCCAGGGGCATTGAATTATCTTGGGTCAATGTTCGGAGTCGTACCAGTACCTGAAACATCATTATTGATTCGTGGGATTGTCTATCAGCCTTATTTTCTGCTTGTCATGGCCCTTGCTTCACTTGTGGTGTGGGCTGCTCCACAGAGCTGGGATTGGACGAGAGAACTGACCCTGAAAAAATCCATTGGCATTGCTCTGCTGATGTCTTTTTCTCTCATTGTTTTGACCCTGCAGTCCTATAACCCATTTATTTATTTTAACTTTTGATGATGAATAACAAACTGAACAGAGAAGAACTTGCGGCCCTCGAGGTCGGGCATACAAGCGTATCCCCGTATCTAGCAAGGTCGATTGTGTTCTGTTTTCTTGTTCTCATTTTTTCAGTGCCGGTACTGCAGCTCATCATGGACAGCAGAAATCCGGAACAGCAGTCACTTTATGCCTCACTGCAAACCCTTGTGAAGGGAGGCAGTTCCGTAAGTAGAGATCATCTGTCATTCTTATCCAGTATCAAAGATAAGAATAACCAGCTGCTGGAAGGTATGGATGATTTTGAAAAGCAGCTTGAGGAGGAGAGTTTTTTACGTGAAAATCTTCTGGCCCCAGGCCAGCGAATCTTGCTCAGTCTCGGATACGGAAATGAAAAGGTGTATCCCGGGAAAGAGTCCTGGCTGTTTTACAGACCGGATATGGATTATCTCATGGGGCCACCTTTCCTTGATCCAAAACAATTGGCCAAGAGACGTGAGAGCGGTAAGGTCTGGGAAAAGCCTGTTCAGCCCGATCCTGTGAAGACCATAGTCGCCTTTAAAAATCAGCTTGCACGGCGCGGGATCGAGCTGATTCTTATGCCGACACCCATTAAGGCCAGTGTGCATCCTGAGTTTTTCAGCTCAGGAGAATACCATCCACCTCTGCAGAACAGATCCTGGCAGGAGTTTACCCAGGAGATACAACAGGCTGAAATTCCACTGTTTGATCCAGCACCAATGCTTGTCAGTCACAGAAAAGACAGAGCTGCGTCGGCCTATTTACAGACTGATACCCATTGGCGCCCAGGTGCCATGGAAGGGGTTGCAGAACAGTTGGCGGCTTTTATCCTGACAGAACTTCCCCTGGCAGAGCATAAAAAATCTCTCAAGCGTCAGCAGCAAAGCATCAGCAATAAAGGGGATATAGACGCCATGCTCAGGATTTCTGCTGGCAGAGACAGCTACCCCAAAGAAAAGGTACAGGTTCACCCTGTTGTGACCCGTGGCAATGAGATGTGGCAGGCAGCAGCTGATGCTGAAGTCCTTCTTCTTGGGGATTCTTTTTCAAATATTTATTCCCTTGCAGGGATGGGCTGGGGAGAAGGTGCCGGACTTGGAGAGCAGCTCAGCTATTATCTGCAATGGCCCGTTGATCTCCTGCTGCAAAACGATGCAGGTGCTTTTGCAACCCGTGAACTGCTCTCTAAAGAGCTTGCTCGTGGTAGAGACAGGCTTGCCGGGAAAAAAGTAGTGATTTGGCAATTTGCCAGTCGGGAACTGGCCTCAGGGGATTGGAAAGAGATTTCCATGGAATTGAAAGAAAGACCGGAAAGTGATTTTTATATTCCATTGCCCGGGGAAAGCAAAAATGTTACAGCCATTGTAGCTGCAATCTCAAGATCACCTCTGCCGGGATCTGTTCCTTACAAGGATAATATTGTCACCCTGCATTTTGATGCTATTCGTGATATTGATACTGGGAAAGAGTATGGACAGGCATTGGTTTATGGCTGGGGCATGAAGGAAAACATTCTGCAGCCCCTCGCAAAGCTACGTATTGGTGAACAGATCACAGTAAAGCTTATTGACTGGGACATGGTGCAGGGGCAATATTCTTCATACCGTCGCTCCACCTTGGATGATGAAATGCTGGAACTTGAATTGCCCGTATGGGCGGAGATATTACCATGAAAATTTTGTATATGATGCAGGCTGTGTTCCTGCTGTTTTTTACTGGAACAAGCCCTGTCCTAGCAGGAACTGTACAGGAGCAGATCGTTGCTCTTGCTACAACTGAAGCTGAAAATGGTGTTGTGCAGGGGAAAGACGGCTGGCTGTTCTTAAAAGATGAGCTTGAGCATCTTGGCAGTAAGGCCTTTTATGGCCCGGAGGTACTTGAGGCCAGCAAAGCTGCAAAGCCTGAATTTGGAGATCCGCTTCCTGCAATTGTTGATTTTAATGATCAGCTGAAAGAACGTGGTATTGAACTGATATTTGCACCAATCCCTCCCAAAGCGCTGATTTATACAGATAAACTTCCAGGCGATTTCTCCTCTGAAATGGCGTTAGAGCTTGAGCAGCCCTATAAGGATTTCTATACAAAACTTTCCGAACAGGGCGTCCATGTATTAGATTTGATTCCGACTTTTCGTGCAGCCAGGGAAAAACAACAGCTCTATTGCAAAACAGATAGCCATTTTTCTGGGATGGGGCTTGCGCTCGTTGCAGAGGAACTTGGCGGGATTATAGAGCAGGGGAAGTGGTACGCTGCAATAGATAAAAAAGAATTTAGCAAACAGACAAGGGATGTTGCCATTCATGGTGATCTGGCAGCGATGCAGAAAACGGATACTGAGGAAAATCTCTCTCTGCAGTTTATTACAGATACTGCAAGCGGTAAGGCAGAGTCGTCTGATCCGGCAAGCCCTGTGCTGCTCCTTGGGGACAGTCATACCCTGGTTTTTTCCGTTGGTGGTGATCTGCATAGCAGTGGCGCCGGGCTCTTTGATCAATTGAGTGCAGAGCTCGGTTTAGCAGTGGATTTGCTTGGGGTTCGCGGCTCTGGAGCAACGCCCAGCAGGATCAAATTATATCAGCGTTCCCGAAAGGATGCCTCTTTCCTGGAAAAGAAAAAAACAGTCATCTGGTGTTTAACCACCAGGGAATTTACAGGAAGTGGGGGCTGGAGAAAAATTCCTGTTGCAAAAAAGTAATAACGCACTAATGTCGGATTTCAGATTTTATCTAATGAGGGATTAGTAACTTATCTTTTTTTTGGGGAATATTTTGAAATGAATATACGTAAAATCGTGTCACATGTTTTTGTTCCACTGCTTGCTTCATTATTCGCTTTTTTGCCTGTTCAGGTAACACTTTGTCAGGCAGCTGAAACAAATACCGCAACGCTTCCTGTTGAAGGAAAAAAGGGCAGTATTGAGAAAAAGACTGCGGTAACTCCTTCCAGAGAACCCGCTGAAGATACAGGAAAATCTACGGAAGAAGATGATTCATCACTTTCCACTGGAATGTGGGTCGGGATCGGAGTTGGTGCTGCTGCAGTGATCGGAGTTGCAATTGCTGCCGGAGGCGGAGGTGGAGGCGATGATGCTCCCGCTCCAATTGTTCCGCCAACTGCAGATTCATTAGTTTCTCCCTGGCATGCCGAAGGAAATCAGCCTGGAAGCGGGAGAACCTATAGTGGTACCTATCACCTCTATCAGGGCGGTTCTCTGGGGTATGATCTCCAGGTGAGTAGTGGAGAACATCTGGTCGGAAGCGGTAGCTGGAGAATCACTGAGTATCAGCTGCAAATGCGCACTGATCATGGCTCTTTATATAGCGGTAACTTTACACCTGGTATTTATACAGTTATTCATATGAACGCAAATACCGGCTGGAATTTAACACTCACCCGGTAATATTTAAGGCGATAAGATAGTGTGATTTTGTAACGCTATGTGATGTATGGTTTGATAGAAATACAGATACAGAGTAGAACTAAAAAGCAAGGCTGGCAGTTGATA
>Ga0255419_10231_pt1 | contig 12243 bp, 11 predicted proteins | sample ANMaggSeSYBR02J3_FD_182658 | JGI IMG/M metagenome (GOLD analysis project Ga0255419, IMG submission 182658) | Sediment cell enrichment communities from methane seep in Santa Monica Basin, California, United Staets - ANME aggregate JGI... | ecosystem: Environmental > Aquatic > Marine > Cold seeps >...
TACTGATATGTTGACGCGGCTGTTGGACGCTGCGAAAGAGGATGAGCAAAGCGACAAGAATGTGCAACTGCCAGGCAGGGAGAGGGAGGTACGCATTGAGTCGTTGGATAAGATATTCGCTATTGGTGTGCACGGGACGATGAAGCAGCATGAGGAGGTAAGGCGGTTATTGAAGATATTGGATCGTCCCAAGCCCCAGGTGTTGGTTGAAGCGATATTGGTTCAGGTATCAGCTACCGATGCGCTGAAATTGGGTATTACTTTGAAGGACGCTCAGTCGGTCGGTGGTGACAGGATGATGTCGGGTATTTCGCCTTTTGGTATAGGCGATATTACCCAGTCAGGTAATATCGTCACTGGCTCCGGCGGAGTCCTTGCGTTTTTTGATTCCGAGATGTTATATGCGACATTAGAGGCGATGCAGACGCAGGTGAATGCAAGAGTGATGAGTAAGCCCCGCATACTGGTGGATCATGATGAGGAGGGCACAATCGACAGCAAGCGTGGTGAGCCTACGACGAAAACAACGGTGGTACAAGGCTCAAATACGCCTATTATTGAGTTCGCCGGTTATGAAGACGCAGGTACTAAGCTTACGATTAAGCCTTTGGTCAGCGAAGGCAATTTTTTACAATTAACAATTGATTTAAGCGTAGAAAATTTCGAGGGCGAGGGCACAGAGAATGTGCCTCCTGCCAAGGTGAGTAATTCTGTTAGTACGGTAGTCGCGGTACCTGACGGCAAAGCGATTGTGCTTGGTGGGTTGACCACGACAAATGAGGGTACGACGGTTAATAAAATTCCGTTATTGGGTGATTTGCCTTTTATTGGCGCATTATTCAGGAATGTTGTTCGCGGCAACGACGAGGCGGTTTTGTATGTGTTTGTTCGTGCAACGATAGTGCGTAGTAGGGAGGAGTTTGAGGCATTGAGTAAGAAGCACGAGGATAAGGTACGTGAGCTAGAAAAGGAGGGTCAGAAGCCCTTGATACCTGGCTTGCCTCCCGAGCGTAGCAAGCGTGGCAGTGTATTTGACGATTAGTAACACTTTAGCCCCGCGACCCGTCGCGGGGTCATCACAAAACGTTAGCCCCTTGATTCATTCAAGGGGTTGGTTTCAAAAGCGTGAAGCGCAAGCGATACAATAGATTATCATTCCCGCAAAAGCGGGAATCCAGTTTTGTAGCTTTGTAGGGCGGGCCATGCCCGCCGTTTTCTGACATCTGATTTCTGTTTTCTTCATTTGGCTAAAATGTGTAACCGCTCACGATTTTTTATTATTAGGCCCGAAGGGCCGAAAGATCGCATAGCCGGGGGCGTAAGCCCCCGGAAAGATCGCTATAATACCTATTAAAGCCCTGAAAGGGCGAAAGAAAGCAATCTGTAAACGGCTACTAAAATATCACGATGATCAGGACTAATATACATGCGAGAGAAGTTATTAGAAACAGCCAAGCGTAGCGGGGTGGTCGATGCCGAATCGCTTGAGAAATTTTTTGAGCGTCATACGGGCGATTCTCGCGCTATGGACGAGGCACTGATGGACGCGGGGATATTTACGGAGGATCAGGTACTCAAGCTTTTTGCTGACACTCTTGGCGTGCCTTTTTATGGCCAGTTGCGTGACGTTGATGTACCTGTCGAGTTTTTGAGCAAGGTTTCCGCCACCTTTGCGCAGCATCATAGCCTATTGGCATTGAAAAAGAACGGCTCTAGTATGACGGTAGCGACGAGTAGGCCTTTGGGTCTTTATGCGTTGGATAATGTGGGCAAGATGATGGGGGTATCGGTAAAGCCCGCTTTTGCTTCGCGGGCAGTGCTTTCGACAGCGATTAGTGCTGCGTATCAGCAGCGGGTGACGATTTTGGAGGATGTAGCGGATGAGGTTGACGCCCAGAATATCGAGGGGCTTGTGCAGGAGGTGGTCAATAGTGAGGATTTGCTTGACGTCGTCAATAGGCCTCCTGTAATCCGTTTGGTAAATGATGTACTGTTTCGAGCATGCCAAATGCGAGCTTCCGACGTGCATATTCATCCCTATGAGCAGAAGGTATTGATACGGTATCGTATTGACGGGATTATGTATGATATGCTCACACTCGACGCGAGGATATTACCTGTGCTCGTATCACGCGTAAAGGTGATGGCGGGTATGGATATCGCCGAGCGCAGATTACCCCAGGACGGCAGATGCTCGGTTAGAATGGCCCAGCGTGAGGTTGACTTGCGTGTTAGTACCGTCCCGACAGCTTATGGCGAGCGCACGGTATTGCGGCTGCTCGATAAAACAACCGGGCTATACGATTTAGGCGCGTTGGGTCTTAACAGCGGTGACATTGACCGTGTGGACGGTTTATTAAAGCGTACCCATGGCGTGTTTTTCGTCACAGGCCCTACTGGCAGTGGCAAAACGACAACATTGTATGGGTTTTTGCAGCGAATAAACAGTGCTGAAAAGAATATCATAACAATTGAGGACCCTATCGAGTATCAGTTAAGTGGTATCAGCCAAATTGAGGTATCATCTAAAAAGGGGATGACATTTGTTAGAGCATTGAGGCATGTGCTTCGTCAGGACCCTGATGTAATAATGGTTGGCGAGGTACGCGACGAAGAAACAGCTCGGATGGTAATTCAATCGTCGCTTACAGGCCACTTGGTTTTCAGTACGCTTCATACCAATGACGCATCCGGTGCTGTGACGCGTATGTTGGATTTGGGTGTCGAGCCTTACCTGGTAGCCTCCTCTGTGGTAGCGGTATTAGCTCAGCGGCTGGTACGCAAGCTTTGTACTGATTGCAGAGAGTGTGTTGCCGCTGATTCCGAGCAGATGCGAGAGTTGGGCCTTGGTTATAGTGCCTTCGAGAAAATATATCAGAGCAAGGGTTGTGAAAAGTGTTTTCAGACAGGGTATCTTAGTAGGACGGGGATTTATGAGTTAATGGTGATTGACGATGATATTCGCCAATGTATCTATCAGCGGAAGTCAGCTGGTGTAATCAAGAAGGCAGCGATAGAGGCAGGCATGACCTCGCTACGTATGGATGGCTTGAGTAAGGTAGAATCGGGCGATACGTCATTAGCCGAAGTATTGCGAGTCGCCCAGGGCGATGACGTGTGAAAGAAAAAGGTGTGAAAGGTGTGAAAGGTGTAAAAAGTGTAAAAAGTGTGAAAAGTGTGAACGGTTGGGTGGCAGCGTCTGTCTTCAAACAGGCGATGGTATTATCTGGTAGGGCGGGCCATGCCCGCCTCCTCTTGTCATTCCCGCGAAAGCGGGAATCCAGTTTTTTGGACTGTGGCCTCCTACTTGTCTAGGGGCAATATTACTGATGTTTATTTTCCGCAGTAGGGCGGGCCGTGCCCGCCGTTTTCTGACTTCTGACTTCTGATTTCTAACTTCTGAGTACATAAATGCCTACATTCGAATACATAGCTTTGGATCGAGCGGGCAAACAGACTCGTGGCAGTATAAGTGCCGAGTCAGCTTCTGCTGCGCGTCGTCAGTTACGTAACCGACGGCTACACGCAACGAAGATGATATCAATAAGTGAAGCGGCGCATATTGGACGATTCGAGTGGGGCAAGCTTTTTAGGGGACGCCGCCGCAGATTGGTATTGGAGTTTACTCGCCAATTAGCGACATTAATCGAGGCTGACATTCAGTTGACTGAGTCGCTCGATGTTTTGATTTCGCAGGGCAGTGATGCCAAATTTACGCAGATATTGCAGAATATTCGTGACCAGGTATTATCTGGCGAGGCATTAGCTGACACGCTAAAGGATTATCCCGGTTGGTTTGACGCGATATATGTCGCTATGGTCAGGATTGGTGAGGTAACTGGTAATTTGGGACGGTCGCTCAAGCTTTTGGCAGAGCATATCAGTAAGCGCCAGCGATTGGACGCCAAGATTAAGTCAGCATTGACGTATCCAATGATTTTGGTGGTGATTGCGACGCTTGTTACGATTGTTTTGATGACATTCGTTGTCCCTAAAATTACGGGTATGCTTAAGGATAGCGGTAAGGAGGTGCCCTGGATCACCCAGGCATTGATGAATGTCAGTGATTTGTTGATCCATTGGTGGTGGTTGTTTTTGTTGATATTTGCTGGCCTGGCCTGGCTCTTCAAGCGGTCACTCGAGACAACCAGGGGCAGAATGGCTTTTGACAGGGCCATCTTGAGTGTTCCTGTAATAGGCGAGATGCTCCGCCAGGGAGTGATGGCTCGTTTTACATCGACATTGGCTGCATTGATACGTAGTGGATTACCTGTGGCAGAGGGCCTGACGATAGTAGCTGACGTAATAGGCAATTCGATTATGACCAAGGCGCTGCGTGCCGCCCGTGAGCGTATTATTGCTGGTACTGATATTGCAACGCCTTTGCGTGAAAGTGGTGTTGTCACTCCTACTGTAGCGCACATGATATCTGTCGGCGAGCGTACTGGTGAGTTGGAGAATATGCTTATCAGCGTTGCAGAGAGTATAGAGGAATCGACGGATATAACGGTGCAGCGTGTCAGTTCAGTAATTGAGCCTTGTATAATAGTTGTCTTGGCGGTAGTGGTAGGCGTAATTGTCGGCGCGACGCTACTACCAATTTTGCAGGTTTCCGATATAGGTTAGTTTTGTAGGGCGGGCCATGCCCGCCGTTTAGTATTACTTATGGAGATATGTGCTATGAACTATTCAAAAAAACATTATGGTATTAAGCGTAGCGGTTTCACTCTCGTTGAGTTGATGGTTGTAATTGTTATCATCGGGTTATTAGCCGGTTTCGTCGGCAATGCGGTAATGAGTCGAGTCGCCAAGGCAAAAATGGTTGAGACGCGTGCGCAGATCAAGTCATTGCACAGTGCGGTAAACATGTACAAATTGGACACAGGCCAATATCCAATCGATTTGGAGGATTTGGTAGAGAGGCCCGCTGACGTTAGTGGCTGGGCGCCTGACGGGTATCTCGACGGTGTTTCTGCTTTACCTCGTGACGCCTGGGGTTACTCGTTCTATTATGATTATCCAGGCGAGTACAGTAAATTTGATATTTATAGCCTCGGCGCCGATGATGCCGAGGGTGGTGAGGATGAGGACGCCGATATTTACAATAGTGACGTCGCAGGCGGTGCCACAGACGCTGAGACGGAGGGGTTATGAGTCTCTGTTGTGAGTATAGCAGGGTAGCTGGAGGTAGCAGAGTAGTCGCTCGTAGCGGGCATACCTTATTGGAGGCAGTGGTTGTAATTGCAATTTTGGCATTGATTGTCTCGATTGTTGGCGTGAATTATTTCGGAGCTATTCGCGGCAATCTGATAGATGAGGACGTAGGCCTATTTTGTCGTACTTTGAGGCTGACAGCAGAGGAGGCAGTACTTCGCGGCCGCGAGTTGATTGTGGTAGTGGAAGTAACAGACGGGTACTACACAGTTTACGAGTCTAATAAAGAAGATGATTATGACGATGAAGAAACAGAGCCAGTAATCGACCGCAAGAGTTTGGATGTTTGTTATTTGGATATAATAGAGTTTGACGACGGCACACAGCAGTTTAGTGGTGAGTTATATTTGCGTGCGACGCCAGAGGGTTGGAAGCATTCGATATTGATGACACTATTGGACGATCGTGACGAGCAGTATCGCTACATCAGGATCGACAGATTGACAACGCGTGTATTGCGAGACCGCAATCCCCTGGAAATGCTCGAGCCTCAAGAAGAAGTATCAATTTGAGTAACACTTTAGCTTTAGCCCCGCGACCCGTCGCGGGGTCATTCCCGCGAAAGCGGGAATCCAGCAAGCGTAGGGCGGGCCATGCCCGCCGTTTTCTGATTTCTGGTTACTAACTATGAAACTACTTTTTAATAAAAACAGAGTTTCTAATTGGCGTAATGCTTTTACGCTTATAGAGTTGGTATGTAGCCTGGCGATACTGTCGATAATATTGAGCGGTATAGTAATGGCCTATCAGCGCACGAGTGAGCGTGTATTACTTCGCGAGATGCACCGCAGAGCGGTGGAGGTTGCTCAGCGTCAAATGGAGCAGTTATTAGCGACACGTCAAGAGCCTGATGTAGGCCGGCGCGAGGGCACCGATGAGATAGACCCTTTATTCGATTGGGAGATGGAGCTGGAGCGTGTATCTGCTACCGACGAGGCACCTAAGCGTGACTTGAGCAATACGGTAATAGAGGTAACGGTGACAGTTTGGTCGGAGCAGGAAGAGCACGAGCAGGGAGAGGCAGTTAAGCTGGTACGCCGCTTCGCGGAACTAAAGCCCATACCCGGTGAGCCTGTAGCGGTCCCTTTAACGCCTGAGATAATTGAGGACCCTGAGTGGTTGGTCAAGTTACGAGAGAAGCTAGGCAGAGAACCCACTGCTGAGGAGGTATTTGACGAGTTTATGCGCGTGGAAGGAATAGATATGGATGTTTTTGGTTCAGAGGAAGATGATAATGGTGAAGAAGACGAAGGTGAAGAGGATGGAAGTGACGACGACGATGATGATTTAGATGAATTGGATTGATTGGCGGTGATTCGTGATGAGTGTTGATAGTATAAGCCCTGTGGTGTATGCCCCCGGAGGTAAGGTAAAGATACGTAGCGGCTTTTCACTTTTGGAGGTGGTGGCAACACTTGCGATATTAGCCATGGTGATGGTAGCTACATTGACGATTTTGGATAATATTCGTAGCAAAACGATTGAAATTGATAAGCGGATGACGCGCCGGAGGCTAATAGAGCATAGTATTGATTGGTTAATGGATGATATTGCATCTGCTTCACTTAAAGATGAGATAGAAGTCGAGTACGGCAGTTTTGGCAATGGCGAAACATCGTCGGTAAAAATTGTGCGTTCCAGCAGTGGCAAAACGAGTTGGCAGATTGATTGGGCGGCAGTACCTCGTGAGGAACGTGGCGATTTAGTGCTCTACCGCAGAGAAAAGCGTAGCGGCAGCAAGGAAAAGGCGTTGTATATCCCGCTATGTGAGGACATAAGTACATTCACAGTGGAGTTGTATGACAGCGAAGGTCAGTCACTTATCGATCCGAATATACCTATGCAGATGGTAGAGATAATTGCGGATGTCTATTTAGACGATTATGATTATTCTGACGATTTCAACGATTTTGGCCGCGACCCCGAGCGTATAATGCGTGTGCGTCGTTGTTTTTGTCGTGACAGGTTCTAAAATGAGAGTAAACAGCTACAAATGAATAAGTCACATAACAACAGAATGAAGAATCGTCGGGTGGCAGCGTCTGTCTTCAAACAGGCGATGGTATTATCTGGTAGGGCGGGCCGTGCCCGCCGTTTTCTGCTGGATTAAAAGCGTAAACGATTACCTAAAATGAATAAATTACATGACAATAGAGTGAAGAATCGTACATTACGCCGTAGCGGCGTTACGCTTTTGATAACGCTTTTGGTATTGGTGGTGTTATCGTCAGTAATGGTGCAGTTTCAGAGCGATACGTCATTGCATTTACGTTCTAGTGAGCATAGTATTTCCAGGTTGAAGTGTCGCTATGCAGCTGAGTCTGGTATTGTAACAGGTGGAAAGCTTGTAAAAATAGCGATGGAAAACGCTCGTGACGCGTATCGCAAAACGCGTGAAAAGAGTAAACACCCTGAGTTATTTGATGACAAGATCGCTGAAACAGAGTTACCTCCTGAGCAGCAGGTATTGGCTGATATGTTGGCACAGCAGGGTGGCGATCGTCCTTCGTTTGTGGTTGAGGCTCAGGAATTGAAAATAGGTGATGTCGATGTGATAATTGAGGTACACGACGAGAATGCGAAATTACCTTTGCTTTGGTTGTTGCGGTCTCCTTTTGGTGGCAGAGGCAGTAATTTTCCAAAGGAATCTCTCGAGCATTTGGGCGAGGCAATCGGAGTGGATGATGACTTGGTGAATGATATTTTCGGGGTTATTGGTAGGCTAAAAAGTGGAGTTAATTTACCGCATGGCGCGACGTTGCAATTGAGCAAGGATGCAGATAAGTATAAAATGAAGAAGAAGCGACGCCGCCACATGAGTTTATCGCGTAAGCGTAAGGATGCTGCCAAGCTTCGTGAGTCGATGGGTGGTTTTGCAAACCAGTGGTATGTGGAATTGTCGCAGGATGACGATTTGAGCGGCTTGGGTGATGAATTAGAGACGGTCTCTGGTACATTTGGTGAGTATTTGGGGCCTTGGGGTCATGGAAAAATCAATCTGAACACAGCTCCGAAAGAGGTACTCGCAGCGGCGTTTGGCGATATAGGCCTTAATGAGGCTATGCTCGATACGATAATCACACACCGCTCGGAGCAGCCTTTTACCAATACGAATGAATTGCGCGATATTGGTATTCCTCTTGATTTAACGAAAATACTCAATGAGCTTTGTTCGGTGTTAAGCGACACGTATTCTGTGCATGTTTATGTGGAGTTGGGTCCTACACATTCTCGGTTGACCAGTGGGATGTATCATTATTATAGTCGATTGAATATTATGGGTATCGTTTCGGGAGGTTGAGTAAGTAGGGCGGGCCGTGCCCGCCATTTTTTGTCATTCCCGCGAAAGCGACGGGTGGCAGCGTCTGTTTTCAAACAGACGATGGTTGTTTTTTAATTGAATCAGCGTAGGCATTACCGTTTCGGGAGATTGATTGTGGTTAGTGATAAGATTCAGGCAGCAGGCAGACAGGTTGAGAAGCTTGTTGAGCCTTTGAAAAAGCTTCTGGTGGGTCGCGGGTTGTACTTGCCGGAAGATTATTGCCTCGGTGTGTATTATCATGCTAACGGTGCAACGGCAGTGCGTGTGCTTAAGGACAACGCAGGCAATGTGGAGCTTGGCGATGTTATGCGTGTTGACGGTGATGATATTGCTGTGCAGTTGAGTGGGATGTTGCCAAGCCAAAGTGGCGTTTTGCCTGTAGCGTTAGCATTAGGAGGCATGAAATATCAAACGTATTTCTATCATAGTGAGTTTTTGGACCGTAATAAGATAGACGAGACATTACGTTTTGATATCGAGGAAGAAATTGCGATAGACGCTGAGGCAATTTCATTGTGTTATGAGATGCGACACAGCGAGTCTGAAGGCAGTGAGTTGACAATACACACAACGGATCGCAATGAGCTTGGTGAGTTGCTTAGCGTGTTTGAGCATGCGGAATTGGACGCATTGGTTGTTCAGCCTGACATTGTTTCCTGGGAGTATTATCTTCGTGAGTTCGCTAACTTGGAAAATGGCTCCTTGGTGGTGGCATGGTCTAAGGGCGTATTGTATTTGGCAGTGCTTGATCAGCTCGGCAGAGCGTTAGTGACACGTACGATTTTGTGCGATTCGTCGGATGCTGTTGATGATATTTTGTCGATGGAGTTGGGTCGATCTTTAGCCTTGGCCGATGAAGCTGCATTGCCCAGCGTATTGTGGTATCATCAGGCTGATTTGAATGAGGCGCTCTTAGCCAAAATTTCCCTGGAGTTTGGCTTGGAAGTAAAGCCTTTGGAGCAAAGTGACGCCGGTGTAGCCTTTGCAATCGGTGCGGCATTAGCGTATTTTGCTGACGGTGACGCTGCTGATTTTTGTGCTGACAGCTTGACCCCTGCGACGGTGAAAAAAATACGCAAATATGGTATTTTTGGCTTGGCAGCGGTTGTATCGTTATTGGCGATAGTATTTGGGTTTATAATGCACATTCGTGCAGGCAGATATGAGCAGGTGCACCAGTCGGGCCGCGAGCAAATCGCCCAGATGTGGCACAAGGCATTTCCTGACAAAAAGGACGATACCAGTACCGAGCAGAAGCTAAAGAATTTACGGACACTGTATCGTTCTGCCAGCAAGCGTGCCAGCGGAGGCAAGGAAACTCAGGCAGCTACGCAGTCAGCTGCATATACATTGATGTTAGTTTTGGACGCCCTTGACACACTGCCGGAGAAATTTGATTTAGTAATAACGCAGTTAGCCACAGGCCCTGGCGAAACAACTTTAACGGGTTCTCTTGCCGGCTTAGCAGAAAAAGAAAAACTAGACAGTGTATTTAACGAAGACGAGCAATTAGAAATAGTAAAGTGGGACGTACGCCCTCCCAGCGCAGGCAAAAAGGGCGCAAAAGGTACCCGAAGAACGTTTAATGTTACCTTACGTGTAAAAAAATAGTATGCTTATTACCCGTAGGGCGGGCCATGCCCGCCATTCAAGGTTACGACGGGTCCCAGCATCTGTCCTCAAACAGGCGATGGCTTTTAGTTAGCCCCGCGACCCGTCGCGGGGTCATTCCCGCGAAAGCGGGAATCCAGAATAAAATAGCTTCCGCCGTAGGCGGTTTCCTTATTAGGCCCGAATGGGCCGCAAGAGCGCATAGCCGGGGGCGTAAGCCCCCGGAAAGATTGCTATAATACCTGTTAAAGCCCTGAAAGGGCGAAAGAAAGCAACCCATAAAAAACGTAAACAGTTACAAAAATAGTACGCTTATCAATAGGATAAAAACACATGAATCGCGAAATATTTCGTAAAGCCGAGTTATGGGCCGTTGTGATACCTATCGTTTGTGTTCTTTGGGCATTTGGCGCGATGGTTGGAGTCTTTGACAGCAGCGCAAAGGCAACTGAAACACAAAACAAAGTTGAAAACGCCGAGCGATATTCAAGGCTGATAATGCGGACGAGGCGTGGCGGCAGTTTTGGCAGTGAAGGCATGGAGTTTGGAGGCATTAGTTCTGTACGCGAGTGTGCCAGATACGCATCGATCCAGGAGAACAGGATTGCCCAGGGCGGTCGTAGCAAAGGTAAGCCTCAAAAGGGTGGCCTTTTGATTAACGAAACCTATAGCCTCGAGGGCATTCACCTCGAGCAGATCGCCAAATTTATTGATTATGCCGAAATGAATTACGCGTCGTTAAATTGCGTCAAGCTAACAATGAATCACGATTTGGGTAAGGGTCTCGACCGTTGGAATACAACGGTTACCTTACGTTATTTGGTCAGAGACAAGGAAGCCACTAATTGAAGAGAAATAACAATACGATTTCGCACTATTTGTAACACTTTAGCCCCGCGACCCGTCGCGGGGTCATTCCCGCGAAAGCGGGAATCCATTCTTCAAAAAGCGTGGAGCGCAAGCGACACAATAGTTTATCATTCCCGCGCAGGTGGTTTCCCACCGCTTGCTTCATTTGGCTAAAACGCTACCACTTCTTCTTCTTCTTTATTTTCCTGACGTACTTTTCCCACCCTTCCCACCTTTCACGCCCTTCCCACTTTTCCCACTTTTCACACCCTTTATCGCTACGACAGGTAAAGAGTCACTACGATAGGCAGAGTATTAAAGAGAGCATGTGCGATAATAGCAATAAGGATATTGCCATGTCGTTCATAGCTATATCCCAGGCAAATACCCAGTACGAACAGTGCAGGCCAATGCTGCCAATCCATATGGAAGATCGCAAAGATCGCTGCGGTAATGATAATAGCAGCCCATCGTACTATTGGCCTAGGCGTTGACGTAGCTGACGCGTCAGCCTCGATAGCTAAGGCAGTTGGAGCGTGTTTCCGTGTGAGGAGTTTCAATAGTGAGTTTTGCAGTATTCCGCGAAAGAGCAGTTCTTCGGTGATTGGCGCGAGTATAGCAGGCGAGACGATTAGTAGGATTTCCAGCGATAGTGTGGGGTTATTAGCCAATAGTTCCAGTATCATATGCTGTTGTACATTCTCATAACCCGCAAGGCTACAGATATACATTGTTATAAAGAGCGTTAGCCCAGTCAATCCAAAAGCTGCAATGAAATAGGCTCCCGCCAATGCGATAGTTTTCGGTAGCTGTGCAGTTGTTAGACCCATCCCCACTAGGCCATTGTGAAAACGTTTCTTAGCGACATGTATTATTACAGCGATAACAAGTATTTGTGACAGGCAATGAATCAGATGAAAAAAGAACACTCTTTGTTGTGAAGGCTCTTCTTGGTTGCCTAGTATTACCGATGCTGCCAGTTGCGTTGCAAAATACACTAATGCAACCAGTGCAACATCACTACCCGAGAGTCGGTGTCGCCTGGAATTAAAGGTGGAATTAAAGGGGTCAGGAACCTTTTTTCGACAATATATTAACCACGCTACCACGATTATCAAGCTAAGGCCATAGGATAAGAATTCAATAATTTGCATAGTTAGCTCTAATCAATCAGTAACCCTTTAGCCCCGCGACCCGTCGCGGGGTCATTAACTGTACTTGCCACTACTTAATCTGACAGACACGCT
>Ga0255419_10238_pt1 | contig 11939 bp, 9 predicted proteins | sample ANMaggSeSYBR02J3_FD_182658 | JGI IMG/M metagenome (GOLD analysis project Ga0255419, IMG submission 182658) | Sediment cell enrichment communities from methane seep in Santa Monica Basin, California, United Staets - ANME aggregate JGI... | ecosystem: Environmental > Aquatic > Marine > Cold seeps >...
GGAATACAAATATGAACCAAAAAATAATGAGCATATTCATAATAGGATCGTTCCTGTTGGCTTTTGGAGCAACCAGCGGCTGTATTGAAATTCCATATGGTGCTTCTTATAGCTGTGATTCCCTGAATTTGGGGAAAATTGACCTGGATGACATTATCAAAAAAAAGCAAATAGTGCAGGATATTCTGTTGAACATAAGGTTACCTATTTAGGTGGCCTACAACCGGAATTTCCTATTGAAGGATTGAATGAAAAGATTGGAAATGACTATAAGATAGCTACTGTGCATTATTTCTACAATGATATCGGGCTTGTATTATCACTCAATGAAGTGCCGCAAATGGAAAACTCTGCCACATTAACATTTCGCGGTTCGAATGATATTCCACTCGGCCAAAAAGTTCCTGACGATTGGGTCATTGAAATGCTTATGATTTCTTTTGACATGAACAGGCAGGATGCAGGGAACTATGTGGCATCATTGAAAAACGATCTTAAATTGGAAAACGGACAAACTAATGAGCCAGTAATGGTCTGGATAGAAAATGGCGATACAATAGAGTCAAAAATCGGCAATGCCAAAGTCTGGATAAGTGAAAAATCGGATATTAACTCAATATATGATTACCTTGAAGATGGAAGTACAAATTCCAGCCTGTATTTCAACTATCCCGGGTCTTGTAGTGAGGATTTCTTCAATGGTGATGAAAAGATAGGTTCTATTGATTATATTCTGCCATTGATCACTGTTACCAGAATCAATGGAAATCATACCTATCGTCTCAACATAGATGATAACGGGACTGTTAGCATTACTGTTAAACTCAAGGAAATAGAAAAAGAAATTCCAGAGAGCGAATATAAGGCAGTTTTAAAAGAGATGTTCGTTGATCTGGGATTTAGTCCGGGACTGGTTGACGAATTCGAATTCAATTATGATCCGTATCATTAAAGGATTTTAATTGTAAAATCGAATTGAAATCTGGCACATAACACCCCACAATGCTTCGGTTAATTGGTATGGGAGAATGGGAGAAATTACTCACTGAAATAAAATTGACAATGGACTACTCCGACCCGGAGCGGAGACTCCATAGATAATGGTATCAATGGGAGGTAAGTATCGGACTGTAGATCGGCTATCATTGTGGCTATGAGGATATCACCTCACTTCCGTTTTTTTAAGCGCACAAATCAAGTTTTTTCAGAATATCATTCTGCTTTTTTTTGATAATGTCATCCAGGTCAATTTTCCCCAAATTCAGGGAATCACAGCTATAAGAAGCACCATATGGAATTTCAATACAGCCGCTGGTTGCTCCAAAAGCCAACAGGAACGATCCTATTATGAATATGCTCATTATTTTTTGGTTCATATTTGTATTCCTCTTAACAATTAATCCAGTCATTCCACTTTTCTATTTTGCAAAACTCCATAAACAAGTAACAACAAGCCGGTTACAATAATTACAGGTATGGTCATAAACAACAACAATCGCATCACTGCCGATGCCTCCCAACCAAACCCACCCACACCAGCAAGCCCATAACCGCCACTGCTGCACCAAAACCCGGAATATCCGGAGTTCTCACCGGTTCTCCATCAGTTAGTGCATCTTCATCTTCGGATGTATTTTCCAACGAGTGTACCCTATCATCACCGGCCCCCCCCCAAAGGTCTGATCCCATCTCTCATCAAGAGGTGCCGATTGTTGGATTGTGATTACCCGGGTGATTGAATCCATCTCGCCTTCATCATCTGTCACTGTTAAAACCACACTGTAATTGCCACCCTCATCATAGGAATGCGTAACTGTCCTTTGAGTGGTGTTCACGTAACTTCCGTCGCCCAAGTCCCACTGGTAATAGGTTATATTCCCATACGGGTCATAGCTCGCAGATGCATCAAAAGTTATGGACTCGTTTGCAACGGGATTTCCAGGGTCGTATGTGAATTTTGCTGTGAGTACGGATACTTCTGCCATTAACTTTACAAACAGGAGTTTTGAGTTATAAATCCCTGCAAGTATGTAACCGCCATCACTTGTCAGCAAAACAAAGTTCAATTCATTACATTTCATTCTTATGTCCCACTGCTCGGTTCCATTTGAATCGATTTTTATTATGGAAGGATTATATAAATCACCCTTAATGATGTATCCGCCATCAGGTGTCTGTAGAAAAGAGTCAAGTCGGCCCTTAAATGTCCGGTCCCATTGTATATTTCCGTCTGCATCGGTTTTTATGAGCCAGTAATCAGCATCATCAAATGAAAACGTCCCTCCACCGAGAATATAACCACCGTCTGGACTTAGCCCGACAGATGGATTGAATTCAGCGCCTACTCCTCCAAAAGTCCTGTACCATTGCTCATTTCCGTTTGAATCTGTTTTCACCATCAAAAATTCACTGTGGTTGACACCTAACCAGAACGATAATGTCACTCCTGCAAGTATATAGCCGCCATCACGGGTCTGTTGTATGAATTCGATCCAATCATTTCGATCTCCTCCAAAGGTGTTATTCCACTGTTCTTCTCCCTTTGTGTCGGTTTTTACCAGCCAGAAGTTATAGTCTCCGGCACCGTATGATTCTGTATATCCTGCAATGATATAGCCGTCAGCGATCTGGCTGACTGAGTATGTTTTTTCCCGTCCGATTCCTCCGAAGGTGTTATTCAATTGCATATTCCCGTTCGAGTCGATTTTCACAAACCAGATATCTAAAGAACCTGCACCGTGCGAATCCGTATTTCCTATGAGAACATAACCTCCATCAGTGGTCTGCCGGACAAACGCCACTTCCTCATCACCGGTTCCTCCAAGGGTCAGGTTCCACTGCTCCTGCCCCTGCGGATTCACCTTTATCAGCCAGACATCATCGGTACAGTTATCCCTGCAGGCACTAGTACTTCCTGCAATTAAATAACCACCATTCAGGGTCTGCAGGACAGATTTGACACGGACATCACTGAATGTCCTTCCAAATGTTCTATTCCATTGCTCTGATCCTGTTGGACCGATCTTTAACAAATTGATATCAGAGTTCCCCCCTACATTTGATCTCGTATTTCCGGCAATTATGTAACCGGAGTCTGCTGTTTGCTGTAAACTCTCAACACTGGTTATGCCGCTTATTTCATAGGTCCGGTTCCATTCCTCAGCAGGTGGAGAAGCCATTGCATATCCTGTGCCTGTAAGTACCAGGACTGTCAGCATGACTGCTAAGATCAATATTAATTCCTTTAGTGCCATTTTATCCACCACCCTTACACAATCTGATTTTTGAAAAAAGTGTTATTAAAACTGAAAATACTGCCCCTACAAATTCAAAACCGGGTATAGATTTGCCAGGTGGTGATGGGATGTCATCTGTGCGATTAATATCAGATGTTTGAACCTCTGATTGTGCAGTATCGACCTCCATGCCTGCAACCTTTACCAGCCAGAGATCACTGCCGCCTGCTCCGTATGATTCTGTAATACCTGCAATTATGTATCCGCCATCCGATATCTGCCGGACAAAACCGGCCTCATCATTTTTCAGTCCCCCAAATGTCGTGCTCCACTCCAGGTTGCCGTTGGCATCTGTCTTGAAGAGCCAGACATCATCATCATCGTAAAGGATCTGTCCCTTTAATTCAGAATTCTTAGCTGTGTCGATCTTACCTGCCAGAACATATCCGCCGTCCATGCTCTGACAGATTGAAGAAATCCTGGCAATTAAGCCTGGCCCGATCGTCCTGTTCCATTGCTCACTGCCATTAGCATCGGTTTTGACCAGACATGCACAATAGCCAGTCTCAGACGAGCCTTTGCTGCCTGCAAGTAGATAACCACCATCAAGGGTCTGCTCAATAGAATACACCGTATTTAAAAAATCCGACCCGAATGTCCTGTTCCACTCTTGTTTACCGTTTACATCGGTCTTGATGACCCATGCATCAGTACTGCCTGCACCATACAGGTCGGTCCCGCTTGTAAGTATATAGCCACCATCAGGGGTCTGCCAAATAGAGCAGGCATTGTAAGGTTTAGGTACCGCGAATGTTTCATTCCACTGCTCACTACCATTTTCATCGGTCTTGATGAGCCATGCCGAATGAGAGCCAGTAAGGATATATCCGCCATCATGGGTCTGGCGGACAGACATGACATAGTTATTGCCTCTTGCTCCCATGGTCTTGTGCCATTCTATACTTCCATTGGAACCTGTTTTCACCAACACTGGATTGGTTTCCCTGCGCCAGGTGCGATATGAATCTACAGCACTTGTAAGTATATAGCCACCATCAGAGGTCTGCTGGACAGAGTAAGCATTTTTAAGACCAATATCTTCGAAAGTCCTGTTCCACTGTTCATTCCCGTTTCTGTCAGTCTTTATGAGAAGGGCATAATGATACATAGAGCCCATGCCTGGTGTGTACGACCATATCGACCCGACTATGATATATCCTCCATCATGGGTCTGCTGTACAGACTGTCCATAACGCCCAAAGTCATCATACACTCCTCCAAATGTCCGGTTCCACTCTTCATGAGGAGTCTCATTTGTATATGGATTCAAACTGGCAGTGATAAAATCCGGTTCCACTATAACCGAACCATCGGAATATTGACGAAAAGGTTCAAGCTTGGCAATATCTGTTCCTGTACCAACAAATATTGAATCAACGCTTGCCTCGATTATTGTGTATTCCTTACCGTCTATGGTTTTGTTATAACAGAAATAATCATTCCCAATCACTCTTATCCTTTTTACAACGTCTCCGTTTTTAAATATGGAATAATTTGTAACACATATTTCCTTGCCCTGGCTGGCTTTAACCCACCTCATCCCATCCAGAGATATTGAATATCCTTCTTTTAGCAATGTGGAGCTTTCCGAAAAATTCTCTGCATTACAAAAATGGGGATAGTGGAGGTAGATATCAGTATCCAGTATCAGATCCCCTGCTGCTGCATGTGCCGGGATGATAAATGTGACTAAATATAAGATACACATCAATGAAATCGGAATTGTTACTTTCCATGTTACCTTTCCATCGTTGCTGTTCATTTGAAATCTACCTCCCACCTGATGTTTTCCTCTTTCGAAATAATACAATAACCACAGACACAACAGCTGCCCAAAGTCCGAACCCTGGTATGGGTTTTTCAGGTATTGCCCCTGACTGTGTTGAAACTTCATCCTGTTCGATTTGGTCACTTTTAAGTTTTACCAGCCAGAATTCAATGTTGCCTCTGTTGTAAGAACTGGAACTTCCTGCAAAGATATAGCCGCCATCAGAGGTCTGCTGGATGAACTCCACCTTATCCCTTCCAGTCCCTCCCAGGCCGTTGTACCATTGAATATTTCCGTTTGTATCGGTTTTTACCAGCCATGCATCAGAAACATCTCCGTAATAGGCATCATCCTCCCGTGTTTCTTTAATTCCTGCTACGATGTAGCCCCCGTCCGAGGTCTGGACAATGGAGTTAGGTGTATAGTAATCAATTCCTGTGAAGGTCCTGTTCCATTCTTTGTATCCATTTGCATCGGCTTTTACCAGCGTAATACCAATCGGATTATCACCATAACGTGAGCCTGTCTCACCTGCAATAATGAAACTACCATCAGAAGATTCCAGGACAGCCCTCACCAGAATTCTCTCTATTCCTCCAAGGGTCCTGTTCCATTGTTCGTTTCCACTGGAATCGATTTTAATCAGCCAGAGATTACGCCTTCCAACACTGCAATCAATTTTTGTTCCTGCCAGAATATAACCCCCATCTGAAGTTTGCTCCATGTTTTCAACCCAGTCACCCCGTTCATTCCCGATGGTCCTGTTCCACTCCTCATTTCCACTGGAATCGGTTTTCACCAGCCAGTACATAGAAATCCCTGAATTATTTACTTTATTTCCTCCAACGATATATCCGCTGTCCCGGGTCTGGTGTACAAAATTTGCACCTTCAATGTCAGTTCCTCCAAAGGTCTTATTCCACTGCTCATCTCCATCCGGAGTAACTATTCAGCCATACATAAACGTCATCGGTAGACTGAATAGTCCACAAATAGATAATTGCACACAATTGTCAAATGCCTTTGGAATCGATGGACGTAGACTCAGTATTAAAAACTAAAAAATGTATCGCCATAGACACAAATAAGCTGATTTTCGTCATCGGCATCTGGTCTAAAGGAAGGCTGAATAGTTACCATCCGGATTTATTTTAACAAGCCAGAAATCAGATATTCCAATACTGTACGATCCTGTATCTCCTGCAACGATATAGCCGCCATCAGAAGTCTGCTGGATAGAATATCCGCTATCAGAGCCGGTCCCACAATATGTCCTGTTCCACTGTTCAGTTCCATCCGAATAAGTTTTCAACAGCCAGAGATCAACTTCTCCGGCATCAGAAGATATAATATTTCCGGCAACAATATATCCGCCATCCAAAGTTTGCCTCACGCAATAAGCACTTTTATATCTATTACCACCTAATGTCTGCATCCATTCCACGTCAGGCGGTGCTGTCTTTTGAACTATTACTTCCTTGGTGGTGGAGTTTACCAGATTATCATTTCCGTGAACTGTTAAATTCACAGTATAATTTCCATCCAATGTATAGGAATGAGTGATTGTTCCTTCAGTAGTGGTAGTTATGTTCCCGTCTCCGAAATCCCACTGGTAAATAGTGATGTTCCCACTCTGGTAAAAGCTTGGAGTGGCATCAAATACAATAGTTTGAGCTACACCGGGATATTTGGGATTGTATGAAAATAAAGCAGCAAGAACTGCTTCTTCTCTCATTTTAATCAGCCAGAAATCATCCTCTTTATCTCCTGCAAGAATATATCCTCCATCAGAAGTTAGTTGAAAATATTCTATATCTCCATATTCTTTGTTCCACTGCAGGTTCCCGTCCGGATCAAATTTCATAAGAGCGTACGTAGTACCAAATATTTTTCCGCCAGCAATAAACCCGCCATCAGTTGTCTGGTGGACAGAGTCTATCCATTTGTGGTGTATTCCAATAAGAGTCCATTTCCATTGCTCTTCCCCTCTGGGATCGATCTTCATAACCCAGAAATCAGAGTGGTCAACACCGAAAGAATAAGTAGCACCGCCCATGATAAACCCGCCATCCCACGTCTCCCGGATGGAATTTACTCCCCAGCTCAAAGTTCCACTAAAGGTCTTGTTCCATTGTTTATTTCCTTCAGAATCAGTCCTTATCAACATCAGATCTGAATGCCTCGTGTAATATGTACTTCTTGCTGCAATGATGTAACCGCCGTCCGAGGTCCTTTGTACCTGAGAAACAGAACCTTCTCCAAGAAACTTACTCCATTGTATTGTGCCGTTGGCATCAATTTTTTCTATCCATTTATCGTAATCAGGAAGTGTTCCATTGATTCTTACAATAATAAAACCGCCATCAGATGTCTGGTCTGTATACATCAGCCTGTCGTCCTCATATCCTCCAATTGTCCTGCTCCATTGCTCTACACCATCAGGATTTATTTTTGCCAGCAAGATGTTATCAGGACAATCGTCACATGGACTGGTAGATATTCCAAGCAAATAACCGCCATCCGAGGTCTGGCTGACAAATTTTACCCATTCGATTACACCTTCTCCATAGGTCCTGTTCCACTGTTCATCTCCATTACTATCAATTTTTATCACCCAGAACTCAGATTTTTCAATTCCATATAGCCAGGATTGGGCTGTTCCAGCTACTATATAACTCCCATCAGATGTCTGAATAATATGATCTACCCAATCAGTGCGGGTTTTTCCAAATGTCCCGTTCCACTCTTCATTTCCGTTTGAATCGGTTTTCACAAACCATACATCTGTGGGGCATTCGTTGCAAATTATGGTACTTCCTGCAATGAAATAACCACCATCAGCGGTTTGCAAGACTAAATAAGCCCATTCATCTCCGGCTCCTCCGTAGGTCTTATTCCATACCTCCTGGGGCGGTGCTGCAGCCGCACATCCGGTACCTGCAAGTACCAGGGCTGTTAACAGAACTGACAATATCAATATACTGCGCATTAAATACCTCCTGAAATCCTGGCATATGCAAGTAATATCTCAACCCACAAGACCGACACGGAATATATAATATTCCCCCTCTACCTTGATATATGACTCAGCGTTTTTGATATCTGACCTGATGTTTTCTGTATCCCTTATTTGATAAGAATCACTCAATTTAATAATTGAATATATAATACTATTACTTAAATATTTCGATAAATCGACAAATTGGCACACACATATTGCCATCCACCACACATATAGTCCACCCTTGTGCCCCCTTTATCCATTTTCTATTTCACTTTTGACTATCCGGGTATTTACGCATCAAAACAGCCAGGACCAGGGTCATAATGGCAGACAGGATAAACAGCGACATGGAAAGACTTACAAGACTTGTATACAGGGATGTTGAGGGGTTCCAGTATGTAAATGACATATCAGGATACGATTCCCCATCTGTTTGTGTCTCTGTATATGGCTGAAGAAGTGCACTTTTATTCATTTCCACCATTAAAGTAATTCTTCCCCCATCGTACGAATCCACAACAGCATCCATTGCATCAAAGAGATAGCACCAGGCAGTCCCGATATCTTCGTGATCACTCTGATTTCCCGATAGAATCCTTATCTCATACGGCTCACCAGTGGTCAGTGGTTCCTGTACACCATCATGAAGGTAATAAGCGTTGACGGTTTTGTTGTAGGAATATACAAATAGTCTGGCACCTGAAAACTCAGATGAAGAGTTTGGCAGTTCATATTCCAGCAAAAAGCCGTCCTCCAGTTCAGTGACTTCACTCGCATACACATGCTGATTTTCAAAAGGGTCCAGCATAAGGGGAATAATAAATGCACCCACACCAATGACAAATGATAAAACCATAACATAAACAGCAATTTTAAGTAATGGATTCATTTTCTTTCACCCTGAAAGACCAGGATATCTTCTCTTATTGATGATTCCTAAATTATGGGAATCAGACCTATAAGAAGCACCATATGGATTTTTAATACAGCCGCTGGTTGCTCCAAAAACTAATAGGAACGATCCTAATAGGAATATGCTCATTATTTTTTGGTTCATATTTATATTCCTCTTAGTTATTATCTGATCATTTCATCTTCCTTTTTTGCCACATCCCATAAGCAAGCAGCAAAATACCGGCAACAAAAATTACAGGCAGGGTCATAAACACAAGCAGCCCCATACCCCATCCGGCTTCAGGGATATACTCAAGCATTATTATATTTGATAAAAACAGCACCACTGCCAGAGCCAGCAACCATAAGCCTAAGCCCAGGGATTTATTCTCTATCTTTCGCATAAACACCATCAGTAATACAAGCATGGCGACAACCGCAAACAACGGAAGATAGCCCACCGCTGAAGCATAGATATCCTGATTGCCCGGCTCCCCATGCTCAAATGCGTATAACCTGCTATCAGAAGCACTCATGTACAATCTGCCGTTGGACAGCACGGGTTGGGATACAGTACTTCCAAACGTCCCGCCTCCCTTCCATACCTGTTCACCCATATTCCCATCCAACACAAGCAGGTTTTCATTTCCAGATATCCCCACATAGACCAGGCCGCCGTAAACTGACAGTGGTCCTGAACTGCCCTGACTTCTCCAGACTGAAGAACCGTTATATGCATCCAGGACTACCACATCAGACCCGGCAGATGCAAATACTTTTCCGTTACTAACAGCATAGATATTCGGCCATGAAACATCTGCGCTCCAGATCGGTCTGCCTGTGCCAAGGGTTCGTGCAACAATTTTATCTCCAAGTCCGAAATACACCAGGTCATTGTAAATGAAAGGGGTTTTTCCATTAAAGCCGGAAATGCTATTCATGGAATAGTTCCAGATTTTCTCACCGTTTGATGCATTGAGAGCAAATACCCGGGTAAATGCCATTTTGTCAGGTGTGGGTGCATTTGGACTTTCCGTCTGGGGTTCAATAGGAACCCTTTGACCATTCTCAAGGTGATACTGAATAACCTGTTCAAATGGAGCTTCCAGACTCATGAATACGATAATACCCTTACTTGCAGCCGGAATGGTTGAATCAGAACATATCCAGTATTCTTCATCCTGAAGTTCTTGCCCGGGCCCGAATGAATAGTTCCACTTCAGCTCACCGGTTTTAGCATCTATGGCAAGAACCTTTCCGGCGTTGAATATGGTGTAAACGGTGTTGTTATACACTACCGGATACACTTCGGATAGTGAGATATATTCACCCAGGTACGGTTTGAGGTTGAATTTCCATTCTAATACATCGTCCCCGAAGGCATAGATATTCTCATAATCCGATGCAAATACCAGACCTTCAGCATATACAACATGATCGTGGAGTTCACGTAACCCACCTGTTTCATAGCTTTGGACAAGCTCGCCATTTCGTGCATCTATAGCATTGATCGTTTGCTTTCCCCCCGGTGTGTCCGGGTCGACTTGAGATGATGTGTAAAATATTACTTCGCCTGATTCCGATACAACAGGAAGGGGTGTGTTTCTGTATCCCCCGATAGATGATGACCAGATCTTCCTTAAAGGAGGACGCAAATTCTCACTGTACAGATACTTACTTTCAGGGATGATTTCCAACCTGAGGTCATAGAATTCAAAGTCATCATAATCTGAGCAATCAGCATTGCATCCGGATGAAATGGTAATGTTATTTTCGCCGGAATATAGCAGTTTTGTGCTGAAATAGATGGTCACACTTCTGGGTAGATCGTCCTGCTCTTTGGCTTCGATATAATCATTCAGCTTTCCTATTTTGTTTCCATTCACATACACCTGGTCATAGAATTGTCCGATACCGGCAGTATCGGTGGGAACAACACTTTTTGTAGTCAGCGTAATACTGGCAGTGTCACCATCGATACTGTCCATAACAAATATTTTCGTGTAAACCGTACCTTCCGCATCGGCAGGTGTCAATTTAAGTTTTACCCCATCGCCCAGATGATGATGGCCTGCATCTAACACATACATGGCTGTGGACTCTGAGTTTAGTTGTCCTGAACCCTCATTATCAGGTAGGGCATTGCCAATTATTGAGACAACGGTAAATAATATAAGCAGTACCAATACCGCGAATGATAGAGTTTTTGTTGTTGACCTGATAGTTTCCTTTGCTACACCCATAGTTTGCCACCGATCTTTAAATTTCAAGATTATGTCCGAATGTAATTATACACATCATAATATATCTATTTATACCTTTCGATTTATAGACAAATGTAGTTCTGCATATGTCTTTATAACAATTTAAATATATTCTGATTCGTTAGACAATCTTCTTTATGGATTCCACATCATGAAGACCAGGTATCTGCAAATCAGGTGAAAGCAGACTGGGGTTGGCACCCGGGCAGAGCCCCAACCTTACCACACTCGTAATAAATTCCGAGGCATCCATTTCTAAGATGACTTGAACGCATGTCTGCTCTGCAACATGTCTGTGGACACTACAACGTAAACGTATAAACAGGCGTCACAGCAGTATTGCCCGATTCATCTTTGGCTGTTATTCTGTAAAATATCTGGGTACCAGATTCATAATACCGTGAATGAATATTTTATCCATAAGATGTTATTTTTCTGAATTATTATGTTTCCAATGATGTCTGGATATTGTATTCAAGTCAGAGCATTGGATTAGCCGTTGTGCAATCCAGGGCATCGGGGGATACTTAGATTGTTAATCGCTATCGACTTTTCAAATATCTGGACTTCAGTCCATCCGTGTGTTTAGTTGAAATATAAAACTATCAGTCAGGTTACAACAAATTGAATTTCATAATATTGTTCCCCAATTTTGGTGAATTGATATTCAATATATCCACTTTTATAAACTTTTAACTCATCGTTTATTTCCC
>Ga0255419_10240_pt1 | contig 11913 bp, 9 predicted proteins | sample ANMaggSeSYBR02J3_FD_182658 | JGI IMG/M metagenome (GOLD analysis project Ga0255419, IMG submission 182658) | Sediment cell enrichment communities from methane seep in Santa Monica Basin, California, United Staets - ANME aggregate JGI... | ecosystem: Environmental > Aquatic > Marine > Cold seeps >...
GCAGGAACCGCATACTCTCCCTGAGGAAGAACCGCTGCAGGATTCACAAAAACAACAGGTGAGAACGACAAAAAAACGAGGTAAAAAGGTTCAGCAAAGCTTGTTTGACTTCTAACAAGAGCAGATTAAATACTCATTGTCAGACTGAGCAATCTATCCCCTGCCCCGCCTACCATATAATTTAATGGTCGTAATTTTTCGGCAACTGAATTGCCCGAAACTCAAAAATTTCCTCTAGACCAACCCAACCAAACTCACAACCATTAGCCGACTGTTTTGTAACCGCAAATAGGGGCGAGCAGACTCTATGGACCTCCGTTCACCTCCGCCTGACCGGCCTGTAATCGACGAGCCACAGCCGGTGGTCGCTGAGCAGAACACGGCAGTCAGGACGTATTCCCAATGCTCCACACTTCAATTGAGCAGAATCAAGGACTCTTTCACCGCAATAGGTTAGCATGTTGGCAATGAAAACCATAAACAACCCACAGAGCCAACGTAATCAAAGGAAACTCCGCCGAGATCTAAAAACGCTGGCACTGTTCACTTCTATATATTGCCGCAATCACCACCATGGCGCAAAGAATACCCTCGCTCCCAAAGAGCTACCCATTACCGTACCGGAATTGGAACATTATCGCTATTGTACCGATTGCCAGGAGCTATTGACCTATGCTATTGACCGGCGTCTGCGCTGTCCACTTAACCCTAAACCTGCCTGCCGTGATTGTCCGCACAACTGTTACGCAGAGCCGCAGCGGACAATGATCCGGAAAATCATGGCTTTTGCCGGCCCGTACCTCATTAAACGCGGACGGTTTGACTTGCTATGGCGTCTTTATTTCGGTTGAAGGCACTTCATTGACCAGCCTACAAAGATATTTGCTTGCACCCCCGCACCCCATCCGGAAATATTCCAAAGACATCTCTGATTAGTGCATTACGACGTTTCGCTACAACAATTTGAAATAGCCCCTTCGGCGAAATCAAAAGGCTGTTGGTCGGCTTAGTCGTTGTACGTTATGAGAAACAGCCCGCCCGGAAAATAGAGTTAACCCCAGCTATTAAAAATACAAGGGTATAGTTTAAACTTACGAATCTAAATTGTTCAGAGATTCACTTGGAAGTCTTAAATTAAAGGTCCCGGGCTGTGCCAGCATTTTTTCAATTTCAGCCTGAGGCAAGGGTTTGCTAAACAAAAAACCCTGAGCAAGTTCACAGTTCAACTCGACGAGGAATTCCAGCTGGCCGACCGTTTCCACCCCTTCAGAAACAACCTGCATACCCAGGGTCTGGGCCATGCGAAGGATTGTTTTCACCAGGATGGCATCTTGTTGATTGGTACAAACGTGCTCCATGAACGATCGGTCAATTTTCAATTTTTCAATACGAAATCGTTTGAGATAGCTGAGGCTAGAATATCCCGTACCAAAATCATCCAGGCTTAGACCGACACCGATATTCTTGAGGTGATTCATGACCGTTTCTACTGAATCGGAGCTCTCTAGAAAAATATTTTCGGTCACCTCTAATTCTAATTGTTTCGGTGGCAAGGCGTAGTCGATGAGCGTCTGTTCAACAAAATTCGCAAAATCACTTTCGAAAAGCTGCCGGGCAGAGACATTAACCGAGACCGGCAGGTCCGGGAAGCCTAAGGTGCGCCAAGACGCCATGGTTCGGCAGGCGGCTTTAAGAACCCACTGGCCAAGGGATACGATGAGATTAGATTCTTCGGCTATGGGTATGAACTGGTTGGGTGGAATCAAGCCTTTTTGCGGATGACGCCAGCGTACCAGTGCTTCCAAGCCAGCGATATGCATTTCTGGCAATTGGATAATAGGCTGATAATGCAATTCTAGTTGATCGTGCAACAGGGCCTGGCGTAATTCTTTTTCAACAGTCAAGCGGTGTTGTACTCGTTGATTGATTTCCTGGTGAAAAAATTGAACATTGTTACGTCCGGAATCTTTGGCAAAATACATTGCGGCATCAGCATGTTCGAACAGGGTGGAAAAGTTGTCCCCATCTTCCGGGAAAACGGCTACCCCCATACTGGCACTGATCGTATGAAAAGTATCCTTAAGGTTAAAACGAGGCTTGAAGCAAGCCATGGTTTTTTGGATCAGGGAAGTGACGGCATCGGTTTTCTGAAGGTCGGTGAAAAGAATAACAAATTCATCACCGCCAATGCGGCACACCGTATCGCTACTGCGAACAGCATCGGTGAGTCGTTGGGCCACTTCGCAAAGCAGTTGATCCCCTAATGGATGCCCAAGGGAGTCGTTGATGGCTTTGAAACCGTCCAGATCAAGGACACATAGTGCCAGTTGGGTATCGGTCCGCCGCGCATGCCCTGCCGCCAGTTCAAAATGTTCAGCAAACAGAGTACGGTTGGCCAATCCAGTCAATTGATCGTGGTGCGCCAAAAAAGCTATTTTTTCTTGATCCTGTTTTTGTTCGGTAATAAAACGGGCCTGCTGTACATTTTGGTAAGCAAAGAGGGATAACTGGTTGGCCAGAGTATGCAGTGCCTGGGCCACCTGTGCGAACTGCTCGCCCGACATGACAGGTATCTCTCGAAAAGCCTCAACCATAGCCCCTTCATCGGTTCCGATTACACGGGCATAGGCCCGCATCTGGTCCTCGGTCTGGGTGGCGTCGCGCACCTGTCCGACCAACCAATTGGCGATGTGCCGACCGTCGACAAGGATAGCAGCCCCGGCATCCCAGAGCCCCGCACTTTGGCAGCGCTGAATTGTTGGCCCCTGACTAGCGGCCTGAGCGATTGAGACATCGGACCGACAGCAATTCGCTTGGCCCTTTTCTGTTTTGCGTACGATGTCTTGACAAAGGCGGCGAAAATTGCTCGGCGTTGTGAGGGGGGTGCCATCCGGGCTGACCATCAGTGCTGCCACGCCGGTGGCATGAGCGAAATCGTCCTGCAGACGCTGGATGTCCTGCAGATTGAACAAGTCTTCGAAGGTCATGCTCGTAGCATCATCCAGAGGACGCGTCAGTGCCAGCAAGCGTTTTTCAAGAGCTCTGTCGGTCCGCTTTTTTTCCGTTATATCATGAATGATGGAGTAGAGCAGCGACCGACCAGCCACCTGTACCGGACCACTGAAGACCTCTACGTCTCGCAGCAATCCGTCTGCCCTTTGATGTTGGAACAAAAAAGACTCGGCTGGCTGGCGGGCCGTTTGCCCCATCTTCACCAACAGGTCCTTGGAGCTGGAGGTTTTATTGATGTCGCAGATGTTTTTTTGGCGAAGCTCGTCCCGGCTCCAGCCATACCAGGAGACCGCAGCTGGATTAGCATCCACTATTTCTCCGGTTCCCGGGTCGAGTATCAGCATGACCGCATGATTGTTCTCGAAGAGACTGCGATAGCGGGCCTCGCTTTCGGTTAAAGCTTCCTCTGCCTTTTTACGCACGGTGATATCCAGGGCAGTAAAAGTGACTCCTTGAGAAAGGTCCGATGGATCCAAAGGAGATGAAGCCAACCAGATATCCCTGACGCTGCCGTCTTTGCATTGCCAGCGGGTCTCTACGGCTCCAGTACCCGCAGCCTTTATCTGAGCATACTTTGTCTTACCGACCAAAGCGTAATCATCTTCCGACAAATACAACATTCGTGAACTCTTGCCGATGAGCTCCTCGGTGGTGTAGCCCGTAATCTCGCAAAGACGTTGGTTAACCTCGGAAAAAACCCTATTGCACACCACGCCAATCCCTGTTGGCGCTACCCGAAACACACTCTGCAGGCGTTCATCACTTAAACGCCGTGTCTCTTCCGCACGCTTGCGATCCGTAATGTCCAAATGGGTGCCAACCATTTGTAGCGGTTGGCCGCTGTCGGTCCAAGACATAACCTTGCCGCGATCCAGCACCCAAACCCAATGGCCAGCCTGGTGCCGCATACGAAATTCACATTCATAGTAATCGCTTTCACCGCGGAAATGGCACTCCAAGGCTTTCTCTCTTCGCTGAAGTTCATCGGGGTGTATAAATTGTTCCAAGATCTTGATGCTGATAGGGGAGATTTCCTCCAGCGAATATCCAAGCATCTCGGCCCAGCGCTCGTTAACGCAGGATTCTCCTGTTTGAATATTCCATTCCCAGGTGCCCACTCCCGTCCCCCACAGGACATTCGCCAAACGCTCTCTTTCATCACGAAGTTGCTGGCGATGGCGATATTCTTCTGTGACATTGCGGAGCACAAGGACCGCTCCAATGACCATTCCGGTCAGATCATGAATGGGCGCACAACTGTCGGCGATATGGTATTCCGTGCCATCCCTGCGGATAAGCAGAGTGTGATTGGCAAGATCTATGCTTCGGTTGTATTGCAGGCACTGATCCACCGGGTTTTCAACCACGGTTCTGGTTTGGCTGTTGATGATAGAGAATATTTCTGTAATAGGGCGACCCATCGCTTCGCTGCTGGACCACCCGGTCAAGTCTTCAGCTACCCTATTAAGGCTGACAACTCGTCCAGTTTCATCGGTGCTGATTACGCCATCGCCTATAGAACTTAATGTAGCGGATAGGCGTTTTTCACTATGAAGCAGTTCAGCTGTACGTTTTTTTACTTGTGACTTCAATAGTAAACGATTGAAAAAGAGCAGTACGGAGAAGCCCACTACCGAAAATAAAATAAATTTCAAATAAAGTGGAAAGACCGGCTGTTTTCCCTTGTAGTTCAACCAATACGCCAATTGCTGATAATAAAAAGAATCTTGGTCATTTTTCCAACGGAACAGGGTCTGGTCAATCTGCCTGAGGATATCGGGATAACGGCCTTTTTTACTGACAAAATGGATAGAAAAGGGCGAAAACTGAATAGAACTAGGGACTAAATCGTGTTGATTGGCGTGGCGCAAGCCATAATGTTGCGGGGCGACACCTGCAACCACCTCACCATTTTTAACCGCCTCAAATACATCGGGAAAATTTGGGAATTCGCGGATCTTGGGAAAAAGGCCCAGGCTTTTGGACGTTTTGATAAAATTCTGACCGCTGATATCGCGGTGCATGACTCCCACAGGCTGACCTGACAAATCGGAGATATTGATACGGGTAGATCCGGTCTTGATAAATACTTGCCCCCATAGCTCCACCGTAGGCTGAACGGTGTAATCCATCACCTGCGCTCGTTGCTGAGAATAAGCAGCCGACATGACCAGATCCACTTCACCACTCTGCAAGCGCGTTAAGCCTTCAGCCCAACTTCCTTCAACATAGGTCAGTTGCCAACCTTGTTCTTCGGCTATCTTGTTCAAAAGGGCTGGATTCAGACCTTTTGCCTGGTTATTTTCGTCCTGATAGTTTATTGGCTCAAACGAAAAAATACCGACCCGAAGCTGCGTCTGTGTAGCCAGAAGGGGGCCGGGCAAGGTCAGCAGAAAAAAAACCAGAGATAAAATTCGCCAAAACATATTCATTCTATCCATCCAGAGGGATCGTGAAGAGAAAGTTAAGCGAGGTTGAAACTACCTGCAGATTTAAATTTCATGTTTAAACCGTTAATTGCGAACTATTTACTTCCGAGAAAAAATTACATGGCATTTCAGAAACGGCAAACCATCATTTCCTTAGGATTACCTACCCCGCATGAACAAAGTAACTTTAATTTAATGGCTTCATTATGGCAAAGAAAAAAGATCGTTATAAAAATGGACATTGACTACAAAGCTATTGATTTAGCTGGACCTAGGAAGGGAGCGACTTAGCTACACATGCTTCATTTTTTCAGTCAAACGGAAAGCTAATTACTCATTGCCTCACTATCAGGTGGTGGAATAAAGGGCAAAGCTTGATTTACTAGAGAGCGACAATAAGAATATTGAAAAATAAAATTCAGCCGGCGGCTCACGCTGAGAAAAAAGCTACCTATTATTGACCGTCATCAAGTCCAGCAATAGGTAACGGTGTCACTATCAATTCAACAAAAATAAAAACACCAACCATTTCCTGGGGGCAAATAATGAAACGTAATATTGTCAAAATTGATGAAGAAAAGTGCAACGGCTGCGGTCTCTGTGTTCCTTCCTGTGCCGAAGGAGCCATTCAGATTATCAACGGCAAAGCTAAATTGATAGCCGACAACCTCTGCGACGGATTAGGCGCCTGTCTCGGCGATTGCCCACAGGACGCCATCACAATAGAGCAACGGGATGCAAATGAGTTTGATGAACAGGTCGTCATCGCCTCACAACAGGCGGACAAGGCGCCAGTTCACAGCGGTGGTTGTCCCTCAGCTCAGGCGCAGAAACTTTCTCCGCCTACCAAATCGGTGATCGCTGAAACAGAAGCTGGCCCTTCGCAGTTAGCCAACTGGCCGGTACAGCTCAAGCTGGTCCCGCCGACGGCACCGTTTCTGGCCGAAGCCGACCTATTACTGGCGGCCGATTGTGTACCCTTTGCCTATCCCGACTTTCACCAGAAATATCTGACCGGCAAAACCCTGCTGATCGGTTGCCCCAAGTTAGACGATGTCGAAGCCTATGTGGAAAAACTTACTGCTATCCTAAGCCAAAACAACATCAAGAGTTTGACGGTGCTGCATATGGAAGTTCCCTGCTGCACCGGGCTTCTCAGCCTTGGCCGCCAAGCGCTGGCCGCCAGCGGCAAGGAAGTCCCCTTTGAGTCGGTGATTATCGGAATCAAAGGCGATGTGAAATAGTCCTCAGAATTTGGTCTTAGCCCCCTAGGGAATCTCTAGGGGGAAGACCAGATCACCCTTTTGTTGCTGCAGGTCAATCAGGCGTCGCCGTTGATCTTCCAACAAAGTGAATACTTCGTGCGGAATGCCGGTCAAACTCCCATAGCGTGCAACAATACGTTTTATTTTGGCCAAATTTTGCGGAATACGTATCGCAAATTGGCGCTCGTACTGTTGTCGGGAATAGTCCTTGTCCAGCACCTGAAGAAACAGGCTGGCCAGGTCTTCGTATCGTGGCAGAAAACCTGTCGGGCCGCGAATTGCCGAGCACTCACCGTGCGCCCGTAGTTCCATCCACTTCAACCACACTGCCTTATCCCGCTTTTCGTTAAGATAGTCCCCCCCCTCGTCGGTAAGCCAATAATTAGTGGCGAAGATCTTCGGCGGCCGTTCCAATTGTTCACTAAAGGCCAGATAGTGGCGCAGGTAGCGCCCCAGAGGGATCGACAGAAAATCGAGAATCGCCATGGGATTGAACTTGCGCACCCCTTGAGCCCCATGGGTTGCAGCGGTACTTTCGCTCTCCAGCGCCGCCCCCAGAGTGATAATGCCGTGTTGCCAGTCAAAGCTCTCCAAAACCGGCACCGCGGTATCGCTATCGCGTCCTCCGTAGATAATCCCGCCCAGTGGCACGCCGTTGGGTTCTTCAGCTTGCGGATCGAGATTAGCCATTCGATTTAAGCGCAGGGTGAATCGAGCGTTGCCCCGATAGGATGGTGCGATCTCCTCTCCCCAACAGTCGGTGAGGCCCGGTCGCCAGAGTCCCGCATAGTTAAGTCCTTGCTTCGGCAACATCCGACCCATACCGTTCCAATAGGGCTTACCGTCGCGGATCAACACATTGTTGAAGATTATTTCGTCCGTAGAGTTCAGCGCTCGAAAGAGCACCGGATCGTCGTCGCCATTAAGATCTTCAATAATCCCAAAAATCCCTCGCTCGACATTGACCGCCCATGCGTGGCCACCAATGGCACGGATATAGGCCAGATCGTCGCCAACCACGGTTTCTCTCTGCAGCATGGCTGTGGAGGTCTTACCACAGGCGCTCGGATAGGCACCGGAAAAATAGGTGACCCTTCCTTCGGGACCGTGCACACCCATGAGAAACATGTGCTCGGCCAGCCAGTCTTCATGCTCAGCCTTGCGAATAGCCAGACGCAACGCCAGTTTCTTTAATCCCACTGTATTCCCGGCATACTGGCTGTTGGCGCAATAGACAAGATTTCTTACGATATCGATATAAATGCGGCGCCGATCACTATCTACGCTGACTCCGTTTTCCAGCCGTCCGGCAGCATGCAGCATGGCAAAAAAAGGACTATCCGAACCGCCCCGACGAAACTGCTCGTATCCGGGCCGGTAGAGTAAGTCCTCACTGTGAGCTACGTAAGCCGAATCGGTGATCTGCACACAGGGAATGCTGAAGGGGGAAGCAGTCGGTCCCAAGCAGAAGAAGCGCACCAGCATCTCCTTACCGGCCATGATGTTGCGCATGATCGTCTGAATCTCGGCCAGCCCCGCTTGCCGCTCGATACTGTTCAGTTCCTCTACATCGGGACATTCGGCCGGCACCAGGTAACGGGTATGTTCCTTGTCCCGGGCCTGGTCGTTCTGACGGCTGCTGATATAGCCATCGAAATGGACCGTATGGCCGTCCATGGCCAGCGGCCGTTCCTCGCCGTCGACAATGGCCTTGGTCCGAACCTTGGCGGCATCTTCAATGCTGTCGTCACACACCAGCACTTTAGCGGGATTGCAGAGCTTAATCGCCTCAGCCAGCAATCGGTTAATACGTTCGTTGCCCAAGGCAGAGAGCTTAGCCAGGCTATCCACATCGAGCCGCCTCGTCAGAAGTTGCCAATTTGAATCGATACATTCCATCCCTCTTGCCCCTCCAAGCATCGTCTTGGCCATTCCGCACCTCCGGTCATAAGGGGTACTGTGTTTTTAATTTTAACGCAAAAATCCCCTTTCCTCAGAAACAAAAAGGCCCACACATCATAAGATGTGTGGACCCTTTTTGTTTCTTGTATAGTTTCCCGCAGCGCGTAAAGACGGCCCTACCTGACAAGCAGTTCCGTTATAAAGCGACCGCCGGCTGTTTCAAACTCAACCGCGAAGCGCTCGGTTTTTCCGGTTGCCTCACAGGTATACCCCCGTCCGGAAATAACCGAAGGGATCGACAGTTGCACATCGTGCCCCTGCTCGGGCAACAAATATTTAATTCCACCCGCGACCATATTGGCTAGTTCGCCGATGGCATCCTTGACTTCATCATTAACCTCCTCAAGGTCGAGTTCCAAAAATGCATTGGTGATGGCGATGGCCACTGCCTTGGGAAGATGAATGTTCACCGTTCCTTTTAGAATGCCGGCAAAACCGATCATGCCGGTGAGCATGCTCTGATCCGGGTTGGCAATAGGCTCGCTCGAAAGCTCTGCAACCTCCAGAAAAAGCATGGTGGAAAAGATCTCTCCAACCGCCTGATTAATTATCCCTTTATAATCCATCGTCAGGAACCCCTTCACGCGCGTAAACATATCGGTGACTTAGAAGCATACCGCCCTGTTGCAACAACCTAAGAATCTTTGGCGACACATAAACGAACTCTATGTTTACGGTATTATAGAGTTTTATGTCAAGATCGAAAAGCGCCGCCGATTCCAAGAGAAAGAGTCAGTCACTACTCAGCAGAGAGAATCGGGGCTCTTCAATCGCTTGGCCACGACAGGCAGGACATTTTCCCGGTTTTTGAAAACGTTGACGCTTTTCAAAAACAAATCCGCACTTCTTGCATACGGACGGATCAATGCAAAGCCTCTTCTTGTGCTGTTGCAAACTGCGCTGAATGTGCTCTAAATGATGATATATCTGTTTTTCAGGCAAACCAATTGCCATCGACAGATCCTTGGCAGTAACCGTCCGTTGCTCTAGCAGCGCAACAATTTGCTGACGCAAAGTAGCGGCCTGTTCGACAGGCACCGGGGGGCTATTGGCTTGCTTTGCAACCATAACAAATTCCTTCCTGCTACTCACAATCTTCATTTCATCTAGATTAGCATAAACGGTCAAGGTTCTGCCCTTCCTTCTTGACTTACGCAAAACTTACGCATATGCTTCGAGAGCCAACACAGAGGAGTTATGCATGAGTCCAATTACCCCAAAACAAAAACAAGTATTTGAATTCATTGCCCAACACATTGAAAGTCAAGGTTTTGCCCCTTCCCAGCAGGAAATCGCCAAGGCCTTTGGTTTCCGTTCCCTTGGTACAGTGCAGAATTATTTGGTCCGCCTGGAGCGCGAGGGTTTGCTGAGCCGCGACTGGAACGGCCGGCGCAGCCTGCGGTTGACGGCCGCTAGCGAACAGGGCATGCAACTGCCGTTAGCAGGCACCGTTGCAGCCGGTAAACCGATCGAAGCCATCGAAACATGTGACACCATCGATGTCCCCCCGGCGATGATCGGTGCCGGAGAACACTTTGTACTGCATGTTGCTGGCGACTCCATGATTGATGACGGCATTCTTGACGGCGACTATGTGGTGGTACGCAAGCAGGGCACCGCCGAAAATGGTCAAACCGTGGTTGCTCTACTCGACAACGAAGCCACCGTCAAACGCCTGCAGCGCCACGGCCAAACCGTTGAACTACATCCAGCCAATCCTACCATGCAACCCCTCACCGTCGACGTAGAGCTACCCTTTGGTATTGCGGGAGTGGTGGTCGGAGTAATCCGTCACTACCGCTGATATGACGCGCGATATTCTTCATCTGGCTGTGCCCGACTTTGACGTTTCTCTGGCACGAGCCGTCGATCCCTCGTTGCGCCAGCGGCCTCTGGCTGTGGCCGCTGGTCAGAGTCAGGGAAGCCTGTTGCACTGTGTTTCAATTGAGGCCCGCCAGGACGGCGTTACCACCGGCATGAACGTTCACTTGGCCCGCAAGTGCTGCCCTTCCCTGCAGTTGCTGACGCCCCGACCGGAGTTGGTCAGCAAGGCGGTCAGGGGTTTACGAAAACTGGCCAGTCACTGCAGCCCCCTGTGGGAGCCAAACGGCGAGGGGCGGCTGTTTCTCGATCTGACCGGTGGTAGCCGACTGCTCGGTTCTCCCCTCGATGTAGCTGCGCGTCTGGAGCAACAGGTCGCCGACAGTTTGCAGCTTCCGGCAATCTTCGGTGTGGCCGGCAACAAACTGGTTGCCCGCATGGCCGCCGTTTCCCTTGGCCGCCCAGGCATCTGCGATGTGTTACGTGGCAGTGAGCGAAACTTCATTGCTCCTTTGGCTGTTTCTTGCCTGCCGGGGATCGGCAGGCTACGAACCAAGCGGCTGCTGCAAGACCTCAATCTACGCCGAGTGGAACAAATTGCGGCCCTGTCCGTAGCACAACTTGAACCTATATGCGGCCCTTTTTCCGCCCTGCTGCAACAACGCTCTCGCGGCATCGATCCCGACCCCGTTCAACCAACACAACGCACAATAAATATCAGTGAAGATACACTGCTGGAAAAAGCAAGCAACGAAGAGACTGCGATCCGAGCAGCTCTGGGTCGTCTGACCGAACGGTGCGGACAACGTCTGCGGCGCCTGGGCCGCGGCACTAAACATCTGCGCCTGACCCTGGGCTATACAGATGGATGCAGCATTGAAAAGCGTATGACTTTAACCACACCCTGCCATCTCGATTTGGACCTTATGAATGCTGCCGACAATCTGCTACAGCGAGCCTGGCAGCGCCGGATTCGCTTGCGCCATCTGCGCCTGAATTGTGAGCAACTGGTTGCGCCCAGCAGGCAGCTGTCGCTATTTTCCACACCACAAACAGGCCGGATCAACGACGCCCTGCAGGACACGTTCGATGAACTGCGCCAGCGCTTCGGCAGGCAGGCAGTCGGTTGGGGACGCAACATCTGAAAGACACCTATGGCTTCCTTCGTCCACCTTCATGTTCACTCATCCTTCTCGCCCAACTGGGGGTTGCACGCTCCGCAGGAGCTGTGCGCCGCGGCTCGGTCCCTGGGAATGAAGCAACTGGCACTGACTGACCGCAACGGTCTCTACGGCTTGCCCAACTTTCTCGCCGCAGCAAAACGCAACGGACTTATTCCCTTGGTCGGCAGCGAACTGGTTAGCAACAGGCAGCGGGCCTTGCTGCTGGTGCGAGATCAGACCGGCTACATCAACCTCTGCCGA
>Ga0255419_10149_pt1 | contig 11906 bp, 12 predicted proteins | sample ANMaggSeSYBR02J3_FD_182658 | JGI IMG/M metagenome (GOLD analysis project Ga0255419, IMG submission 182658) | Sediment cell enrichment communities from methane seep in Santa Monica Basin, California, United Staets - ANME aggregate JGI... | ecosystem: Environmental > Aquatic > Marine > Cold seeps >...
TCCCCGGAACGCCGGGGAGGTGGAAAATGCAAACGCGATTGGAGAAGTGGGATCAATGGCTTGCGGAGATGCCCTTAAACTCACTTTACAGGTGGACGATAAGGGTACTATTGAAGATGCAAAATTCCAGACTTTTGGTTGCGCCAGTGCCATTGCTTCGGCGTCCGCCCTCACCGAGATGCTCAAGGGAAAGAATCTGGAAGAGGCTGATAAGATCACCAACCAGGAGATTGCGGATTACTTAGGCGGCCTTCCCAAGGAGAAGATGCATTGCTCCGTACTCGGCCGTCAGGCTCTCGAGGCGGCCCTTTCCAACTACAGAGGAGAGCCCCAACAGGAACAGGAAGGGGAGATCGTCTGCGAATGCTTTGGGGTCACCGACGTTGAGATCGAAAGGGCTATTAGAGAAAACAATCTTTCTTCGGTCGAAGAAGTCACGAATTATACCAAGGCCGGCGGTGGCTGCGAAAACTGTCATGACACAATCCGGGAGCTTATTGCCAAGGTTCGGGAAGAAGAAGCGCCGGCGAAACGCCCGAAGCTCTCCAATATCCAAAAAATCAGGATGATCGAGGAGACCCTTGAAAGGGAAATCAGGCCCTCCCTGCAGCAGGACGGCGGTGATATAGAGCTGATAGACGTGATAGGAAATCGCGTTTTAGTGGCTACGCGCGGGGCCTGTGCCGTGTGCAAGGCCTCTGAATTGACCTTAACCAATTTGGTTGAAAAAAAGCTCCGTGAGCTGGTATGGCCCGAACTGGTCGTAGAGGAGGTGAAGGAATGAAAACAATATACATGGACAACAACGCTACGACCAGGGTTGCGCCGGAAGTGCTCGAAGCCATGCAGCCCTTCCTCGGCGATCTGTATGGGAACCCGAGCAGTGCCTATACCTTTGGCGGTAAGATAGCACGCGATATCCGTGAAGCCAGGGAGCAGGTTGCCGCAATCTTGGGTGCATCGTCTGAGGAGATCATCTTCACGAGCTGTGGGTCTGAAAGCGATAATACAGCCATTATGTCCGCCCTGAGTACCGGAAAAGACAAGATGCATATTGTCACAAGCCGTGTGGAACATCCCGCCATAAAAGTGCTCTGTAACGAGCTTGCAAAGCAGGGCTATCGAATTACTGAGATCCCGGTGGACAGGGAAGGGCGCCTGGACATGGGGCAATACAAGGAGAGCCTCACCCCGGATACGGCTATTGTCAGTCTTATGTGGGCCAACAATGAAACCGGGGTGATCTTTCCGGTGGAAGAGGCCGCTCTGATGGCAAGGGACCGGGGAATTCTCTTTCATACAGATGCGGTCCAGGCCGTAGGCAAGATTCCCATTGAGCTTCAGAACAGCGCCATCGACATGCTTTCACTCTCCGGCCACAAGCTTCATGCCCCCAAGGGAGTGGGGGTCCTGTATGTGCGAAAGGGCACCAAATTTTCACCTTTTCTGATCGGTGGACACCAGGAACGGGGACGTCGCGGGGGTACCGAAAACACGGCGAGTATCATCGCACTCGGCAAGGCCTGCGAATTGGCGGCCAAACGCATGGAAGAAGAGAACACGAGGGTCAAAGCACTCAGGGACAGGCTCGAAAAAGACTTGTTGAACCGGGTTCCCAATAGCCGTGTGAACGGTGGTGGTGCTGAAAGGCTTCCGAACACGACCAATATCAGCTTTGAATCCATTGAAGGAGAATCAATCCTCCTCCTCATGGATGAATTCGGCATCTGCGCCTCTTCCGGATCGGCCTGCACCTCCGGATCGCTTCAGCCCTCGCATGTGCTTCGTGCCATGGGCGTGCCTTTTACCATGGCTCACGGATCCGTCCGGTTCAGCCTGAGTGTTTACAATACCGAAGAAGAGGTCGACTTCGTGTTAGACAAAGTCCCGCCGATTATTGAGAAATTGCGTGGGTTTTCTCCTTTTTGGAAACCGGAAGGTCAGGTATGCGCTTCCGAAACCTGATCCTGAGGGTACCAGGAGGCAAGATTGTTTATGGTCATATTATTAGGATTGTAAGAGCAGTAATACCCTATGACCGGGTTATGAAGTCTTTTCCTCGATTCCGGGTCTCACGGCCTGTCGAAGATCCCGCTATGCGGGGGTCATTTCAAAGGGTTACGGACGGGTGATGCCTGTTCCCCTAGCCTTTGGCTCGGGGCCAGGGGGTCCCCCATTCCGTAACCCAGTGAAATGACGAAGGCCTCCCGACAGTCACTCTGAAAAGACCTCATAACCCTTTCCCTTATAAACACAAATTATTACCCACAGATTTTTGTGAGGAGCCAAAAACAAATTGCCATAAATGCCGCGGGCAGGGTTGTGGCGCCGGCTAACAAGGGAGAATCCCATGGAGCACATGCCAAAAGAAGACCAATGCAAGATAGAGGTGTCAAGCACGGAGCACTACCGGCGGGAAATCCCCGGCGTCGTCGATCAGCTTGTGCTTTCCTGTGACGGCAGCGAGTGTTTCGAGCATGTGAGCCCGGAGCCCATTCCTTCACGCGAATCGATCATTTCCCTCATTGAAAAGGCCAGAAGCATACTCTATCCCGGCTATTTCATCAATGAACGAGTGGACCGGATCAACATCGGTTACTACTTCGGACAGGAGGTCACGGGATTTTTTGAGGCCTTAGCCGAACAGATTACACTTTCCATTCGTCATGAATGCCTCCGTTATGATCTACCCTGCACCCAGTGTCTTGACAGGGGACATGAAGCCGCCGTCAACTTATTGAAAGATCTGCCGGGATTGCGCAAGGCCCTTGCCAAGGATGTTATCGCGGCTCACGAGGGGGATCCGGCCGTAAAAAGTTATGACGAAATTATCTTCAGTTATCCCGGACTACTGGCAGTCACGATCTACCGTATCGCCCATCAGCTCTGGGAGCAGGGCGTTCCACTGCTTCCGCGCATAATGACTGAATATGCCCGAAGCCAGACTGGCATCGACATCCATCCCGGAGCCCACATTGGCGAGAGCTTCTTTATCGACCACGGTACCGGTGTCGTGATAGGCGAAACCAGCGAGATCGGAGACCGGGTAAGAATTTACCAGGGCGTAACATTAGGTGCCCTTTCCCTTCCCAGGGGTACCCTTCAGAAACTTCGAAACAAGAAACGTCATCCCACCATTGAAGATGATGTGGTCATATATGCGGGCGCGTCCATTCTTGGCGGAGAAACCTTGATCGGTGCCCGTTCGGTGATCGGCGGCAACGTCTGGATTACCGAATCGGTCCCTCCGGATACCAAGGTCTTTTTAAAGACCCCGGAATTGATTTTCAAGGGAGCGAATTCAGGATCCGTAACAAAAAGCCAAGGGGAGGAAAACCATGGCTGAAATTTTTTCAGATATCACCGGGACCATCGGTTCAACACCTTTAGTCAGGCTGAATGAGATATCCGGGGGATTACCTGCGACCATCTTAGCCAAGCTGGAATTCAAGAATCCCTTAGGAAGCGTGAAGGACAGGATCGGTCTGGCCATGATAGAGGCCGCGGAAAGAGAAGGTTTGATTAGATCCGAAACTTTGATCGTAGAGCCCACAAGCGGCAATACCGGGATAGCTCTGGCCTTCGTCTGCGCGGCCAAAAAATACCGCCTACTCTTGACCATGCCGGACACCATGAGTATTGAAAGAAGAAAACTCCTCAAGCACTTAGGGGCGGAGCTGGTACTCACACCGGGAAGCGAGGGTATGAAGGGGGCCATCCAGAGAGCAGGTGAAATCCTCGCCGAGACCCCAAATGCCTATATGCCTGATCAATTCAGCAACCCGGCAAACCCGGAGATTCACCGGAGGACAACGGCAAAGGAAATCTGGAGGGACACCAACGGCAATGTGGACATTCTGGTGGCCGGCGTGGGCACAGGCGGCACAATCACCGGGGTCTCGGAGGCGATCAAAGAACAAAAATCATCTTTCAGGACTGTGGCAGTGGAACCCAGCGATTCGCCGGTGCTCTCCGGAGGCAAGCCTGGTCCCCACAAAATCCAGGGTATCGGGGCCGGTTTCGTGCCCCGAGTGCTCAACACCGACATAATTGACGAGATCGTAACCGTCTCCAATGACGAAGCCTTTGAAACGGCCAGGTATATGGCCAGGCACGAGGGTATTCTTTGCGGGATTTCTTCGGGCGCTGCAACTGCTGCCGCCCTTCGGATTGCCAAAAGAGACGAGAATAAAGACAAACAAATCGTTGTGATCCTGCCCAGTACCGGAGAGCGGTATTTGAGTACCGATCTTTTCCTGAAGAATTAGCCCGAGATGCGGGCAATCACGTCGAGGCATGCGGAACTCTTTTCAAAGAGCCGCATAACCTTGCTACGGCTCGAATCACGGCGGTCCTCTTTACAATTCGGCTCCGGACAGCCCCCTCAAAGATAGCTCCTATAATGTTCGGCTGTCCCGCCTGTCGGAAGCCGACTGGTTAAGGTATTTGGGGCGTGGCAGATGCGTTGTAGAGATAAAAATGCGCCTCTTTGAAAAGAGATCCGCATGCCCGGCCATTAGGAATAACGCCCCTACTTATTGAGCTGTTATGCTTTAATCCGAAAGATAACGAACTTTGCATATGTTACAGGTATTGCATCGACCGCAGGCCTTTACGCCTTCGAATGGCTTCGAGGATTCCCACCGTCCCGGTCATCATATTGTCCCCAAAGGGTGCACCCATAACAACCGGCAATCTTGATTCTTTCATCAGACCGCGTTTTGGACCGGTGGCCAGAATGAGTTCAACGTTTTGAAACCCGAGGGCCTTTCGATGATAAGCCCCGTGTCCTCCTTCCGCCAATATCTCTTCGTGCTTCAGCTTCCCCTCGGCCAATTCCACCAGCAGCGACTCCAGACGTTTGAGCGTTATGTCATGCGTGTGATATTCAAAAAAGGCGGCGATTTCATCTCCATCCAGGGCTGCGCCCAGGGTGTGTGAGGTCGCAACATCTAAAAGCAACATCTTTTCATTTGATCTCGCCCGTATGTCCATTGATGCTCCTAAAATTGCAGCCATGCCGCTGTCCATGACGTAAATTTCTTTGGTCGGCAATGCCATGGCACTATTTGAGATAGCAGTTAGCCGGCTAAACGTGGCCGGTAGTTCATTGCTCTTATAAAGAAGGTTATGGGGATACGGGTTTTCATTCAGATCGATGCTAAAAATATTGTGACGAAAATCAAGGTGAGATACTCCGTCAGGCGGCACGCCGTGGTCCTGAGCGCATATCCCTACAACATCAAAATCAAATGGCACCCCGAATCCTTCTACAATGTTTTGTAACCGGTCAACCTCAAGGTCGCCGATGGTGAGACTTCCGTATTCTTCTTTTTTTAACAAATCGTCCACTTCATGATCTTCGATAACTCTTATACCCAATGACCTCACCCTGTCCAGGTTGTGATGGATTGTGGCGGCAGATGAGGATGACATGATGACCTCTGCCTCCCTTGCACGTCGGCTGAGAACTTTTGAGATGGGTCCTCCACCCATTTCAACTCCGGTGATTAACACCTTTCCCTTAATAGTTTCTATCTTTTCTGCAAGACTAATGACAGGAGACCTGACAACCGCCTTGTAATGGATACCTGATTCTTCATCATGGTAGAGGACGTCCATTGTTCCCGCACCAATATCTAATAACAAATATCTGCTCATGGATTTTTCTCTCCTATTCTATTCCGATTTTTCCGAAACCCTCATCTCTCTTTCGTGGTTTTAAGGTGCCAGCTATTTCGATTATGGCCTTACTATAATGTCCCTAAGATATCAGATATTCCGGACATAGGTCAAAAATATTTTTCTGCCTTTACCCGGCGGTCAACCAGTCCCTAACCTGGCAACCACACCTGATACCGAAGTTGTTTCTATCCTTGACACATAAGGCTAATCCCACTACACTCCCAAACAAAAAGGAAGGCCCTTATCAAGTTGAACCTCTAATATTTTCAGCCGGTTAACCTCTTGTAACACAGGTTTCTAAGACCGAAATCATGGTAATTGACAGGGTTAAGGCATATAAAACATCTCTTCCGTTTTCCGGGGCGTTCTCTCATTCCCGGAGTACAAAGACATCGGCGGAGAACATCGTTGTTGAAGTCATTGCCGAAAACGGCAGGATAACAGGTTACGGAGAGGGAGCGCCAAGGCCCGGAGTCACTGGCGAATCACAAGAAAGTGCTATGAATAGTCTGGGCCTTCTCATAAGGCAGGGTCCTTTTCCCTGGGAACTGAATGATGTTTTGCAGATATGGGATTTTGTAGACGGTCTTCCTGAAGGAAAGGAACATAACTCCGCAATTTGCGCCCTTGAGATGGCCCTTCTGGATGTGCTGGGCAAGTTACAGGACCGGTCTATTATTCAATATTTTCCACAGGATTTCTTTTCGAGCAGGGTTTGCTACGGAGCCATGATTACCCTTGAGGATAAAGAGAAAATACTCAACATGTGCAATTTGATCAAGGGTGTCGGGATTCATCATATAAAAATGAAACTGGGCAGGGATTTTCAACAGAACAAGAATTCTTTGGAAGCGATTAAATCGGTTTTTGGAGAGGATTATGTCCTGAGGGTAGATGCAAACAATGCATGGGACTTTAATTCAGCCCGAAGGCTTCTGCCTCTCCTCAAGGAGTATAATATCCGCTTTGTTGAACAACCTTTGACCCCTGATGAACCTGACCTGCCTGATTTTGCACAACTTATGAAAAATAATGGTGTGACCCTGGTGGCCGATGAACTGGCATGTTCATTAAGTGACGTGGAAACCATCGCTAAAGAAGATATCTATAAAATGGTAAATGTCAGATTATCCAAGTGTGGTGGTCTCAGAAAATCGCTCGGGATAATTGACTATTTGCGAAAAAACGGGATTTCTTTTCAGGTCGGTTGTCACTTAGGCGAGTCAGGATTACTTTCCGCTGCGGGCAGGGTGCTTTGTCTTCTCTGTCGCGATGCATTGTTCTATGATGGTTGTTACGATTCGTTTTTATTAAAGGAAAATATTACGCTTGAACATGTTTCTTTCGGCCCGGGAGGTGAGGCAGGCCCCTTAGACGGACCGGGGCTTGGCGTCGAGATAAACCGGGAAGCTTTGACACGGCTGAGTAGTGACATAGCGTTATTCAAACCATTTGCTTAAAGGAGATGATATGAGCCTGGAACCAAGCTTTGATTCATGGAAAGAAGATAACCGGTCCATACTGGAGAGTTTAGATGGTAGCAGGAATTTTTTGTTATATTCAGGAGGAAAGGACTCATCTCTTGCTTTGCATTTAATGTTGAAAGCGGGAATCGAATTTGGATTTGAATTCGAGGTACATACCGCGGTTTTTCCGGTTCACAGGTACATTGATGAAGAAATTGAGAGGCTTGAAAACTATTGGAGTAAACGAGGCATTAAAATAACATGGCACGATGTGGGAGTGACGGATGATTCCATAAAAAATGATCCTGATCCATGTATCGCGTGTCGGGCAATTAGAAAAAAGATGCTCAAGACCGGTTTAACAACCGACATGGTAGGCAAATCGGAGCGCTTCACTATTATCGCCAGCTATTCTCTTTGGGATATTGTCAGCTATTCTATAGAACACTTGCTGAACAACATCTATGGCAGTGATCAGGGAATGCTTGCTGATGACCGAAAAAACAGGTTTCTTGAGACATCCCAGCGGTTTTATCCCCTGCTCAAGATGAATGAAGGATATTCTATTTTCAGGCCCCTGATCAAACTGAACGACAGTGATATTCGTAGAATGCTCGAACAGGAAGGCATTCCAACGCTTTCCATACCCTGTAAATTCGCCAGCTTAAGGCCAAAAAGGCTTTTGGAGAACTACTACAAGGCATTAGGTCTGAGTTTTGACTATGATCAATTGCTGGGTTTTGCAAAAAAATCACTTAATCTCCCGGATATTTCTTCATATGTCTCCATTAATAAGGCCGAATATCTACAAAATATTTTTTGATTGATCAGGTTGAGTACTTCCGCATGCGCATTCATAAAATCAGTGTACACCGAATATCTATTCCGTTTAATTGGCAGGTTTCTCATAACCTGTATAACGGGACTGAAACCGAAGCGATCGTGGTGATTGTCAATGATGAATCGGGTCTTGCAGGATACGGGGAAGGGACCCCGAGGGTTTTTGTTACAGGGGAAACCCTAAATAAGACAATCGAGACGGCTAACTTTCTTGCCGAGCGAATTGCAGAAAGTGAATTCCATACCTTTAAAGCTCTTGCAGAATATCTCGACATAACGGGTTCGCTGGAATTGAGTCAACAATATCCGTCTGCGTGGTGTGCCGTGGAATTGGCAATCCTTGACCTTTGGGCAAAGGGAGAAGGTAAGCCTTTGTGGCGATTGTTCGCTCAAAAGCCTGCAGCAGATCCTTATGTCTATTCCGCAGTAATACCGGTAGTACCCGAGCAGTCCCTTTCGCAGCTTCTTAATATGGTCAAAAAACTCCGGTTGGAATTCGTAAAGCTAAAGATCGAGGATAAAGACAGCGGGATATCCACTCTAAAGTTGGTGAGAGAAAATCTTGGATCGGATGTTGATTTGCGGGTTGACTGTAACGGGGCCTTTTCACCGGACGAGGCAATGGCTTTTATTGAAGAAGTACAACCATTCGGTATCAGCACGATAGAGCAACCCGTTCAAAAGGCCGATATCAAAGGGTTAGGATTTGTTTCAAGCCGGAGTAGTATCCCTGTTATAGCCGATGAATCCATGTGCACGATGGAAGACGCTATGCAACTTATAGAGCAAAAAGCCTGCAAGGGCTTTAGTATCAAACTGTCCAAGTGCGGTGGTCTTATAAAGTGTCTAAAATTGTTGGACATAGCTAAGGCAAACGGAATTTTTTGCCAGATCAGTTGTCATATCGGAGAGACCGCAATCCTTGCCTCAGCAGGCCGTCATTTTTATGCACTCTCCCGGCAATGCAAATATCTTGAGGGATCATTTTCAAAGTATTTATTAAAGGAAGATATTGTTACAAAAGATATTTCTTTTGGACTCAAAGGGCATGCCCCTCTACTGAATGGTCCGGGGCTGGGTATTGAAGTGGACGAATCGATCCTCAAAAAATGGATCACGGATTAGGGGTCAGGAATGAAGACCTGACCGCACTCTATTCTCTTTCCTTTTTTTGACCCCATTTGCCTCCATTAGTTTTACCAACATCTCGTAGGGCTGTGCACCAACCAATTTATCTTGATTCATCACAAATGTAGGAACAGCCGTAATCGCTTTCTCTCGCGAAAGGTTCCAGTCCGCATCCACCGCTGCCTTAAATGCCCTTGTCTCAAGAATTGCTGCAGCTTCTTCGCCGGGGAGCTCAACAGATGCTGCTAAATCCACAAGAACCGGAATCTTTCCAATGTTCTTTCCGTCTACAAAGTAGGCCTTGAAGGCCGCCGGATGGAATACATCCCCTTTATTCTTTGACTCAGCCCAAAGACCCAATTCCTGGGCTAAACGACTATTATAGGTCTTTTTCCTTTCTCCGAAAGGCAATCCCAGCTCTGCCGCCGTTTTTATCAAATGGTGCATCATTTCTTCTATATCTACGGGGTAATTGCCAAAAAGTTGTTCAAGCAAAAGTCCCTCTTCCGGTGTGTCCGGATGAAGCGGAAAAGCCCGCCACAGAATTGCGATTTCATATTCTTTCTTAAGCTGTTCAATACGCCCGGTAATGAAGTAGCACCAGGGTCAGACGTAATCCGAAAATATTTCAAGTGTTAAAGGTGTGGACATTGCTTTATCCTCTTTATTGAAAAACAAATAACGCTTCGTGTAACGGGCTGTTTTGAAGCGCTGGCGGAAAACCAGGCCGGTTAACGCCAATTTTAGGCGGAATTAGACGGATGCTTACGACGGATTGATTGAATCACTTCGTCGAGCTGTTGAAGAAAACGTGATCGGTCACGTTTCTTTAGCGGCGGCGGCCCGCCCGTTATCTCTCCTGCGCCACGGAGGTCCGACAACAGGTCCCGAGTCGCGACGGCCTCGCCGATGTTGTTTTCCGTGAACGGTTTTCCGGTTGAACCAATGACACGTGCGCCTTCCTTCAGACAGCGGCTCGCAAGCGGAATATCAGCGGTAACCACGATGTCGTGAGGTTCCACGTGTTCGGCAATCCAATCATCGGCCGCGTCTAATCCGTCCTCTACAACTTCGAGTACAATCCGTCGTTCATTCGGAATTCGCATCCAAGAGTTTGCCACCAATGTGACATTAAGGCGGTATCGGCTTGCGACGCGGTATACCTCGTTTTTGACCGGGCACGCATCAGCATCTACAAAGATATTCAGCAAATGAAGTTCCTCACCATAACCCAGGATCTGGTCCGGGTGCCACCTAACGATTAAGCCAAGCAGCGCAGTTTACTGCGTCGGCTGGGGCGCCCTGCTATGAGGCGTTCCGTCAACGATTTCATACTGAATGAGCACCTCTTTAAAGGTATTCATTTTTTTCATTACTTTTGCAGACTTGCAATCTATAAGTAGTTGATGTTTATCAAGCCACCGGAACTCAGGACCACCATCGCAATAACCCGCAAAGACCACTTCACCGTAATATTGCCCAAGCGGCCAATAACTTGGGGCTAAAATAAGGTGGTCGCCATACGGAGCCTCACCAGCTTCGGACTTAGACTGAAGATGATAGGCAACCCACCCACCTTCAGGATCTTTCTTACTATCGACCGTTTCCCAATCGAGTGGGAATAGAAACCAAAAATACAAACCACCAACTATCAAAGCAGCGAGAAGAAATCCTTTAACTATCACTTTCAATCTTAATCCCCTTTAGCCACATAATGTCAATAGCTGGAAAATGTTGTTTGATATCATCCCCATAGCATGGCAAATATTCCAACTATTTTTATATTAAATGACTAAATCCGGAAAAATTACTCTTGCTTTTTCCATGTTGTTTAATGATATCAGGATAGCATGGAACAGGCAACCCAAAATGTGGAAAGGGAGACAGGCAAATACTAAAATGTCAATAAGAATAAAGCGCCTGCCCCTGTTTACCTACTACGTATCACTAAAGTTCAGACAAGCCGGAATCAATGAGTTTGTAGCAAATCGATGGGCTTTCAAGCGGCAAAAGATGACCATACGCAAGATTTTGTTTGAATACTGTATTGGGGCAACGATTCTGCCATTCTTGCCAAAGAGCCTCTGTGAAAAAGAATGAAGGATTGCCACGCACCGCTACACAGGGCATTTTCAGTCGCTCAAGATTGGCCATTACATTAGGTGCTTGGGTATAATTGTGGGCCTCCCATACTTTGGGAAAGGCCAATTGAAACCGGCCGTCTTGTGTTTCGACTACTCCGTTCTGTGCCATCACTTGAAATGCCTCATCGTCAAAACGCTTGTAAGCGCTGAATTTTCTGCAATAAGCAAGAAAGGCCTCGCGGGTAGGCCAGATATCGGGTTTGTTTAATGCGCCTTTGGCAGGTTCGATAATATTCATTAATGCTTTCGGCATAAGGCGAAGAAGCATGGCAAGGCTGCGAGATACCATTGCGGGCTCAATCAACACAAGTGTTTTAAATAAGTCCGGTCGCTTTTCAGCGGCTAGAATAGTGCAAGTGGCACCCATGGAGTGACCAATACCAATGATCGGGGCCTGGCATTGTTGCTCAATGAAGGCGATTAAATCGTCGGCATAAAACTGCCAGTCTCTGCGCTTCGGCGGTAAGCCCATGTCCGGCCATGTCGCTCGCCATCCCAAGGCGCTCAATTTGAACTTTTGACTTAGTTTTGTTAGCAGTGGGCTATATACCCCTAACGGGAAACCGTTGGCATGATAAAAATGCGCTGTTTCACCATCACCCTTGAAGTGTTTCCAGATAGCGTTACTCGGTAAGTTTGTGAC
>Ga0255419_10241_pt1 | contig 11856 bp, 9 predicted proteins | sample ANMaggSeSYBR02J3_FD_182658 | JGI IMG/M metagenome (GOLD analysis project Ga0255419, IMG submission 182658) | Sediment cell enrichment communities from methane seep in Santa Monica Basin, California, United Staets - ANME aggregate JGI... | ecosystem: Environmental > Aquatic > Marine > Cold seeps >...
CATTCGACTTCACATCTCACCATTCCGTCGGAGTAATAGTTGAGCCTGCCAAGCTCAATCCCCTCAACACATATAGCTCCTCTTATAGGAGTAGGCCATGTCTTTACCAGGTGACGTACACCTCGCAGATTGCCTTTTCCTATTGATTGAATTACTCCGGCCAGAACTAAATCTGATTGAAACCGTACTTTGAGTTTATGAAGAATTTCAGGCAGGGAAAGAAGGACACCAACGCCGACTGAGTTGTCTGTAACTCCTGGTCCGGTAATTGAATTTTCTTTTACGATGAAATTATGATCAACATCCCTGTCAAAAATTGTATCAACATGTGCAATGAGAAAAATCGGTGGTTTGGAGCTTGAAGTCCCCCTGACGATTCCGATTGGATTTCTATAGCCGTCGGTAGTACATTCATCAACCCGGCATTCGGCAAGCCTGTCCAAAAAAATTCCTGCACGTCTTTTTTCTTTAAACGTGGGAGCAGGAATCTGGCCGATTAATACTATATTTGCAATAATCGTCTCTTTTATGGATTCGATTGTATCTACAAATGACGGCAGTTTTTCAAGGTAGTTATTCATAGCTGTTTATTTCCCAACTATTTTTAATATACTAAAAAACAGCAAAAGGTCAATATATCTTTATTTTCATACTTTTTCCTTTGAATTCTTTATGACTTTATGGTTGAAATAGGATGTGTCTGAATGAAAAATGCGGGTTTCAAGTAATGAATCCACGCCCGAAGACTTGGCTCGGATACACCTGTTTTTTAGTGACTAAAATGACTAAAGTGAGCTAAAGTGCCTAAAATTGTGGTATCGCTCTGCTCCAGACTTCGCCTTTGGCTACGCCCTGGCAAGCCATCTTTTTTATAATAATAAAATAGACAGAATTCCTTAACTTTAGACACTTTAGTCACTTTAGTCACTCTTATTTGCTCAGACAAAGGCAATTATCTCTGACCATGCACAAAGTACGTAGTTTTAAAATTGAATAAATTACGGGATCTTGAATCAGGAGGTATTCTTGAAAATTGCAGTTTCGGCCGAGGGTCCATACCTGGAATCTGAAGTAGGACAAAGGTTTGGAACCTCAAAATACTTTGTAATTGTTGATAAAGAAACTATGTCTTTTGAGTCTATGCCAAATCCTGGCGCTTCAAGTGCCAGCGGTTCAGGTGTGCAGGCGATTGTACTGGTTATCGGCAAAAAGGTGGACACAGTTTTGACTGGATACTGCAGCCCGACGGCAATGGGTCACCTCACTAAAAATGGAATCAAGATAGTAACCGGTGTTGACGGTAACGTATACGAGGCTGTGGCAAAATATAAAAAGAGTGAGTTAAAAAATATCACAGAAGTTGGTCATAAACCGGATTCATGGACCGGTGAAAACAATAGAACAGCGCTGGCTGGAGCATTTAAAAGCTCAGTTAGACAATTTGTCAACCTTCTGCCGACACTGGCAGGTGTTGTATTGCTCATAGGCTTGCTTAATGCGCTAATGTCAAAAGAGCTTTTATCTTTAGTCTTTTCTGGTGATGCAGTTTTTGACACCATTTGGGGAGCATGTTTCGGCAGTATTTTCGCCGGAAATCCTGTAAACAGTTATGTCATAGGAGGAGAGTTGCTGGAATATGGTGTCAGCCTGTTTGCAGTTACCGCTGTTATTGTAGCATGGGTGACTGTGGGTTTGGTACAAATACCGGCAGAAATATCAGCTTTGGGTAGAAAGTTTGCCGTGGTCCGAAATATTGTATCCTTTTTTATGGCTATAGCTGTAGCCGGCGTAACTGTACTGGTTTTTAACTTCATAAGGTGGTGAAAGTGAACAAAAAGAAATCAAAGAAAATTCCATGGAAAAAGCGTGCGATTCGGTTGATTCTATTCCCGGTTTTAATACTGATGGTTTACGGGTTTCTTTTTACTGTTATGCCGGAGAAAGCCATTGCAGCATTTAAAAGCAGCGGGAGAATTTTCCTTAATATAATTATACCCCTTGGCTTTGTTTTTATTCTTTTGGTGGTTTTTAATCTTTTTTTAAATCCCGCACATATTGTAAAGTTTTTCGGGAAAAAGTCAGGTATTAAAGGAATAATGCTTTCATCAGCAGCAGGAATCATTTCCATGGGACCGGTTTATGCATGGTATCCCCTGCTCAGGGAACTGCGGGAAAAAGGCGCTGCAAATTCCTTAATGGCAATTTTTATAAACAGCAGGGCTGTAAAGCCTTTTCTTTTGCCTGTAATGATTTCTTATTTTGGCTTAAGATATGTGATAGTGTTGACCGTGGTTACTATGACAGGCACAATCGTTGCAGGGTACATTACAGGCGTTCTTAGCAGAGATTAATTTTTATAATACTCACAAATCGCTTCGCACAGCCCTTTAATAGTGAAAGATTTTGCAACGATGTGAACTTCAAATCCCAATTTTTTAGCTGTTTCTGCAGTTATGGGGCCGATACTTGCTATGGTAACACCAGACATAAGGGTTTTGAGATTTTCAGAAGGCAAAAGTTCGTGGAAATTTTTTACTGTAGACGAACTTGTAAAAGTTATCAGATCTATTTTATTTTTTTGAAGTTTTTTTAATAGAAGACTTGCGCTGTCAGGAACTTTTTTTGTGCAATATGCAGTAACTTCATCAACAACAGCACCCATTTTCCCAAGTTCAACCGGAAGGATCGGTCGTGCCTCCTTAGCCCGAGGCAGAAGTATTTTTTTCCCTCTTATTTCTTTTTTGCCAAAGGCTTCAACGATAGACTCAGCCCTGTAAGTTTCAGGAATAATATCGCTGTTAAGCCCAAAATCCAGGAGTTTTTCTGCTGTTGCAGGACCTATGCTTGCAGTTTTTAAATTGTGAAGTGCGCGTACATCCATACCTTTTGCAAAAAGTCTTTCGAAGAAAAACTTTACACCGTTTACACTGGTAAAGATCAGCCAGTCATAAGATGAAAGGTTTTTAATTGCCATGTCTATGGGCTTAAGGTCATCAGGAGGTTGTATTTCAATAGTCGGACATTCCAGACACTCGGCGCCAAGATCGGACAGAAGCCTGGAAAGGTCGCTTGCCTGTTCACGGGCTCGTGTTACAACGACTCTCTTTCCCATTAACGGTCGGTTTTCAAACCACTTCATAGTTTGCCGCAGGCTGACGACTTCACCTACAATAATGACTGCAGGCGCTTTCATGCCGGCTTCATCTGCCTGATGGACAATCGTGTCGAGTGTGCCGGTAACAGTAACCTGTCGGGGTGTTGTTCCCCAGCGTACTAGTGCTACAGGAGTTTTCGGGGATCTGCCGTTTTTAATAAGCTTTTGAGTAATGTTCGGCAGATTCTTTATTCCCATCAAAAAAATAAGAGTCCCAATGCCCTTTGAAATAGACGCCCAGTCGATATTTGATTCTGTCTTGTCCGGATCTTCATGGCCTGTAATAAAGGCCAAGGTAGATGTGAATTTTCTGTGTGTCAGGGGTATCCCTGCATAAGCCGGGGCTGCAATTGCCGAAGTCACACCAGGAACGATTTCGAACTCAATTTTATTTTCTACCAAAATCTGAACTTCTTCCCCTCCCCTTCCGAAGATAAAAGGATCACCGCCTTTGAGCCGTGTAACCGTTGCACCTGCTTTTGCCTTTTCAACTATAAGGGTGTTTATCTTTTCCTGGGACAGGGTATGGTCTCCCCCTTTTTTCCCGACATAGATTACTTCAGCATTGTTAGAGGCGTGTTTCAATAAAAACGGGGATGCCAGGTAATCATAAATGATAACATCCGCCATGCTGATGCATTCGAGTCCCTTTACGGTTATCAGTCCGGGATCACCTGGCCCTGCTCCGACAAGATAAACTTTTCCTGACAATTTTTTATTGTTCATCTGCTTTCAACTTTTCCAGTATTTTATCTGCGCCAATTAAAAGAAGCCGCTGTGCAAGCTTTATTCCTAAACTTTCGGATGAATCTTTATGCCCGGTTATGGTTTCCTTAAGTATGATTTTTCCGTCAATATCTGCAACAAGTCCGCACAGCGTAAAACTGTTTTTATTTACTTCCCCATAAGCTGCTACAGGCACCTGGCAACTTCCTCCCAAAGTGCTTAAAAATGCCCGCTCTCCCATAACAACCGCTCGTGTCTCTGGATGGTTCAATTTTGATACAATCTCTTCAATTTCAAGATCGCGTTTCCTGATTTCAATGCACAGGGCGCCCTGACCAACCGCAGGAAGCATAATATCATAATCAAGATATTCGGTTATCCTTTTTTCAAGATTAAGGCGTTTTACACCTGCTGCCGCCAGAATAATGGCATCTAAATCGCCTGTTTCAAGTTTTTTAAGGCGCGTGTCAAGATTTCCCCTTAAAGGAAGTATAATAAAGTCCGGCTTAGCGTGTTTGATCTGGGAAGCGCGACGGAGACTGCTCGTGCCTATACGGGCTTGAGGTTCGAGCTCAGAGAGCAGAAGTCCGTTTTTAGAGATAAGAACATCTGCTGGGTTTTCTCTCTTTGGAACCGGTCCTATGCATAGACCCTCCGGCAAATCTGTCGGCATGTCTTTCATACTGTGAACGGCAATATCAATACGTCCGTCTAAAAGGGCTTCCTCGATTTCTTTTACAAAAAGCCCTTTACCACCAATTTTAGCCAAAGGGACATCGAGAATTTTGTCCCCTTTTGTCTTAATAACGACAATCTCGACTGAAAGGGAAGGAGTGTTTTTATTAAGTTCGGTCTTGACCCAGTTGGCCTGCCAGAGAGCAAGTTTGCTTCCCCTGGTGCCTATTTTAATGATGGATTTGTCCATTACTGGCTGCTACAGCTCGAACAGCTTGTTGCCGCACACCCGCTGCATGCAGATGAAGAAGCGGAAGATGATACAGTTTCCCCGCCGACTCCTTTGCTTACAAAACCGCATGCTGACATCAGCCTCAGCACATTTTTACTGCTGCATGAAGGGCAATCCGGTTTTTCAGAGCCAAAGACAAGGCGTTCAAAATTATGATTGCAGTTTTCACAATGATATTCATAAATCGGCATTTGGGTAACTCCCTGGTATTTCTCCGTTGCGGAGATAACATATAATTTTTATCGGTATCAAATTTTATGTTCTCGTAAAAAGCTATAATATGCCGTTTTGGGACACTGTAACGGAAAATAACTTGTCAATTATATCATAAGATTATGAACATCGAACATCCAACGTCCAACATAGAATTTTGAATAAGGTATTCTGCCTATTTTTATAAACGGAAGAGCGAAGCGATTTCATCATTCGATGTTCGATGTTCGATGTTCGATGTTAAAACAGATAATAACTTAAAACTTAACACCTAAAATCTGATGAATTCGACTTTTTACGAATTCATCACTATTCTAACTGCTCTATTACTCCTGCAGCAATAAGAGGCAGCATAATTTCATGGTGGCCTGTCAGGTTAAAACCCTGTCCGCCTTCAGCCGTCGGTCGGTTCACAACATTAGCTATTGGTCGGTAATGTTGAATAAAATCCATATTTACGGTGGTGAAATTTTCCAAAGTGTGACCCAGATTCCGGACAAGTGTTATTGCCTTTAAAAAAACTTCAGGCAGAATAACTGCAGAACCGACATTTAAGTAAACGCCGCCTTCCAATTTAGATATGATGGATCCAAAAGTCCTAAAGTCCCTGTGAGTTGCTCCTCCGGCTTCTTTTGGATCGAAATCAGGATGCATATGAATAATGTCTGTTCCTATGGCGACGTGTACAGTTACAGGAATACCGAGACTTGCACCTGCAGCTAAAATACTTTTGTCTTTTAAAGCCAGATTCTGATCAATAATAGACAATCCAACAGCTTCTCCAAGTCCAATCGATTCACGGCCTGCTCTTTTTATTGCATCACTTAAAAAAATACCGGTTTCCCGGGCCATTCCAAATGTTCCATTTCCAAGGGATGCCGCAACATCTTCAGAAGTTCCGCCTGTCATGGCAACTTCGAGATCGTGAATAATACCCGCACCGTTCATGGCCACGGCGGTGATAACCCCACGCTGCATAAGGTCTATTACAACAGGATTCAATCCAACCTTGATAACGTGAGCACCCATTCCCAATACGATAATTTTGTTATTTTTAAATGCATTTACAATGGAAGAAATGACAGCTTTTAAGTTTTTTGCGGCAAGTATGTCGGGAAGTGAGTCGATAAAGTCTGAAAAACTGTATCCTTTGGTCCAGGTTTTTGCGAAATCTGTTACACTGACTTTACTCTTTCTATCTGTAATAGAGTAAGTTTTCAGAGGTCTCAGGTCTATAGGTTTGAATGTTTGTGGCATTGTTAAAATTCTTCCGGAAACAGGATACGGTCAACAAGATCGCATAAAATGTGTCCCATCGTAATATGGGTTTCCTGGATTCTTGGCGTAACGTCTGATTCAACGGAAAGTACCAGGTCGGCACATGAGGCCAGTTTACCGCCGCTTCCTGTCATACCAATGGTAAAGATGCCGATTTCCTTTGCAGCGTTTATCGCTTCAATTACATTTTTTGAGTTGCCGCTTGTGCTGATTCCTATGGCTATGTCGTCTTTTCTCCCAAGTGCATTTATTTGTTTGGAAAATATTTCATCAAAATGGTAGTCATTTCCGATACTGGTAATTATGGATGTATCTGTAGTTAAAGCGATGGCGGCAAGGGGCGGACGTTCAATTATAAATCGATTTACGAATTCCGCAGCAATATGTTGGGCATCTGCAGCACTGCCGCCATTGCCGAAAATAAGAATCTTATGGCCGGAAGTAATGCATCCGGCAAGCATATCAGCACCTTTAATAATAAGATCCATGTTGGCTTTTATGGAATTACTTTTAACGTCAATACTTTCTTTTAATATTGTTAAAACAGTTTCTTTCATTTTATGATGTTTCGCTATTCTGGAGGTTTCGGATTTGTTTAATTTCCTGTATCGAGTCGTATCCCATTTTTTTTGCAGCTTTAAATTCTTCCAATGCAGCTTCAATTCTGTTTGCCTTTTGGTAAAGCCTGCCGAGCCTGTATCTGAAAAGACCGTTTTCCGGCGATATTTCCACGCTTTGCCTGCAAAAAAGGGTTGAAATGTCAAGATTTTCACCTTGAGCATCAAATAACAAGCCCAGTGCGGAAAGAGAGTCAGCATCATTGGCATTTAGTTTTATCGCTTTTTTATATGCTGAAACAGCTCTGTCAATCATGCCGATAGATGTGAAACAATCACCCATGCTGGAAAAAGCAGTACCGGATTCCGGCTTGAGCTTAATTGCTTTTTCAAGATATTCCAAGCCTTTACCAGGCTGTTCCATTTCAAAATAAAGCTTTCCTGTTTGAAAGGCTACCTCAAACACATCTTTATCAATGCCGTATGCTCTAAGAAAGTATTCAAGGGCTTTATCTTTTTTGCCTGTTATTGTGCATGTCAAACCAGCATTATGTAAAGCCATAATATCCTCCGGATTTAACAAAATGGCTGATTTGAATTCTTTGAGTGCTTTTTTAAAATTGCCAAGAACACCATGGCAAACGCCCAGACTGTTATGAACATTTACATTTGACGGATCTAACAAAAGCGCCATATTGAATTCTTTTATCGCTCCTTTTATGTCTCCTTTATCATATAGTTTGTCGCCACTGATGTTTAAACTCACTGCATCAAAAAAAACTGTGCTGTCAGGACCGAAAAATTGCGCATGATCAAAAGCCTTTCGGGCGTTTTCAAGAATCTGATTTTTTTTATAGTTTAACGCCGGATAAGAGGCTATTCCTATTGTAACAGTTTCATCTCTTTGTTTGGCTAGTTTTACTTTAAATTTTTTAGCAAGTTTAAGACAGACTGATGCACTTTTTTCAGGGAAAAAACATCCGAAGAAATCACGATCAATAACTCCCCACATTCCGCTTTCTATTTTGCATATCCGTCCTATTTCTCCTGCAACATCGAGCCGTGCATTATTCGTATTTTTTTTCCCGGATACATCCTTTTTTTTATTTTTTGATTTATCAATACTGATAACCATAGCGCCAAAAGTCGGTGAAGACTTCAGTCCGGCCAAAGATTGATCGACAAATGAATCTCCGATTCGAATATCCGGGAACGCTTTCACCAACTCATCAAAATCATCCGTCAATCCGGCGTGTTTATCATCTTCATGTTCTGAAGATGTTTTGGAAAAAAGAAACTGCCCGGTTAAGCTGCGTTTGCGAAGCAAACCTTCATGCTTTGGTGTCATAATTATGATTCCTGGTCATGCTTGATGGCGTCGTAGAAAATCCCATCTACTGCGTTGCAGCGGTTTTTCAGACACTCGGCATACTACATGTATTGCCTCGTCTCTGAAAAACCGCTGCGCCTTGCACCCCAAGGGCACTTCCTGCGAGGCGTATATGGTCCGCCTGCGGCGGACTACTTAGCCATCGGTGTCTAATAAGCTTTTGAAAGCTTCTGTAATTATGGAAAGTTCATCATCCTGTATTGTCCTTAGGTCCATGATATACTGGTCTTCTTCTATCCTTCCTATAATCGGGGGAGAATTTTTACGCATAAGTTTTTCGATGCTGTTGGCGGAGATTCCTTTTATCCGGATACATAGACATTTACTCGGAAGATTTAAAAGGGGAAGAGCGCCGCCGCCGGCCATAGATGAAAAACTCATTAGTTTTATATTTAAACGCTGATCTTTTATTTTTTCAAGCATTTTAAAAAGCCGGTTTGCCTTTTTTTTTATTTTTTCAACAGGAAGGGTCAGCATACACAGGGTAGGAATGGCTTTCACGGCTTTTTCTTCATCCCTATACAGCCTTAAAGTACTTTCCAGTGCAGCAAGGGTCAGCTTATCTATGCGAAGAGCCCTGGTTATTGGGTTTTGTTTTATTTTATCTAGAATTTCTTTTTTCCCAACTATGATTCCAGCCTGGGGTCCTCCAAGAAGTTTATCACCGCTGAACGTAACAACATCAGCACCGGTTGCAACAGATTCCTGTACGGTTGGTTCTTTTATCATACCGTATTTTGAAAAATCGATAAATGTTCCGCTGCCAAGATCTTCCATAACAGGTATGTGATATTTAGCTCCCAGCTCGACCATCTCTTTAAGAGAGACTTCGGCAGAAAAACCGACAACGCTGTAATTGCTTTTATGAACTTTCAGAAAAAGACCCGTATCATTTTCCACCGCATTTTCGTAATCTTTAAGGTGGGTACGGTTTGTGGTTCCGACTTCTTTTAAAATTGCCCCGCTCTTAGTCATCACATCAGGGATTCGAAATGATCCTCCGATTTCAACAAGCTCTCCCCTTGATACAATCACTTTTTGCTCCCTGGCAATTGTCTCTAAACATAAAAGAACAGCTCCGGCATTGTTGTTTACTACCATACCGGCTTCAGCACCGCTGATTTCACATAGAATGTCTTCAACGCAGCTGTATCTTGAACCGCGTTTTCCTACAGATAGATCGAATTCAAGATTTGAATATCGATTTGAGATAGCTGTAAGATTCTCAACAGCAGCATCGGCAAGCAACGAGCGTCCAAGGTTTGTATGGACAATAACACCTGTGGCATTTATAGTGCGTAAAAGCTTCGGGGTCATGGCTTCACGGGCACGCTTTTTAACATTTTCGAGGACCTGTGTGTCTGACAGGCTTTTTTCAGTCATATCTAAAGAGCCGTCAAGAATACCGGTTCTTAAGTCTTCAATAACAGATCGTATCGAAGGCACTAAAACAGTTTTCGGGATATTTTCAAAAAAGGGCTGCGCCTGTGCAATTTCAAGGATGTGATCAACACCAGGCAGGTTTTGCAAAAGTGTCTGTTTTTTATTGTTTGAGTCCATATTTACTTTTTGTAAAGGTTAACAGGTTCAAGGGTTCAGGGTTGCTTTTATTCCGCCTACCCTACTGATAAGCCGTTAAGGACTTGATAAAACCAGAAATGACAGCGCGTCCGCGTCCGGCATGATCATACTCATCCTGAAACTTTGGTTTTCGTTATGTATTGTTGATACAACGTCACGTATCGCTCTCTAACCTTGAACCTTGAACCTTTGAACGGTTACCGTCCATACCATTAAATTACAAATTATTTCAATAGATTTTTTAGATTTAAGGTCGGTAACAGGGTAAACGCGTTTTTAAACTAAAAAATAAATATCGGGTTACTGCGATATATCCTGCAAACTGAAAAAGATATCGCCGGCCAGTTAAAATCTCATGCTTGTATTTGTCATGAATCGTCTGATATATTGCTTCCGTAGGCGGACTGTATTGCCTGTTCCATTCGAGTGATTTCTTCCTTCGACAAAGAACCAAAGTAGCTTGCACGTTTCCGCGCTGAGATCCGGCCATTATTCTGCAGGCAGAATCTGATAAAGAGATCTATCTGTCTGTCGGGCATGTCCACGATTTCCTGGATTGCTCTTTTGGTCTTGTCATAGTTCGCCAAAAACTCCAATTCATCGACGAGTTCGGTATTAATGGTCTGCTCGATGAACCGAAAGAGCGCCTCCGCCTGGAATGTCATATCGACATAGCTGTACCACCGGGCTGTATCATTGTGAACGGTCATGAGACCTTCTTCGTCGAGCGAATATTCCACGAGGGTCATGAGCTGTCGGGAGAACGCCTCTAAAGAAGCGTCGTAGTCGGCAGGGTTTTTCAGCATGTATGCCGATACGGGAAACATGATTCCTCGTGGCGTAAAACCTCGGCGGGCAAGAATATTGTGGATCAGGAATCGATGAATTCGCCCATTGCCCTCCTCATATGGATGCAGAAAAACGAATCCATAAGCTATGGCGGCGGCATGAACCACCGCGGATACGCCTCCCTCGTCCATGCGCTTGTGAGAGGCGACTAAACCTTCCATCATTTCGGCCAAGTCTTCCGATTTCGGACAAGCGAAATGGATTTTCTCTTTCTGCCAGGCCACCGCCTCGCCGACATAGTTTTGTTTCTTCCGGTAGTCGGAATCGGAGAACCGAGAATCGACAATGCGATTCTGCAGATCGATCAATTTCGTTTTCTCGCAGAAGTCTTCGCACTCCGCCAGCTGAAGCAGCGTGACGAACCGCTCGGATCGGGTCGAGTTAGGCGTAATGTGTTCGATCTCGAAGGATGATTTTGTTTCTTTGGAGTAGAGATAACTTAATGCCCGTTTCAACAATTCCGGCGAGTAACCGGATACGACCTTCCGGCACTGTTTGGTAAGGTCGGTCGCTTCGAAATCTTGAAGGATATCGGTGCGGCGAATCGTCGGACAGAACCGGCCAGCGCCCAGTAAGTTGTCGTTGATCCGCTGACGGCGAACCTGTCGGGCCGGGGTGACTGTATAGTATTCATCCTGATCGAGCAGATCGATGTAGTTTCCTCGCTTCACGCCATCCATAGGAAGGGAAGTGCCGGTAAGAAATTCGTACAGAAACCATAACCGGCGGGCGTACTTACCGGTCGGCTTGGACCGAACATAACTCAGGAAATCTTCCAATGCGACCACCTGAAACAAGCTGGCAAGTATCGCGAGATTCGTTCCGTCGTACTTGAGCGCGAATTCGAGATGATCGCCCAGCGTTTCCCCCGGCCAGTACTTGGGCGGGTAGACCTCCTCGATCACTTCCCCGGTCCAGTCGATCCGGTGGGTTCCGCTGGTTGCGACCAAGGATCTGTGCCAGTTCGGAATGACATCGAGATCGTACAACTCAATAAGCGCTACATATCCTGCGAGCCTGAGCATTGCCTGTTTTTGAGCGTTTTCAGCCATAGCATTCTCCAGAAAAATGATTACAGCACGAGAATTATACTTATATTTTGAGTTGTGTCAAGAAAAATGGTTACAGCAACTGCAGCCAA
>Ga0255419_10242_pt1 | contig 11838 bp, 14 predicted proteins | sample ANMaggSeSYBR02J3_FD_182658 | JGI IMG/M metagenome (GOLD analysis project Ga0255419, IMG submission 182658) | Sediment cell enrichment communities from methane seep in Santa Monica Basin, California, United Staets - ANME aggregate JGI... | ecosystem: Environmental > Aquatic > Marine > Cold seeps >...
TATCCCCTGCCAGGCCTATGCCCTGGCCGCAGGCAATAAGGCCAGCATCAATATCTCCCTGGAAATACGTCTTCTGTGCCTGTTCGCCGGAGACCACCTGAAAAAGCTCTTCCAGCTTCGCACCCCTCTCTTCCATACGCGCGGTTATTTCTGCGGCCCGGTTTTTCCATATTCTGTTGGCCTGTCTGAAGGATTCCTTGTCCTGGTAATTGGTCGAGGCCAGGATACCCAGACCCCCGGCTTCCGAAATTGAAGCTGTAAATTCTGAACGGCTGAGGTGCATCATGGTCCCAACGATTATCGGGTATTCAATGCCTAAGAGTTCGGTTATCCTTGTCTTGAACATGATTGTCACTCCGCTTTGCCCTCCCACAAATTCAAAAAATATTCCTTCTGATCCTCAAATTTCATGGTCTGCCCTTCAACAAGGGCATCGGCCTCCTCGGAGGTCATCTCCCAGCTCTCCTTTACGAAAGAGGCCACCCTGGCAAAATAGAGCGGGGTCATCAGATCGAGAAGTTTGTTCCTGTTTACACTCCACATATGGAAAGTGGCCGCCTCAAACTCGGACCTCAGGGCGGTTCCCTTTCCCCCCGGCCCCCTGTAGATGGAAACGATTTTCTCCTGCCAGGGCTTGATCTCGAAGTCCCTGGCCGCCTCGCAGGTGTCGTCGGTAGAGCCCCCGTCCGCCACCATGATTACGCTCCTCTTGTCGTTGTAGTGTTTAGCCAGGCCGTGGGTGACCATCCGGATCACGTGGATGATGGTGTTTTCATTGTTGTAACATGGAATGCCCACAAGGATGTCGGCGGTCTCGATCTCTTCTATCCGCTTTGCCGTATAACCCCTGAGTGCGGTGTCGTAATTCATTTTACAACTCCTTAAAAAAGCTTGATACCCGGAATTACAAAACCTCAATGCACGCTAATCCGGATTATCGGAAACCGTTTCCCCGTTGCGGGGAGGAGGCAGGTCTTTCTTGTAGACGAGGGTGCGGTAGGGGAAGGGTATCTCAACGCCCTCCTTGTCAAAGCGCTTTTTTACATGCTCCAGGACCCAGAACCTCCCAAGGAAGAAGTCGTCCACTTTCGGCACCCACATGTAGAGCCTCAGCCCGATTGAAAAATCACCGTGGGAAATGACCCTGACCACAGGTGCTTCGGCGTTCTTGTCGCGGTTGGGGCACCTGTCCGCCTCTTCCAGGATCAGCCGGCGGGCCAGATCAATGTCCGTGTCATAGCTCACCCCGAATTCAACGGTGCATCTCATTTTCGGGTCGATTATGCTGTAGTTGACCAGCGTCATCTCGTCAAGTTTGGCGTTCGGTATTATGAGCCGCTTGTGCTGCCAGGTTCGAACAATGGTGTGGCGCAGCGTAATATCCTCGACTGTTGTGTACTCTCCTTCTATGGAAACATTGTCTCCTATGCGGATGGGCCTGTAGATTGCCAGGGAAATCCCGGAGATCAGGTTGGCCAGGGTCGATTTTGCCGCGAAGCCAATGACAAGGGCCGTAATGCCGGCGCCTGCAACCAGTGTCCCCATCAATGCCCTGAGGCCCGGCACAAGGCTCGCGTAAAACAAGGCTGCTATCAGGAATAAAAGGAAATTCTTGATTCGCACAATGTAGCGTACCACTGCGTCGTCCACTTGCCTCTTGAAACGCCCCATGACCCAGTTGGCCCTCCGGATAACGCGTGTGGTAATCGTGCAGGCGGCCCAGGCAATAATAAGAATCAAAACGGCCAGGAAAAGTGCCCCCAGGCCGGTACCGGGATCTATGAGCCTGTTAAGGGAAAGCCAGTTGCAATCCATGATCGTCCTCCCTATTAAATCCATGCTTTTAAACGGCAGTAACGAATGATGCGACGGTCACTGCTTTTCGCAAATGCCTGGCCTGATTAGAGGAATCGTTTTCGCCTGAACCAGGCATACATGATCACCCCGATAACGAACATCCCCGAAAGAGCCAGGTGATAGCCCCAGTGCCATTCCAACTCCGGCATGTACTTGAAATTCATTCCGTATATCCCTGCGATGAACGTAAGGGGGATGAATATGGTGGCAATTACCGTGAGGACCTTCATCACTTCATTCATTCTATTGCTGATACTGGAGAGATAAACATCCAGCATTCCGGAAACCATGTCCCGGTAGGTTTCTATTGTGTCTATTACCTGAATCGTATGGTCGTAAACGTCCCTTATGAAAATTACTGTATTTTCTTTAATCAGGTCCGTTTCCCCCCTTGAAAGGAGGCTTATCACTTCCCTCAACGGCCACACCGATTTTCGAAGAGATATCAATTCTCGTTTCAAATAGTGAATCTTATTTAGCGTTTCGGTTTTGGGGTCGGACATCAACTCTTCCTCCAGAGACTCGATATCTTCACCCATCTTTTCGAGCACGATGAAATAGCCGTCCACTATTGCATCCATCAGGGAGTAGGCAAGGTAATCCGGGCCCCTCTTTCGAATCCGGCCCTTCCCCTTTCGAAGTCTTTCCCTTACCGGCTCGAAAACATCACCTTCTATCTCCTGAAAGGAGATAACATAATTTGACCCCAGGATAAGGCTGAACTGTTCGGAAACGATTTCCGCAGCCTCTTCTTTGTAGAAGAGCATACTCCCAGTAATAAATATGTAGTCCTCAAAATCATCCATCTTGGGGCGATGACCGGTGTTTACGATATCTTCCAGAACAAGTGGGTGAAGGCCGAAGATATCCCCCATCTTCCGGATCACGCTCACATCATGAAGACCGTCTATGTTGATCCACGTGACGGAATTCTTGTCCTTGTAGGAAAGACACTCGTCAGGGGAGGCAAGCTCTCTTTCTGAAATCTCGTTTTCATCATAGTCTATGACTCTTATCCTGACATCTTCCGTCTTTTTTTCTCCAACGTGAATCAGAGAGCCCGGGGGAAGGCCCGTCTTTTTCGATACCCTTTTTATAAACGAAAGCATGGATCATCACCTCCAATTCCTCTTTTAGGAAATTCAGCAGGCTGTTGGTGCATAGAAACCCCAAGGTGGAGCAGGCTACAAAGATTCCAATGCCATAGGCAAAGACAGAACCATCTTGCCGATCATTCTAAAGTACAAAATATTTTATCATATTCCTTACACTGATGCAAATCGGTAAATTCGAACAGGAAGGACTCGATGGCTCGGGATGAAAATGGTCTTAAAATCCCCACTCTTTTTTCCGGGCAGGAAGTCTTTCACCCTGTTAAAGGATCAGCTTACAATATCCGAATACTTGAAAATTTAGCGGCCGGAATATTTTAGTGAAGGAGATCCTCGGTTTGAGCAAGAAGCTATATGATGGAAGCAAGTAAAGGGGAAGGATACATCCGGATCTCAAGCAGGAACAAGCTATTTTTCAACCTCCTTGACATACTGATCCACAATGCCCCACAAATATAGACACATATTGCCTTCCATGCACGCCCGGGCATCCTTTTGATGGAGGAATGCATGTTTTTTGAAATGTCCCCTTGTGAAGCTCAATATCCAGGAGTCTCTTTTGTCGTCGAATTCCAGTTCAACAGAAACGCCGACCCGCTTTAGCTCCGGATAAATATCGAGCAGTTTTCTTTGCAGGTCTTCCTTATGAATTTCCATAACCGCCCCCTTAAATTAAGGTGTTACCATATTAAGTCTCCATAACTCAAAATTCAGGTAAACGGCAAATGACACCCATGATAGATAGGGTATCAGAAGGAGGCCCGCATACCTGCTCTTTTTCCAGAAGGCAGCGAGCGAGCAGGCAATGGCAAACCAAAGCATCAGTATATCCGCAAACGCAAGTCCGGGATTCCTGAGACCGAAAAAAATGAAGGTCCACAAACCGTTGAACAAGAGCTGAATACCGAAGAGGACAAGAGCGAATTGAACGCGAACTTTTTGTCTTTGAAGCCAGACAAGCCACGCCGAAATGCCCATGATAATATAGAGGAATGTCCACACGGGTCCGAATATCCAGTTCGGAGGATTCAAAGCGGGCTTGATAAGGCCTTCATACCATGCATCCGGCCTGAACATGGAACCGAGAAGGGCGGGAATGAAAGAGATCACCAGTAAAAGTGCAAGGGCTCCGATGGAGCGTTTTATATTCTGCTTCATTATAAAGGCCTTCCTTGAAATGAATACCGCTTGGGAAAAGGATATAACCGGCATATCCTTTGCAACAAAAAAAAGGCGACTTCAGCTGCTCTTTAAAGCTGCCAAGACGCCTTTTCTTGTTGACATTTCATGTCTGAATGAGGCTTCAGGGTGGATTAGTCGCCGATGGGAAGCGCCCTGGATGCGTCATCCAGGCAGTTTTTGAGGTCATCCTCATCAACCTTTTTCGGATCCTTAAGGTCATCAACTCGGCATACATACTCGTTGCCCGCCTTGTCCTTCACCCATACAAATCTTTTCTCATGCTCTGCCATGTCCCACCCTCCTTTTCTTTTGTTTAATGGTTATGAAAAATTAGGTTATTTCGGGAACATATGCTGAAACGGAGAGCCCGGAGAAAAGAGGAGATCATATGGAAAATGTAAAGAGGATAGTGAAGTTGTTGATCGTTTCAGCAAACTTATTATTAATATTAAACTATTTATACCCCAGAGTCAAACAAAGAATAAAGATCTTTTTGCAACTGATGTTATCGGCGATACTCAGGATTTTTTAAGTGGATGGGTCAATGTCGCTTGAGTATGAATCGCGCAGGGTTGGTTCGCCCATGATCACAATTTTCAGATAACCGTCGACGGTTATGGTGTCCCCGGTCTTTACCCATTCATGCTTGACAATGACATGCCTGTGGTTATATTGAAATTAATATTACAAGTGAGACAAGAACCCGCCCTGAAAAAGGGCTTTTTTTTGCCCGGATGATCCGACAGCGCTTTAAAGTGAAAACGGGCAGATTTTTAAAGGAGGATTACATAGTGGAAACTTCAAGCAGTACCTGTAATGAAAGGGTTTCAGGATTGAGCCCTATATTTGCCAAGGAGGAATTCAGCAGACTGGATGAATCGAACGATACCGAGTTCTACGCCAAAGACCGGTTTGTCAGTCACCTGGATTCGCTGGCCCTGTCAACGGTTGGGCGTCTCATTAGTGATCTCGTCATTGAGAAGGAACCTGTGATCCTTGACCTGATGGCAGGATGGGATTCCCACATACCGGATTCACTCAAGCCGCCGCGGGTGGTGGGACTCGGGCTGAATGAAAATGAACTCCGCAAGAACAAAGCCCTGACGGAACACGTGATTCTGGATATCAACAAGAAACCTGACTTACCCTTTCCGGAAGGCACTTTCGACATCGTCGTCAACACGGTGTCCGTGGACTACATGACGCGGCCTTTGGAGATTTTTAAAGAAGCGGCTCGGGTCCTCAAGCCCGGCGGCCTTTTCCTGGTCATTTTTTCGAACCGCATGTTTCCGGAAAAGGCATTCAAATTGTGGCGTGAGTCGGATGAAGATGAACGGGTGATCCTGGTAGATGAGTTTTTCAATCACTCAGGGTCATTTGAGAAGACCCGGTTTTTCGCCTCAAAGGGAAAGCCGAGGCCCAAGGGTGATAGATATGCCAGTGTGATCGACGTGAGCGATCCCGTCTATTCGGTTTACGCCGAAAAAAAAGGTGGTGATCCAGGGCGCAGGGCGAGGCCTGATGTCGCAATGAGTAACTGCGAAAAGCTGGAGAGCACGGTCCTGGAGAAAAAAAAGGCCCGGATCAAGGAGACCCTCTGTTGCCCGCATTGCGATGAGAAACTCAGCAAGTGGGAGGTTCCCGACAACCCCTTTTGCCAAACCTGGGACAATGACTTTATGTACATCTGCTTTAATGACGGGTGCCCTTACTTTGTGAGGGGATGGGACAGGATGTACAGGGACACCAACCAGAGCATGTCTTATAGACTCATGTACAATCCGGAAAAGGATACGTGCATGCCTATGCCGGTTCCCACCCGAAATGCATTAAAGGACGGCATTGTGGAGTAAATCAGTATCGATAGCGGGCTGATGGAAAATGACAGGATTCAAGGCGTTCGAAGCCATGAGGCATGAGGCGCATAAGTTGTTTGACTCAAGGAAGAGGGGCGGAATGAACGCGGCGGATGGTCATTTAACATCAGCCCGCACATCAGACATGGTTTCGCAGTTTGAGAGCCGTGGGATGGGGATGCAGGTAGGTCTGTAGGCTAAGGTAAGGCTCTTTATACTTTCGGACGTAGTGCTTAAAGAGGGTGATGGGCACGATCAGCGGAATCAGCCCGGCGCGGTAGTCGAAAATAACATCGAGAAGTTCCTGTTTTTCGTCCGATGAAAGCTGTTCCTTAAAGTAGCCCATCATGTGCTGTAGGACGTTGACGTTTTTCTTGACGGTCGTTTTCAGCTGAATTGCGCTCAACAGCATGGTCTCGTACTCCTCATAGAGTTCCTTGATGCCGTATCCTTTTCCATGCGCCACCAACTTTCCCATGGCACGGTAATGTTTTTGGCCGTGAGAAAGAAGCAAAAGCTTGTTGCCCGTATGGAATCTGACCAGGGTTCCCAAACTTCGCCGTTCTTGAAGGACTTCCCGCCACCGGTTCAGTGTAAAGATACGTTCAATAAAATTTTCCCGCAGATGGGGATCATGAAGCCTTCCTTCCTCTTCAGCAGGAATGAGCGGGAAGTGCTCCATGAAGGCCCTGGCGAAGAGTCCTACGCCATTTTTGACCGGCATGCCTTTTTCCGTGTAGACTCTCACCCGTTCCATACCGCTGCTCGGTGATTTGCTTTTAAAAATGAAACCGCAGAGGTCTTCCTTTTCGAGTTCCCTCACCCTGCGCTGTGCCCAGGTCGCCATGGTGTCTGTAAGGTCTTTCTTTGTTTTAACCGTCATGAGGCGGGGTGAGGCCGGATCTCCCACCAGTCTAAGCGGCTCACGGGGCACGCCGAAACCAGCCTCCGTTTCGGGACAAACAGGAACAAATTCCATGTACTGACCCAGTGTTTCCGTCACATACCTGTCGTGGGCATGTCCACCGTTATACCGGACCGCCTCTCCCAGGAGACACGTGCTGACACCTATGCGAATCTTTTCCATGATGTGCCCTCTGCTTAATTATATTCCAAAATAAGTATACATGAATCCGTCCTGAGGGACAAATGAAAAGATCTTTAAACGGCAGAAGAAAAAAGAAGGTTTTATCCTCGGACAAGGTTATGCTATAATAGACCGGTATGAAATAATCTTAACTGGGGGAATCAATGGATGAGAACATTCGCGAAAAGATCAGGGTTCTGATACGGGCACAGAATACCTGCGTGCTGGCCACTGCCTCGGAAAACCGGCCCCATTGTTCGTTGATGGCCTATGCTACTAATTCTTCATGTGACGAAATCTACCTCATGACGCTAAATGAAAGCCGCAAGTATCAAAACATGTGTGAAAATTCGGCAGTCAGCCTTCTGATTGATACGCGACAGGATAGGTTAAAATCCGACTATACCGAGACCATGGCCCTTACCGTTTCGGGCCGATTTGACAGGATTACTAAGGATACGGAACGGGAAAGGGTACGCAAGGAATTGTCCCTGAAGCATCCCGGGCTTAAGGACTTTTTTCTAAACCCGGAAGGAGAACCCGTTAAAATTATCATTGAATCCTATTTGCTCCTGGAAGGTCCTACAAAGGCCCACTATGGAGCTGTTTCGGAGTCGTAGGTTCAAGGCGGGACAGGGGAAATGGGCACAAGCTAGGATTTCGAGGGAGAAGGGTAAAGGGGGTATTCAGCATGCGAAGTGAGCCTGTTCTGGTCAGTGGAGCCACTGGATATGTGGGAGGACGGCTCGTTCCCCTGCTACTGGATTCCGGGTATCGCGTCCGTGTCCTGGGCCGTTCCCTTTCCAAACTCGAATCGCGGCCCTGGGCGGGACACAGGCATATCGAGATGGCGCAGGCCGATTTTCTGAATTACGAGTCTCTTGAAAAGGCCGCCGAAGGCTGTTGGGCGGCCTTCTACCTGGTCCATTCCATGAACCCTCGACACAAGGATTTTGCAGGGGCAGACCGCAATGCGGCCCTGAACATGGCAAAGGCGGCATCCCGGGCGGGTCTGGAGCGGATCATCTATCTCGGTGGGCTGGGGATCGAGGGCAAGACCTTGAGCAAGCACCTGCGTTCCCGCACGGAAGTTGCCCGAATCCTGCAGTCAGGCGACGTCCCCACAACTTTCCTCCGTGCCGCCATGATATTAGGGTCGGGGAGTGCCTCTTTTGAAATGATGCGATATCTGGTGGATCGGCTGCCGGTCATGATCGCGCCTCGCTGGGTCCAGAATCCCGTACAACCCATCGCCATACGCAATGTCCTGGGCTATCTGAAGGGTTGTCTTGAGCATGATGAGACCATCGGGGGTACCTTCGATATCGGAGCAACAGATGTCCTGTCCTACAAGCGGCTCATGGAGATCTACGCAGAGGTAGCGGGTTTGAGAAAACGGTGGATCATCCCCGTGCCGGTACTCACTCCCCGTCTGAGTTCCTACTGGATTCACCTTGTCACCCCTGTTCCTTCCCACATTGCGAGACCTCTGGCAGAGGGGCTACGCAACCCGGTTGTCTGCCAGGAAAACCGTATCAGGTCCATAATCCCCCAACACCTTAAGGACTGCAGGGAAACCATCCGGCTGGCCCTGGGTCTGGTGAAGGAGAAGTGTGTTGAGACCTGCTGGGCCGATGCCGGGCCTATCAACTATCCCGAGTGGGCACAATGCGGCGACGTCCCTTACGCGGGCGGTACCGTCATGGAGGCGGGATACCGGGTGGTGCTGGATGCCGAGCCCGATGAGGTATGGGAAACCATTGTACGCATCGGCGGGAGGAGAGGCTGGTTTTCATCCAGGTTTCTGTGGGCCTTGCGGGGTCTCATCGATCGATTGGTGGGCGGGATGGGCCTCAGGAGGGGACGTCCAGACCCGGTTCGGCTTCGGCCGGGCGATCCGGTGGATTTCTTTCGTGTCCTCGAGGTTCGGGAAGCTAAACGGCTTTCTCTGATTTCGGAAATGAAACTCCCCGGAGAGGCAACCCTGGAATTGCGTCTCTATTCTCTCCCGGAAGGGGGGACGGAGCTCCAGCAGCTTTCCAGATTTTTGACCAGAGGGATTTCAGGCCTGGTTTACTGGTATTCCCTCTACCCTTTTCACCAGTATGTCTTCAAGGGGATGTTGAAAGGCATTGCCCGGCATGTGGGAAGCCCCATTATCGAGGGCCCCGACCGTTTCGCCCCGAGACTTCCACACGTTTGCCGCATAGATCCAGCGATGAATATTTGAAATTCGAAATATGCTTCACACATTAAATGCAGCGTCGATTTCATTATTTGAAAGGAGGAAACAATGGAAGCTTTAAAAGACTATTTTGAAAACACGAAGGGAACGGGAGTCATGGCCACGGCGGACAAGGAGGGAAAGGTAAACGCGGCCATATATTCCAGGCCCCATTTCCTGGAAGATGGTTCAATCGCCTTCATCATGCGTGACCGTCTCACCCACCATAATCTCCAGTCAAATGCTTATGCAGCCTATCTGTTTGTGGAAGAGGGACCCGGATACAAGGGGAAACGCCTTCACCTCAGGAAGATCCGCGAAGAGGAAAACCGTGAACTCATTCAATCCCTCAGCCGCAGGGAATACAAGAATGAAAAGCCCGGATCGAGATTTCTGGTAGCCTTTCAGGTAGATAAAGTCTTGCCCCTTATCGGCGCAGTTGATGATCAGGAAGCTTGATTGACGGAAATTTTGGAGGAGGAGTCCTGAAGTTGAAGAGTCGCGCACATATGATCCTGTATGGAACGAGGTCCTAAAAGAAATGCAGGCCTTATTCTCCTTTTCTTAAACAGGCACGGCAGACGTGAATGTTTTCGCAGAGGCCTATTTTAGCCTTGAATCATGAGCTTTTCATGGAGTTCAGTCTTTCGCTCGCTTTTGATGCCTCCTCAATGATATCGGCCATGATTTCCCTTACGGGCTTTATATCCCCCGCCACGCCTATGCCCTGGCCGCAGGCAATAAGGCCAGCATCAATATCTCCCTGGAAATACGTCTTCTGTGCCTGTTCGCCGGAGACCACCTGAAAAAGCTCTTCCAGCGTCGCACCCCTCTCTTCCATGTGCGCGGTTTTTTCTGCGGCCTGGTTTTTCCAGACTCTGTGTGTATTGCCGACGCTTCTCATGACCAGCATTGTGTCCAACTCAGTGGCAGATGCGAGGGCCTCTTTAACCGCGGGATGAAGGGGGCATTCCTTAGCCAGAAGAAAGCGGGTTCCCATAATCACACCGTCCGCTCCCAAAGAAAGAACGGCTGCCATCCCCCTGCCGTCACAAACCCCTCCCCCTGCTATGACCGGCACAGTGACCGCGTCCACGACACGGGGAACCAGGCAAATGGTGGTGACGTCAAGTACTCCCGTGGCCCCTCCGTTTTCATATCCCACAACGGTCACTGCATCAACACCCAGACCCTCCGCCTTTTTTGCATATCTGACCCCGACACACTTATGAATGAGTGCGACTTCACCCTTCTTGAGTCTGGCCACGTATTCCTCGGGCGCCTTGTGTCCCGATGTCTCCACGATTCCCACGCCCTCTTCGAGGATCACGTCAATATAAAGATGGTTGTCCAGCCTCTTTCTTGCCGGAAACATATTCAGGTTAACGGCAAAGGGCTTTCCGGTCCTGTCCTTGATGTTTCTTATGGCCTGTCTGAAAGATTCCTTGTCCTGGTAATTGGCCGAGGCCAGTATACCCAGACCGCCGGCTTCCGAAATTGAAGCAGTGAACTCCGAACGGCTGAGGTGCATCATGGTGCCGCAGATTATCGGATATTGAATACCCAGGAGTTCGGTTATCCTTGTCTCGAACATGATTGTCACTCCGAAAACTCGACTTTTGAAACGTTAGGGTTTATATATACTATAAGTGTTATAGAAAATAAAGCTGTAAGGTATCTGCTCAATATTTGGGGGACTTGAATTTATGCAGACATCTCTTAATAATGACCAGGGTCCGACATTATGGACTAACGCCGTTACTTATTGAGCTATTACGTTTTAAGGACGCAAAACATTGCGGAGGGACACATGCTATCAAATGATTCAAAAGAGGAAATAAGGGATTTTGCAGACAGGATTACACCTGAGAACTGGAACATCATCCTTCATCCATTTGATGCTCGGTTCAAACCGGGTGTCTTCAACGTCTTTATCAGTATCGGGGATGAGGATGAGGATATGCCTGCGAACCAGGAGGAGCAGGAAGATGAGAACCTTGAAGAGGAAAACAGGCCATGCCCCGGAGGGGTTACGGACGGGCTACTTTTCTCCGACCTCAGAGAGCGGGGATTAAAAGAAGAGGGAAGGGTCTCCCAGGCGGTCATCCTTATCTGGCCCTACAGGGGGGACTGGAGGTCGAGGCTTGTGAGGGAGCTTGCCCGTCTTGCCGCATACAGACGAAGGGCCCTCAGCCTTAAGGCACACAGGGGGGAGGAACCCGTGATCGTGAGACCGGAATTCCCCGGCGAAGAGCTGAAGGACCCAGCATTCAGTAGAGCGTATTCCCTGATATTAAAAAGGACGGAGGAGAGATTTGGGCATAAGATGCCATGTTTGAAGATTTAAGTTATTGATGCATTAAAACCTTGTGAATACAGCATGGTCAATATAGAATTTAACCGTATTCAGTGGAAATATTAACCTCTTCCTTTGGGCATTTGATCAACACATTTTGATGTGTTGAATTATTGCAACGGACGCATTTCCAACATGTTTTTCTTTATTGCAGGAATACAACC
>Ga0255419_10243_pt1 | contig 11834 bp, 10 predicted proteins | sample ANMaggSeSYBR02J3_FD_182658 | JGI IMG/M metagenome (GOLD analysis project Ga0255419, IMG submission 182658) | Sediment cell enrichment communities from methane seep in Santa Monica Basin, California, United Staets - ANME aggregate JGI... | ecosystem: Environmental > Aquatic > Marine > Cold seeps >...
GATTCTTAGGGAAAGTCTTGAAGAATGGTAAGAATCAATAAATATTTAGCTCAATGCAATCTTGGTTCACGAAGGAAAGTAGAGAATCTTGTAAAAGAAGGTAAAATAGCTCTTAATGGGAAAACTATTAAAGATCTTTCAGTAAAGATCGATCCTGAAAATGATATTATAGAATATGATGGTAAGAAAATTGGATATAATTTTGAAAAAATATATTTAATTCTAAATAAACCTAAAAAATATATTACAACAAAATGTGATGAATTTAGCAGAAATACTGTTTATCAATTGCTTCCGGATTTTGATCAAAATATGTTCTCTGTCGGAAGATTAGATTATATGTCGGAAGGATTACTTATTTTTACTAACGATGGTGACTTTGCGAATAAGATCATTCATCCGCGAAATAAATTCCCAAAAGTTTATAAAGTGATCATTAAAGGATCATTAAACAACGAAAGAATAAATCAACTGCGAAACGGTATTATGATCGATGGTAAAAAAACTCGACCTGCATTAGTTTATAAAAAAAAAGCTGATAGTAATTCTTCTACATTTAGAATCACGATTTATGAAGGAAGAAAACGTCAAATTCGCCGTATGGTAAAAAGCGTTGGTTCAGAGGTATTGGAATTAAAAAGATTACAGATCGGTGATATAAAATTGGGAAAACTTCCAATAGGAATGTGGAGACTGTTGAAGCCATCCGAGATAGGATCTTTTTTAAAATATAATAGGAAAAATTAACTATTATGAAAATAGGATTTATCGGACTTCAAAATTCAGGGAAAACCACGATATTTAATGCATTGACCGGCCTTCATGCTGATATCGATTCATACTCTATGAAAAAAGTAGAACCCAATATTGGGATTGTTGATGTGATCGATGAAAGGATAATAAAGCTTTCGTCAATTTATCAACCTGAAAAAACGATATTTGCAAATATCGAATATATCGATTTTGTTGGTATTCCAAAAAAATCAGATAAAAAAAACATTCTCTCTGATGATCTACTAAAACTGGGCAAAACAACAGATGCTATTGCATTAGTTGTAAGGAATTTCAATGATGATATCATTTCTCAAACTCAGGGTAAGTCCGATCCGATAACAAATATAGAAACAATTGAATCCGATCTTATTATCTCTGATCTTATAATTGCAGAAAAGAGATTGGAGAAAATCGAATTAAGCAAAAAACGAGGAATAAAAGATCAATCGCTGTTGATAGAAGAAAAAACAATCAAGAAAGCTATTGATTTTTTGGAAAGGGATGAAGCTCTACGAAATTTAGATATCTCCGAAGAAGAGTTAAAATCTATTCGTGGTTTTCAATTTCTTAGTCAGAAACCATTGATGATCATCTTGAACTCAGATGAAAATAATTTTGGAAAGAATCAAGAATTACTAAGGAAAATCAATGATAGATACAAGGTTATTGAATTTGCAGGTAATTTTGAAATGGAACTTATTAATCTTACCGCAGATGAAGCAAAAGAATTCATGGACGATATTAATATTAAGGAATCTGCAAGAGATCGACTAACAAAATTTTCTTATGAACTACTTGGCTATATAAGTTTTTTTACTGTTGGTAAAGATGAAGTACGAGCCTGGACATTAATAAACGGTGGGAATGCGGTGGATGCTGCCGGTAAAATACATTCGGATCTTGCTCGAGGTTTTATCAGGGCAGAATGCTTCTCTTATGATGATTTGATCAACTGCGGAACCGAGAAATCAATTAGAGAAAAAGGTCTTTTCAGATTAGAAGGTAAAAAATATATAGTCAAAGATGGAGATATATTGAATATCAGATTCAGCGTTTGATGGAGAAAAAATGAACAAAGAAACAAAAATACAATTCTGGCATATTTTTATTGGTATAGTTATTATTCTATTTTCTATTCTATTGCTTTTTGCTATTTCCGGCAATATATTAAGTTTGGTAAAAGATTATAGGATTCTTCAAAACTCAGAATTATCTTTTTTTAGAATTATTAAACTTGATTTTCCCTTACTCTCCAATCCTATAGGTCCCTTTGGTGTTTTTTTCGGATTCTGGTTGCTTAATATTTTCGGTAAATTTTTTAGTATCTCATTACTACTTGGAACTGCACTTCTTGGCTTTTTCAGTATTTTTCTTAGAACAGAAAAACATCCCATTCAAAAAACGATCTGTTTCATTGTTTTTGCTTTTTTCTTTAACTTAATTCTTTTTATACTGCGTCAGGAATCACAATCAAATGCGGAACTGATCCCATGGGAATTTTTGCGACCTGAATCACAACTAAATGTCGGACTGATCCCATGGGAACTTTTTCAATTCTTAATAAGAATTTTTGATTACACCGGAACGATGATTATATCTTTAGCTATAGTAATAATATGCCTTCTTTTCATATTCGAAGTTGATAATGTTAAAAAATTCTTTGTATTTACTTTTAAAATATTTTATGATTTTTTGAAATTAATATTCAATAAAAAATCCGACAAAAAAGTTAAGTTAAAAAAGGAAAAGAAAAAAATTCCTAAAAAGATAAAAATAATCGATGATGAAAAAAAACCTGTTACAACTCCAAAGATAATCGATCATGTTTTATCAAATGAGAAAAAAGAAACAGAAATAAAAAAAAACAAGCCTAAGAAATTTGTACGTAAACTATCTCAGGATAAGAATGATATTCCGGATGAACCTTCAAGAAAATATGAAATACCCGATATTAATGATTTCCTTACCAGTACACAATCTAGTAAAAGAGACAGGGAAGAGATTGAAGCGAATATAAAGCATGTTAGTGAAATATTAGTTCAAAAACTTGCAGAATTCAATGTGGAAGCTGAAGTTAAAAACGTAAATATAGGACCCATAATAACACAATATGAGATTGAACCGGCACCCGGAGTTAAAGTTAATAAATTCCACGCCTTAGCGGACGATCTGGCACTTGCTATCAAAGCTACAAGTATAAGAGTTCAAGCACCAATTCCGGGTAGAGGGTTGGTTGGTATCGAAATACCAAATGTTAACAGGGATACGATTTACTTGAAGGATGTCATGGTTTCTGATGAAATGAAAACGATGAAAAGCAAACTTGTATTCGGGCTGGGAAAAGATATTGCGGGGAAACCCTTCGCTGCAGATCTTTCTTCAATGCCGCATCTTCTGATTGCTGGAGCCACCGGCTCGGGGAAAAGCGTGTGCGTAAATTCACTTATCTGCAGCTTACTGTTTAGAGTCACTCCTGAAGAAGTACGTTTTATACTCATTGATCCGAAAAGAATAGAATTATCCGTTTATGAAGGAATTCCTCACCTAATACAGAATGTTGTTACAAACAACGAAGATGCACTTATTGCTCTTAATTGGAGTGTTGCGGAAATGGATAAAAGATACGACCTTTTCCAGAAATATAAAGTTAAAAGTCTCAATGCCTACAATAAAGAAATAACGAAATTACGGAAAAAAGATGATTTAATAGAAGACAATAGTCTTCCTTTTATAATAATCATTGTAGATGAATTAGCAGATTTGATGATGACAGTTGGCAGAGAAGTGGAGCGTCCAATAACACGGCTGGCACAAATGGCTCGTGCGATAGGTATTCATCTTGTTCTCGCTACACAGCGTCCTTCGATAAAGGTAATAACCGGAATTATCAAAGCAAATTTCCCGTCTAGGATTGCTTTCCAGGTTTCTTCAAAGATCGATTCGAGAGTAATTATCGATGCCAATGGTGCAGAAAAACTTCTCGGTTTAGGTGATAGCCTATATTTACCACCGGGAACAGGTAAAACAGAACGAATTCACGGTGCATTTATAAAACCTTCAGAAATTCATGATCTTATCGATTATTTGAAAACGCAGCCTAAACCGGAAAAAGAGATCACAATCATTTCAGAGACACAATCAGAAATAGGAGATTTCGATTATGATGACGAACTTTTCCCGGAAGCTGCTGTAGCTGTTGTAACTGCCGGAACAGCATCTGTTTCTATGCTGCAAAGACATTTTAAAATTGGATATGCCAGGGCAGGAAGACTTATCGATATGATGGAAAAAGCTGGTATAATCGGACCACATGTGGGAAGTAAATCACGAGAAGTTTTATCTACAGAAGAGGATATGAAAATTTATGGTTTTATTCCGGATTAAAATTAGTTTTTTACTATTGTTATTATCATTATTTCTTTTCTCAAGCGAAAATAACCTTGAAGAAATATACGATAATATACTTATATCATATTCTGTTATTAAGACTTATAAGGCTGAGTTCACACAAGAAAATTATTGGAAGGAATTAGAGGTTCATAAAAAATCTTATGGAAAAATGTATTATGATACCGAATGTTTTCTTTTGGATTATACAGAACCGGAGGGTCAGAAATTACTCTTAACTGCAAATGATATCATGATATATGACCATACTTCAAAACAAGTTATGATTTCCAATGACATACAAACCGAACTCAGACCGGATAAATTCATCTCCCAATATTGGGATGTTTCAAAAAAGGAAGTGGTGGAACATAACGGAAACGAGATTCGGATCAAGCTTATAACTCCCGATAAAGAGTGCATTCATATCCATATCGTGGATTTTTATATCGTGGATTTCCTGATAATAGACGAAAGTTTAAATAGTGTTTCTTATACATTTTTTTCTGAAGAAAAGAATATTGTTCTACCTGATGACATTTTTAAGTTGACTATTCCAGATGATTTCAATGTTCTTGATACCAGAAACAGGTAGCAAAAAATAGTTAAAATTTCACCTTGAATTCATAAATAAATAGAAAAAATTTATTTAATATATTTCCAATAAGCAGATAGAAGGAGATAATTATGTTAGCTTTAATTATGGCAGGTGGTGTAGGTACCCGATTCTGGCCTTTAAGTCGTCAATCGAATCCGAAACAATTCTTAAATATCGTTTCCGATAGTTCAATGATCCGGATGACTGTGGAAAGACTTCTTCCACGTATAAAAATAGAAGATATTTTCATTGTTACCGCAGGTTCACAATCTGAACTCACAAAAAAGCATCTTCCGGACCTTCCGGAAGAAAATATTATTATCGAACCTTTCGGGATGAATACTGCTCCCTGTATTGCCCTCAGCGCACAATATCTCGCCCGTAAGTACGACAAATCAGAAAAAATGATAGTATTGCCGGCTGACCATTTAATTGCTCAGAGAGACGATTTCCTGGACTCTCTGGAAGTAGGTGAAACTTCAGCAGAGATAGATAATCTGGTTACATTCGGGATAAAGCCAAATTATCCGGCAACGGGTTATGGCTATATCGAGGCTGGACAAAAGATAGACGATAAAAGATTCTTCGTAAAACAATTCAAGGAAAAACCTGATCTGGAAACTGCAGAAGCTTTCTTGAAAGCAGGAAATTTCTTCTGGAACAGCGGCATGTTCATGTGGAAGATCGAAACCATTCTTAAAGCTTATCAGGATTATCTTCCCGAAGTTGTTACAGTTCTAAAAAAGATAAATACTAAATGGGATGCGGAAGGATTATCTGCCGACTTTTCCGAAGAATACGCATTAATGCCAAAAGTTCCGGTGGATATCGGCATCATGGAAAAAGCAGAAAAACGGGTTGTAATCCCGGTAGATTATGGCTGGAGCGATGTGGGAAGCTGGAAAGCACTCTTTGACGTTTCACAAAAAGATGAAAACAACAATGTCCTTAGATGTCAAAACGAAATAATTAAAAGCAAAAACAATTATGTATTTTCAGATAAATTTGTAGCTCTCATAGGAGTGGAGAACCTGGTTGTAATAGATAGCGGTGATGCACTTCTCATTGCCAATAAAGACCATAGTGAGGACGTGAAAAAAATAGTTGAAAAATTGAAAAAGGACGGAAAGGAAGAATTGCTGTAAGAAAAAAACCTTGCGAATGGTTATGTAACTTATGTAGGCTGGCTTAACCTTCGCAATGGTTGGATGGAGGATGTATGAATGTTGAGCAATATTTTAAATCTTTAGGTTCAGAGTTTACAGCAATAAAAAACCGTGTTAGAGATTTTATAGACGATAGACACTGGTTAACTGATGGTGAATGGAAAGAAAGTGTTTTGCGTAGTTTTCTTCGAAATATCTGTCCTGAGTCATTTATCATAGCACGAGGTTTTGTAATTACGGAGAATAAACCAACATCTCAATTAGATGTAATTATTTATAATAACAAAAGCCCTGTTTTATTCAAAGACAATGATTTAGTCTTTTTACCTTCTAGAGATATTTCTGTTATCCTTGAAGTAAAAACTAAACTTACTCGAAACAACATCGATGATGCAATTAATCACTTAAAAAACACATTCGATATTATTAAACCTCATAGAGCACCACAAATGCTTTATGGATTATTTTCTTATGAAATAGATGAAAACCTTACAACAGTAATTCTAGATAAGCTTAATCAAGCACATGCAAAAATGAATGAAAGTTTCATACAATTATTGTGTTTAGGCAATAATCATCTTGTTAAATATTGGGGTCTAATGGAACTTTTGGGTTGCTATTTTGATAGAATTTCATCAATAATTCTTCTTTTTCTCCACTCTTTTAAACCAGAATGAACTCTAAGTTTTGTTTTCAATCTTGAGAACTTTCCTTCAAGAGAGTTTGTTGTATTTGGAATACCCAGATCTGGGTATTCCAAATACACGAAAAGGTATTTCATATTTGTTTTCAGACTCCGATAAGCACTCCGAAGCCTTCTATGTGTGTAATACCATTTCTTATTCTCTTCATTGTAAGATTTTTCGTTTAAAAACTTCTTCCAACGATTGTGCCAAGAATTTAATTGATCTGCAAATTCTACTCTTGTGCTTCTAGTCAAATTGTATGTTAGAATCTTTAGTTCTATAACTGCTGCTAACTTGGGATTTCGAGTTATATACCGAGTAACAATAGCGACCTGATGAAACTGGCACATTTGTACCGGAATGTTTCCAAATGCTGTAAATAAGCCCCTTTTGCCATCACAAACTATCCCTTCTATGTGCAATCCATTACTTAATAAATGAGTGATGCCTGACCGATATTCTTCCAGAGTTTCATGTTGAACATACTTCCAATATACGTTCTTTTTCATTCTTTGATCCCTGAAAACCATTACTCCAAAACCCCATTTGAAATAGCAAGTGTCCATTACAATGACGCAGAAACCATGTAGTATCTTTGGAGGTTTAACTTGATGATTATCCAGATGCTTTTGAATCGTTTTAATAGAAAAATTGTATCGAATACTAAGAGATTTAAGAGTTTGATATCCGTTTATATATTGATCCCATAATTGGTTATCAAAGGGTTCTTTTTTGATTCGCTGATATTGAAATATCCGTCCGCAATCACAACATTTATATTGCTGTTTTCGGTTACGTGTGCCATTTTTTTTGTATGTTTGGAACAACATTTAGGACAGTACTTATTAGACATCTTTACCCCTCTGCGTAAGAATGTGCATTTAAATAACTATAACTTAAATACTTAAATATGATTTTAGCAACCTTTTTTTACAATTAAGCCAATATTGGGAACAAGACCCGACGAATGTAATTAAATCACGGTATGATAAATGGCATTTATATAAGTTGGAAAATATGGCTTATGGATATTTCATGCATAATGTCGTAACACATTTAAATCCATATTATCAAACTTGGCAATCTAAGTTGTTTTTTCCAGAAGAAAGTAAAGAAATCCACAAAATAAATGAAATCAAGTTGGATCGACATACATAGATTTCATTCTTGTACACCTTGTATAATTAATATTTAATTTTCTTCTTCTCAAGTATGAAAAACACGAAATTTCGGAAGAAATTTTAGCCAATCTTGACTTAAGTTGGCCTAACATCCAACTTAACACAAAATCTTTCAGGCTTGTGTCAAGTTTCGTTCCTTCATTTGCATGTTTAGACAAAGGGTGAAATAATGAAACTCGCAGTTATCGGAACCAGGCAATTCACAGATTATTCACAACTAAAATCTGTTCTCGATCCTATATCAGGGATTTCTGTCATCATAAGTGGTGGAGCACAGGGCACTGATACCCTTGCTAAGCAGTATTCCTTCCAGAACAATATTAAATTCCTGGAATTCCCACCCGACTATAAAAAATATGGAAACGAAGCTAAGCATATTCGAGATAGATTAATCGTGAAACATTGTGACAGAGTAATCGCTTTCTGGGATGGAAAATGCGAGGGAACTAAATACACAATGGATTATGCCGGACAACAAGACAAACCGGTAACAATTATCAGAGTATAATTCTTTACAAAAAAACCTTACTGATTAATTTTCCTCTGATGAAAAAAATTATCATTGGAATTCATGGTTTAAAAAATAAACCACCAAAAGAACTTCTTGAAAAATGGTGGAAATTATCCATAAAAGAAGGACTGATAAATATTGGTCATCCGGATGCTGATTTTGATTTCGAACTTGTTTACTGGGCAGATTTTGATTATGAAAAACCTCTGAACCCGAAAATCTCAGATAAAAACGATCCTCTTTATATAGTAAATCCATACTGTTTTTCTAAAAAAAACAGCACCAAAAAAAATCCGGGAACAATAAAGAAAAAAATTCTGAATGGAATCGAGTCCGGGCTGGATAAAATATTTCTTCATAATAATGGATTTGGAGGTTTAGACTCGATTGCCGATTTTACAATTAAACGTATGTTCAAAGATTTGGACACATATTATCATGGAAATTGCAGGGTAAATGAACAACTTATTGCAAAGAATTCTTTTCGAAACCGACTGGCGGAAGTCTTGAAAAAGTATAAACGGAAAAATATCCTCTTGATAGCTCATTCAATGGGATCTATCATCTCTTATGATGTATTAACACAGGTTATTCCCGAGATAAAGATCAATACGGTCATTACTGCTGGCTCCCCCCTGGGCCTGCCGATAATAATGAAAAAGATACTAACCGAACAACATAAAAAGATCGATAAGAACTCCAAGCCTTCCACGCCGGAGAATATCAGAAAAGCATGGTTCAATATCGCAGATTTGGATGATAAAGTTGCAATGAATTATAACCTTGCAGATGATTACGAAAAAAACTTAAATGGAATAAATCCGGTAGATATTATTGTAGATAACAATTACGAATATAATGGACAAAAAAATCCTCATAAAGTTTATGGTTATCTTAGAACGCCGGAGATGGCGGAAGTGATTTTCAATTTTTTAAATGAAAAAAGAAGTTTGCTTTCAAGATTATTTGGTTAAGAAAAAAAATGATGAAAAAAATAATTTATATATTAATTTTATTCTTGTTTTCAACTCTTTTATTTTCCAACAATGCAGAACTGGATAGTTTAAAACATAATATAAAGATTTCCACAGGAACAGATAAAGTTGACGCTATCAATCTGCTTTCCAAGGCATATTGGGAAATCGATCCCGAAATAACAATGGAATATTGTAATGAAGCGATGAAATTGGCTCTGAAAATCGGTTACGAAAAGGGCAGAGCAAAAGCCATCAGCAATATCGGTGGAGGTTATTATTATCTGGGAGATTTTGAACAGGCTATTAAATACTTTAAAGAATCTCTTGAAATCCGCCTTAAGATTGGTGATAAAATGGAAATCATTACAGCGTTGAATAATATTGCTATAGTTTATGAAGACATGAATCAATACAATAATGCTCTTGAATATTATCACAGATCATTAGAGATAGAAGAAAAGATAAAAAACAAGGACGGCATCGCTGGTGTATTGTGTAACATCGGCATCGTATATCAAAAACTAAGTAATTATAATAGAGCGTTAGAATATTTTATCAAATCTCTTCGCATCTATGAAGAAATAGAAAATAAGAACGCAATAGCCAGCACACAAGGAAACATCGGTCTTATTTATGGAAATCTCACGAACTATGATAAAGCTCTGGAATATCACCTGAAAGCCTTGAATATTTACAAGGAAACCAATGACACTTTCGGTCTGCCCACCACATTATGCAATATCGGGAGTATCTATGATGATATAGGAAACTATGATATGGCTCTGAAGTATTACCTCGAAGCTCTTGAAATGGAAGAAGAACTCGGAGATATTTTCGGTGTTGCAGGGTCTTTAAATAATATAGGAATTATTTATGATGATCTGGGGAAATTTGATAAAGCTCTGGAATACTACCTTAGATCTTTGAATTTATATGAAGAGATCGGCAATAATAATGGTATCGCTGATGTTTCCAATAATATTGGTGTAGTTTATGATAACATGGAAAATAATAGCAAAGCTCTTAAATATCTTCTTAAATCGTTGGAAGGTTACCGCAAGATCGGAAGGAAAAAAGGAATAGCAGCCACTTTGAACAACATTGGTAAAATATATTATAAGACTTCCGAATATGATAAAGCACTGCAGTATTTGAAACAAGCCCTGAAATTGGCAAAAGAAATTCAGGTAAGAGACCTGGAGATAGAAATCTATGAGAGGTTTGCAGATATACATTCTGCAAAAAAAGAATATAAAATAGCTCTGGATTATTATAAGATGTACTCTATGGTGAAAGATAGTATTTTTTCTAAAGAACGAATGGAAATAATAAGCGGAATGGAAACTACTTATGAAGTTCAACTTCTTCTCGAAGAACAGGAAAAAGAAATTGAACTTTTACAAAAAGATAACGAAATATATAAATTGAAAACAGAGAAACAAAAACTTACAATGCTGTTACTATATTTTGGAATTATTATCCTGCTTGTTCTAGCCTTTGTAGTTTACTATCGTTATAAACTAAATAAAAAAGCAACTCTTCTTTTGGAAAAACTGGTAGCTGAAAGAACCAGAGACCTCAGTGAAACTAATATCAAATTAAAAAAAGAAATACTGGAAAGAGAACAACTTCAAGGTCAGTTAATACGCTCTGAACGTCTTGCAGGTATTGGTGAACTTGCTGCCGGAATAGCTCATGAGATCAGAAATCCGCTGGGAAATATCAGCTCATCCGCACAAATATGTATTAATAAATATAAACCTACCGGTGAGATCAAACAATTCCTGGGAATAATACAGGAAGACTCTAAAAAAGCTAATATGATCATCAAAGGTTTATTGGATTTTGCTAATCCAAGGGAAGTTAAATTAAAAGCAGACTCTGTTTCAAAAATAATAAAGAAGGTTATTGCAAGCGTAAATGCTCGCTGTCAGGAAAACAAAATTAAAATTATTAATAAATGTTCTCCTGAACTACCTAAAATATTAATGGATACGAAATGGATAGAACAGGCGTTTCTGAATTTAATCCTGAATGCCATTCAATCTATGCCGGGTGGGGGAGATTTAACTATTCAGGGCAACCTGGAAAAAGATAAAAAACATCTCACCATAATAATATCCGATATCGGCGTGGGAATTTCCAGAAAAAACTTAGCAAAAATTTTTGATCCTTTCTTTACAACTCGTGAAGATGGAGTCGGACTTGGTCTTAGCTTATGTCATCAGATCATTGCAGATCACAACGGACAGATTCATATAGAGAGTGAAGTGAACAAAGGAACAAGGGTAATTATCTCGCTGCCTATACCATAATATAAATAATAAGAGGAAACAATGGAAAATATCCTGATTGTTGACGATAATAAAAATATGCAGCTTATACTAAAAAATATTCTTTCCGATGAAGGATATGATATAACAATTGTTGGAACCGGAAAAGATGCAATTAAAGAAGTTCAAAAAGAGATTCCCGATCTTGTTCTGCTGGATATCCGGCTTCCGGAAATAAATGGTATGGAAGTTCTGGAAAATATTAAAAAGATCGATACAGA
>Ga0255419_10228_pt1 | contig 11792 bp, 9 predicted proteins | sample ANMaggSeSYBR02J3_FD_182658 | JGI IMG/M metagenome (GOLD analysis project Ga0255419, IMG submission 182658) | Sediment cell enrichment communities from methane seep in Santa Monica Basin, California, United Staets - ANME aggregate JGI... | ecosystem: Environmental > Aquatic > Marine > Cold seeps >...
AAGAAAGTTTCCAAATTCGGCCATATGTTTCTCGTAGAAAGCGGGAAATGCATTTTCCACTTCGGCAATGGAGTTATTTTCTCCAAGCATAATAAAATTATAAGCGAAGGGCCTCCAGTAATTCTCGGAATCTTCACTATCCAGCACCTCCAGAATCGGAGGGCTTAGTGATTTCATAGACAGGAGCATATGCATCTTGTGGTGGATATTTTCAGGAAGGTCGCGAGTGACACCGCTTACCTCATATGTCCTGTCGTTATTAATCTTGAACTGCTGACCAATGACATCGGCCGAACCAAAATATTTCTTTGCTATACTCTCCGAAATTACCGTCTGACCTTCTGTAAGCAAGGCGTTTTGCGGAGTGCCATAAAGAAATTGCATGGGAAACAGATCGAAAACCGAGGTGTCGGCAAAGTAGACCTGTTCTTCGAAATAGACGTGTTCGCCGGCAGTGACAATGCATTTTTCTTCAAAGGAAACCAGGCGGGCCATCTGTACAATGGCTGGGATTTCCTCTTTCATTACCGGTGCCAGGCGGGGGCCCAGCTGGGCATGTATGTTTTCATTGTCGGGCAGGTTGATCTCGCCACTGAGCCTGTAAACACGGTCCCAGGTTTCCATGTGCTTGTCGAAGCTTCTCTGATAGCTCACATGGGAGTAAATGAAGAAGAGGCTTCCAAAGGCAAGGGTAAATCCAAGGATGCTAAGGACGGAATATGCTGGTTGTCTGACCAGGTATTTGAATGCGATGGTGATATATGTGCGTATCATTGCTATAAATTTTTCAGTGCATGAGAACAATTAGTTAAGGATGGCCCCGTCATGGAGATTGATGATGCGATGGGCGTAGCTGGCATCCTTCTGTGAATGGGTAACCATCACCACTGTTGCTCCCTTGCGGTTGTGTTCTGTGAGCAGATCCATGATTGCTGTCCCGTTTTTCGAGTCCAGGTTCCCGGTAGGCTCATCAGCCAGGAGCAGGGTGGGCCGGGTTACAATGGCCCGTGCAAATGCTACCCGCTGCTGTTGTCCCCCTGAAAGCTGCTGTGGATAGTGCCTGCCACGGTGCCCCAGTTTCAGATAATCGAGAATTTCTGTCACCCGATCCCTTCGCTCTTTTCGTTTTGCTCCCATAAAGATCAGGGGAAGCTCCACATTCTCAAATACATTCAGCTCATCCACCAGGTTGAAGTTCTGGAAGACGAAGCCTATGTTTCCTCTCCTGATCTGGGTCATCCTGTTTTCAGATAGGGAATCGGAATCGTATCCATTGAATGAAACGTTTCCGGAGCTGGGGCGATCAATAAGGCCCAATAGGTTGAGCAAGGTAGATTTCCCACAACCGGAGGGCCCCATGATGGCTGCAAATTCTCCCTTTTCTATGCTCAGATTGATATTCCGGATGGCGGTGGTCTCCACCTCCTCAGTGATAAACTGTTTGGTCAGGTTGTGGGTTTGAATAATCATGTTTTCCATCGGGGTGCTTTTTATTGTGATCTCTTGTTCTTGCCAACAGTGTTGCCAATGCTGTGCCATTTGACTAAGGTGCTCGTTTTATGAGACATATGATTTACTGCAACTTCGGGAATGTCTATTATTTGGACAACAAAGTGTCAAATAATTGGACAATTAATTGCTTTTGTTTGTACCAGGAGCTAGTTTTATATCATGACCGGGGCCCGCATACTGGTAGTGGATGACAATCGTAATGTGCTGACTGCATTGGATCTTCTCCTGTCCAGGGAGTTTTCGGAGGTGAAGTGTATCAACAAACCGGGCCAGATTCTCTCTGAGTTACAGGCCGGATCGTACAGTGCCGTATTGTTGGATATGAATTATACAGCCGGACAGAACACGGGAAACGAGGGACTCTTCTGGCTGAGGGAGCTGATGAAGTTGGATCCGGATCTTTCTGTTGTGATGATTACAGCTTTTGGGGATATTGAGCTGGCGGTGACAGCCCTGAAAGAAGGAGCTGTGGATTTTGTGTTGAAACCCTGGGACAACCAGAAGCTGCTTGCTACCATGCGTACAGCGGTCAGCTTAAGCGATTCACGACGAAAGGTTAAATCGTTACAGAAGGATAAAGCTTCGCTAAAGGCTGAACTAAAAGGGAAACCTGCACGTTTGATCGGAAGGTCAGGTGTCATGCGTAAGTTGATGGCTTTGGTCGGGAAAATTGCTGCTACTCCTGCCAATGTCTTGATCACCGGGGAGAATGGAACCGGGAAGGAGTTGATTGCCCGGGAGATTCATGAACGATCGGATCGTTCGGCTGAGATTATGGTCAGTGTAGATCTGGGAGCGGTTCCGGATACTCTTTTTGAGAGTGAGTTGTTTGGTCATGTTAAAGGGGCCTTTACTGATGCACATACAGATCGTTTAGGTAAGATTGAAACAGCACACCGCGGAACCCTCTTCTTCGATGAAATCGGGAACCTGTCATTGCCCCTTCAGGCCAAGCTGCTTAATGTACTTCAGAGCCGCACCATTACGAGGCTGGGAAGCACAGAGGTGATATCTGTGGATATCCGCCTGATCTGCGCCACCAATATGAATCTGGAGGAGATGGTAAGGGAGGGTAGTTTCAGGATGGACCTTCTCTACCGGATCAATACAATTGGGGTAGAGCTGCCCCCCCTGCGTGAAAGGGGTGATGATATACTGCTCCTGGCAGCCTGGTTCCTTCATGAGTTTTCGCAGCGCTATAACAAGCCCGGACTAAAAATGGACGGAACAGCTGAAGATGCTTTGAAAAAGTGGTCCTGGCCCGGAAATGTCAGAGAGCTACGGCACAGTTTGGAAAGGGCTGTGATCCTGGCAGAAAACAAGGTGATTAACAGTGATAGTTTTCAATTTACATCTGCCGCTTCTAATTCAACAGCCTCCTTCGATGGAAGTCTTGATGAAGTGGAAGCAAGCTTAATTGAATATGCCCTAAGAAAACATAGTGGAAACATGAGTGCAGTGGCCGTACAATTGGGGATCTCCCGCCAGACCCTTTACAATAAGATGAAGAAATATGGGCTTTAAGAATCATCATATCACACTAGTAGTCCTGATTGTTCTCCTGGTGATCAGCTCCGCCCTGATGGGCTGGGCCTTTTCCTCGGCACGGATACACCTGGCTATTTTGCTTGCCATTGGCATTACTGTTGAGGCGGTCTTCCTTTTTCTGAGGCTCACCAGGTACAACAGGGAGGTTCTCTTCTTTTTCAGGGCTCTTGAGAACGATGACACTTCCATATCATATAGTTCCACCCACCGCAATAATTTAATTGATGAATTGCACCAACACCTGAACAGGGTAAATGAGAATTTTCAGGACCAGAAATTGGAGAATGAGATAAAGGAACAGTATTTCAGCAAGATCCTGGAGCATTTATCGAGCGGCCTTATGCTTATTTCGAAAACTGGTCATATCAACCAGATTAATGAGGAAGCGCTCAGGCTCCTGAATCTGCCAAAGCTTACCCATGTCAGAGCACTTTCTCCCTTATATCCGGGGCTGTATACCCGAATCCGGGAGATGAAATCGCTGGATCGTTCGGAATTAACATTGATGGATAAGGAAACCGGCCTGAAAAGGGTCCTGGGTTTACAGCTCGTAGAGATCAACCTGAAAGGGGAAGATGTGAGGCTTGTGACTCTTAACGATCTTTCTGCGGGAATGGAGCGTAAGGAGATTGACGACTGGATCAGACTAATCCGTGTTATGAGTCACGAAATAATGAACTCTCTGGCACCCATCACCTCCATCTCTACTACCCTGAGTGAGGTGTGGGCTGAACATGGCTCTGGCAGCAGGGCAGAAGGCATATCTGAAGCGACCATTCAGCAGACACTGAGAGGCCTGGATGCCATTGCCGAACAGAGTGAAGGATTAACCACCTTCTTTGAATCGTACCGGGTGCTATCGAGAATTCCCGATCCGGTGAAAAAGGAGTTTGCAATCTGTAAGCTGTTTGAAAAGCTGGAGACCCTGGTAAGTCATTACATGGAGAAAGGCAGTCTCACCTTATCATTTGAATGCAAGCATCCCGGGCTGAAGATCTATGCAGATGAACAGATGATTAATCAGGTCTTGCTTAACCTGGTGAAAAATTCAGTTCAGGCAGTGGAAAGAGTTGAGAAAGCAGAAATTATTGTATCAGCGGCTGCAAATGAAAACCGGATAGTTCTGAAGGTTACCGATAATGGTGAGGGCATTTCTCCTGAAATATCCGATGAGATCTTCATGCCCTTTTTTACCACCCGAATCAAGGGAACAGGAGTGGGTCTCAGTTACAGCCGCCAGGTAATGGCCATGAACGGAGGCCGGATTGAGTTTGATTCTCAAACCGGCAAAACCCAGTTCAGGCTGGTGTTTTAGTTTAGAAAACGACTCCAATGGCCAGTCCGAGCCTGAGGCCAAATCCATCTGCGCCCTCTACCTCAACTTCACCGCTTGGGTCATCCAGCGTCCTGAAGTTGTATGCGGGTCCAACCCAGGCATCAATGACGACAATGTCTTTAAGCATCCACTGTTTACCGAGGTTCAAGGCAATGCCAAAGGATGTAAGGCTGGCTGTCTCAAGGGATATTTCATCCTCTGCGATAAGGCTCATGTAGCGAAAGTTGGGAGCCAGATAGGTATCTGCCGGGGCCGGAGTATCAGATAAGTATAACCTGAACTCAGGTGTAATTCCCCATCCATGCATGTTGGCATCAACATCATTCGGACTGTAGCCGGTATAGAAAAAGCCCAGCTGTCCGCTAAGATTTTCATACTATTCCGGGGCGGGGATGCCTGTGATTCGAATCCCGAAATTGTCAATGTAAATATCCGGAGCGTCGTTGTTCCAGACATATACTTTCAGGCGGGAGGCATTTTTTAAGTCTTTTTGTGGAATGGTGAGCTCATATGAAAGTGGCCACCAGTTGGAGTAGGCTTTCAAATACCTGTTTATCTCAAGTGCTTTCCAGAAGTATGTTCCTGTACTATCTTCAAGGGAAACTATGAATTGCGATCCGGTTTCATCTTCTGCATAGCAGAGTATACTGCATTGGATCAGAAGATCATGGGTGTCTTCAGCCTGAAGGGAATCCAGCGGGTATTCAAACGTTGAAGAGAACTCAGAGACCCGGTTTGATTTCGCTCCCTTAAATCTGATATTGGTCGAAATATCCTGATCCCCCTGGCTCCAGAATGGGACTATATTCTCAAAGTCGTTGAATGTCCATAGGAGGGGAGTCCCGGATTGACCTGGGAGGAGAAGCTGGTTCAGTTCATAAATGGAGAGGTCCAATTCCTTACTCTCAAAAATACATCTGTTTGAAGGGGGAATATTCCGGGCACAGAAGGGCAGGTCGTTTAGCTCCATCCCTGATAAATACCTGGTGTACCAATTGAGCAGGAGCAGTTTTTTTCCGACAATGGCAGTGTCAGCCTCAAACTCGTCGTAGCTCAGAAATCTCCTGCACTGATCCTCATCAAAACCGCTATAATAAGTGAGCAGCCGTTTTTGAATTTCGTTGGTGACAATGATACAATCGCTGTTCTTTTCCAATACCTGCTCCACCACGGTTTCTCTCTGCATTCTGTATTTTACTTTCTGAGCATACCTGACCATATCAAGAGGAATCAGGAGCAGAATAGCAGCAAACAGGGCGGTAAAGACATGTTGGTGCTGTTTTCTCTTCCCTTTGAAGTAGTAGATGGTAAAGAGAACAAACAGAGGGAGGTAGAGCTTCCAGAAAGTCTGGCCCTGGAGGAAAAATGAGATGAGAGTAACACAAAATAGCGCAATGATAATCTGGAGGCCCGTTTTTTTTGATTCAAGGTAGTCGCTGATGATCCTTGATGCAGGAATAGCTGCCACCGGAACCAGGAAAAGGTAGTGTCGTGGATCCAGACACATGGGAGCGTATGAGCTGGGAGAGATTGTCATGAAACTGGACGACAGGAACAGGACTATGGCAGAAACCATGAAAAATGAGAAACTGTCATTTAACTTGAAGATCCCAGGCCCCTTTCTTTGAAACAGAATCGCAAAAACAAAAATAAACCCTGTGGCCAGTGACTGAAATATGGTTAATTCGAAGAACCCGATAAAGACTCTTTTCAGCAGTATCTTCAGGGATTGCTGATCATAGCTGCAAAGGTTCAGATAAGAGTTATCGGCAATCACATGGAATCGTTCCATCACATTGCCTGTAAATATCCAGATGGTTAAGAGGTAGATGGCAAGCAGGGCGCTCCCGCTGATCAGACTATATAACCAGAACTTCAGATCCCGCTTCCGAATGATATCGGTGACGATCAGGAAGAGCAGCAAGGGGATCATTAATACAATGGTTCCTTTGGACACAAAGCCAAACAGCAATGCAAAAGTGAACAGAAATGCATAGCGTGCAGTTTTGTTTTTGTCGCTCTTGTATTTATACCTGTGGATAATGGCCAGCGCCCATAAAATCGAAAGGGCCACATATATATCCGGCATCAGTTTATCGGAGTAGAATAGGAACCAGTTTGAAAAGGTAGTCAGGGAGAGCCCGATAATGATGGCCTTTGGTCCATGCTCCCTGAGGGTATTAAATACGATGATCAGAATACAAATGGTGATTGTCAGTGCCGGCAGGGAAGAAGCGAAATCAGAGATTCCAAAAATCAGATAGCAGAAAGCAGTAAACAGAACCACCGGAAACCTGTAGGCATAGTGGTCCCCAAAATCCATATTCCCATTGAGAAGTCCGCTGGCCAATTCGGCATAGTGTATATCATCAAAACCAAAATGGCCGGTATATCCTATCAGGTGATAGAGAACAACAAGCACAATGTAAAGCAACAGAATGGAATATACCCTTACCTGGCTTCTATTCATACATCTAAATTACGGTTTATAAATATTTCAAATGTTATTGTTATTTGATTTATTCCAAATACCTTAGATTGTTGTAAACAAAAGATATTTCTATCTGTTAAGTTCACATAGTATTAAACAATAAAATATACAGATGCCATGAAAACAATTAAATTATTCTCCTTTATTGCACTAGCAGCAATGATTACTTCCTGTTCTTCTGTGAAGGTAGTTGCTGATTTGGATAAAACGGTTGACTTTTCCAAGTATGAAACTTACAATTTCCTGGGCTGGCAGGAAGACAGTGACAAGATCATGAATGATTTTGACGAGAAGCGCCTCAGGGATGCTTTTGTCAGTGAGTTTGAGGCCCGTGGTATGAAAGCCGTTCCTGAGAATGGAGATATGGCTGTTACTCTTTTTATAGTGGTTGACAAAAAAACCAGCACAACCGCCTATAGCAACTATTATGGAGGTGGTTATGGAGGTTATGGTGGATATCACCGCTACGGAGGTGGCTGGGGATATGGCAGTGGAACAACTACCTATTCTGAGAGTGATTACCTGGAAGGCACCCTGGTGATGGATGTTTTCGATAATACAAGCATGGACCAGATATGGCAGGGCATCGCCAAAACAACCATCGTTGAAGATCCAGCTAAACGGGAAAGAAGTATTCCTGCAAAGGTTGCTGCTTTGATGAAGAAATTCCCTATTCAGCCCAAATAGAGATCAAGCATATCTTTAGCAGCTATCAGGACCTGTAGTCTTGATAGCTGTTAAATTTTTTTAGCTGGATGAAAGAGCGAAGCCCCGCAACAAAGAGATTGATACTCTTATCAATCGTCATCACTTCTTTCATTAATCCCTTCCTTGGAGCAGCTATTAATATTGCCCTGCCGGCCATCAGTGCTGAGTTTTCTTTAGGTGCAGTTGGAATGAGCTGGGTTTCCATGGCTTTTCTCCTCTCTTCTGCAGTCTTCCTGGTACCCTTGGGTAAGCTGGCCGATATCAGAGGCAGAAAACGAATTTTCTTTCTTGGCAATCTCATTATTACTATAAGCTCCCTTCTTTGTGCACTTTCACCCTCCGGGGCTTTACTTATCACATTTCGGGTCATTCAGGGCATAGGCAGCGCCATGGTCTTTGGAACCGGAATTGCCATTATTACCTCCGTCTATCCTCCAGGAGAGCGAGGTAAAGCCATTGGGATCACGGTTACTTCGGTCTATATCGGCCTCTCCCTGGCCCCATTTCTGGGAGGGATCCTTACCCAGTACCTTGGATGGAGAAGCATTTTCTATGCCACCATCCCCTTCGAAGTGCTGGTCTTATGGATCATATGGCGATACATCAGGGAAGAATGGGCAGATGCAAGGGGAGAGAAATTCGATTGGCCCGGATCCATTGTCTACCTCTTTTCCATGTCAGCATTTATGTTTGGTTTTTCGAAGCTGCCAGAGACCTCAGCCATCATTCTTGCGACTGCCGGACTCTTTGGACTGGTAGGTTTTGTCGTTCTGGAGATAAAGGTCAAATACCCGGTTTTTAATATCCGACTTTTAGCATCTAACAGGCTATTCGCCTTTTCAAACCTGGCAGCACTGATCAATTATGCCACTACCTTTGCCATTACCTTTTTGCTGAGTCTATATCTTCAATATATACTGGGTCTTTCCCCAAGGGATGCCGGAATGATCCTGATCACCCAGCCGGTTCTAATGGCCATTGTTGCCTCCATATCCGGGAGGCTTTCGGACAGGTATGATCCCAGGATCCTTGCTTCTGCCGGTATGGGGATCATTACCGGAGGACTTATTATGCTTAGCTTTCTCTCGGCAAACTCATCCCTTAGCTACCTGGTAGTAATTCTGGCCATTGTTGGATTTGGTTTCGGTATGTTCTCTTCACCCAATACCAACGCCATCATGGGTTCGGTAGATAAGAAGTATCTTGGAATTGCTTCAGCCACGGTGGGGACCATGCGACTAACAGGCCAGATGATGAGCATGGGGATCGCCACCCTGATCCTGCAGTTGTTTATCGGGAACAGCCCAATCTCGCTTCAAAATTCGGCTGAGTTTCTGAGCAGTATGAGAACCACATTTGTTGTCTTTGTGGTTCTCTGCATCGTTGGACTCTTCGCTTCCCTGGCCAGAGGAAGATCCAGCAAATAAGGAATTTTTAGAAGATCTTTTTTTGTAGCTTTGGCTGATCTCCCACTGTTATCTCAGGATTCCCTGCAGTACCAATATGAAAGATTTTCAAGGTACGCTTAGCACCGATTTTACTGGCTTGCTAATTTATGGAAAGTGCTATTTCTAGTCTGATCCTGGTATATATTTTGTAATATTCAGTCAGCTTTCATCAGATGTCAAAATCTATTGAGTTATGCGCCCCTATAGATATGTGATTCCTGTAGTATTATTCCTAATTCCAATTATTGCATACCCGGCCATCAAACATGTACCTGTTGAATACCCTACTATCCAGGCCGCTGTAGATGCTGCCGGTGACGGAGACACTATTTTGATAGCGGACGGGGTTTACAGCGGTCCGGGGAATATCGGCATACAATGGGATGCGACCCAAAAGCACCTGGTAATCGTGTCAGAGAATGGCCGGGATCATTGCATAATAGACTGCATGGAAGAAGGAAGGGGTTTTCTCCTGAACATAGGGCAGGACCATAGGGATGTCATTGACGGGCTGACCATTACCAACGGAAATGGAGTTAATGCAGGAGGTGCCATCTTGATTGATTCCACTTCTCCCCGGATCATCAATTGCATGCTGATGAATAATACGGCCTTTGGTGATATGGATCTTTATTATGGTGGCGGAGCCATCATGGTCAGTTATAATGCTTGTCCTTTCATACAAGGCAATTTCATTCGGGGTAACTATTCAGGTCAAGGAGGCGGTGGAATATCTTTTAGTAAAGGTGCTTCCGGAGTGGTAGAAAACAATATTATTGACAGTAATGAAACCCACGGTGACGGTGGCGGTATTGGACTATATTACAATTCCAATCCTCTGATTAGTTATAATATAATTATTAATAATTTCTCCTGGGGAAATTCTGGTGGAGGAATTTCCACCTATATTTCCAATCCATCGATTATCAATAACACTATCGCCTACAACTCCACATATATTCAATACGATCCAGGCCTGGGAGGAGGAATAGCTATTGAGGGGGAACCCTTTCCGGTAATCAGGAACTGCATTATATGGAACAATAATTCAGATTTTTACGCGATGAACATCCAGTTCCCGAGGCAGAAGTGGATGGATATCAGCTATTGCAATGTGGAAGAGGATCTGGATCATATATTTGACCTGGAGCCACATACAAATATCGATTCGATACCTGGATTTATAGATCCAGAAAGTGGAGACTTTAGCTTAAGCTGGAATTCACCCTGCATTAATATGGGGACTCCTGATACGACCGGACTGTATCTCCCTTCCCAGGATTTAGCGGGAAACCAGCGGATTTTTGAAGGCAGAGTGGATATAGGTGCCTATGAATACAGTCGGCCATCAAGCATTCCATTCATCACTGAAGAGGCTTATTTTATCGTGTATCCAAATCCGAGTGTCGGAATAATGATTCTTGAATGTCGGGAGGATCAAAAGCATGATGAACTGATAGTGCAGATCTGTACTAATAGGGGAGAGATCGTGTATGTGGAAAACGTTAATGCTGCAAAAGCAGTGATACCTATAAATATCAGCAAACTAGCAGAGGGAATTTATTTTCTGACAGTATTATCAAGCAGGCATGTGATATACCGGCAGAAGATTATTAAGAATTAGTCAAGCAAAGTAAAATTTACGAATTCGTAATTCATACTTCCAATTTCAATGGTATCAGCAGCCACAAAGGTGGAAGGAATTACAATGGGCCCGGTGACATCCATATTATTGACTGAAAAGGATATGAGACCATTTTGATTGGCAGTGTACATTAATCCGAGATCATAGGTTCCCTCTTTTTCCACCTGAATGGTGTATTTGATCCATTCGCCCGGATTGGTCCACCCCACATAGAGCTGTTCTTTCTCCGGATCCACAAAGTTAAATTGTGTGTTGTCAATGGGCGGATCCTGAAACTTGGTATAAGAGATGTCGACTGCTTCATTGATGCGGAATTCACCGAATCGCTATCGTGGAAGGCAATGCCCTCACCTCCAAAGTCATAATATTCACACTGAAGCTTTCCGGGAATCGTTTGTGCTCCCTTATTATATACCTGGTCCTGGTAAGGTGTTCCGGAGTATTTCGCAGGGCTTTTTGTATTGCATGCTGCTAATATTAGCAGGCTCAAAGCGATGCCTGTCAAAGAGAAAAGGCTTTTCATATGTATGGTTTTCATGGTTTTGTAAAAGTCATCTTTTAATTACAATATTTTTCGAAAAACAACCCACGCTTGATTTTAAGGCATACTTTTGTGTAAACTTAGTAATTCTAATGAGCACATTTGAAAAACTGAACCTTTCGAAGTCTTTATACAGTGCTATTGCTGATTTGGGTTTTGAGCAACCGACGCCCATACAGGTGAAGGCGGTTCCTGTTATCCTGTCCGGTCGTGATGTGGTGGGAATAGCACAAACAGGCACGGGTAAAACATATGCTTACCTGTGGCCCATCCTTAGGGACCTCAAGTACTCTGATCAGGTGAACCCCAGGGTATTGATCATGGTACCCACCCGTGAACTTGTGGTGCAGGTTGTTGAACAGGTGAAAAGTCTTATCAAATATGCTAACACTCGTGTTCTGGGCGTATATGGAGGAACAAATATCAATACCCAGAAGGCAGCAGTAATAGAAGGTACAGATATTCTGGTGGCCACACCAGGAAGGTTATATGATCTTATACAGCATGATGCCCTTCGCTTAAATGCTGTGAAGAAACTGGTTATCGATGAAGTGGATGTGATG
>Ga0255419_10239_pt2 | contig 11773 bp, 9 predicted proteins | sample ANMaggSeSYBR02J3_FD_182658 | JGI IMG/M metagenome (GOLD analysis project Ga0255419, IMG submission 182658) | Sediment cell enrichment communities from methane seep in Santa Monica Basin, California, United Staets - ANME aggregate JGI... | ecosystem: Environmental > Aquatic > Marine > Cold seeps >...
ATATTCAATGATGGGGGGATTTTGGGCACCGGAATTGAAGTATGCCGGTTATGACAAAGTGATCCTTCGCGGCCAGTCCCCGGATCTGGTTTATTTGTGGATAAACAATGACAAGGTAGAAATACGTGATGCCTCTCATTTGAAGGGTAAAGGGGCTGTTGAAACTGCAGAACTCATTCAACAGGAGTTGAATGAGCCGAAAGCCCAGGTGGCTGCGATCGGCCTGGCCGGTGAAAACAGGGTCTATTTTGCCTCCATCGAACAGGGCAGGTCCAGTGCAAGCCGACTGGGTATAGGCGCTGTATGGGAGACAAGAGGGTAAAGGCGGTTGTTGTTCGCGGAACAAAGGACATCAATGTTGCTAAACCTCTTGAATACATGGAACTTTGCAATGAAGTGCTGGAATATATCAAATTCCGAAATGAAAATCCGATTCCCGGGGTAATGGCTATTTTACAAGGGCTTGGGTCACCCCAGGAGATGGCAACCCATGATGAAAAGTGGCACACCGAGAATTTCATGTGGGGAAACTCCCGCCTGCGCAGAAGAGATTTCTGGAATGAAGAGATCGCAAAGGCGTGGAAGGATACGATGGAAAATATGCAGACGCGGCTGATCAGTTGCTATAACTGTCCCATGAAATGCGGGGCAACAATTACCCCCCCGGGACAGCCGACATACATGATGAAATGCTTCTCGAAACTTACCTATACAATGGCGGCCATGTCAGACCTTGAATTTGGTTTGGGTATCGCTCAAAGTGCCACGGAGTATGGAGTGGACGGATTCTCAACCCCGCAGGTTATGGCCTTCGCCCTTGAACTGTATGAAAACGGAATTTTAACCGACGATGACATGCCGGGAATGCCGTCCGATAACGATGGGAGATTTTACTGGTTACTTGACAAAATTGTCCGGCGGGAAGGGATAGGAGATGTTTTGGCCAACGGTACCTATTGGGCGGCCAAAGAGATTGGTAAGGGCGCGGAAGAATATGCGCATAATAATATTAAGAAACATGAACAGTTGCCTCTAAAGCTGTCAATGCTGAATCCCGTTTATTTCCTTATGTATGCTACCGGCGAGAAAATAAACATTACCCAGATTGAAGGGCAGTTCCCCCAGGCTCCTTACCCGAAGAGAGAGCATAGAGAAGCGTTTGTAAAGGACTGGTTCCAAGTCCCTGATGAAAAGTTCAAACAGTATTTTCTGGACTGGGAACCAAGAGGCGAAAATTCAAATCCATATTACCCGACTGTTCAAATGTCCTGTGATATTGTCGACTGGCAAGAGAGGATGCACTACATTGATGACGGCCTCGGGATGTGCGCCGGTCTGTCATCATTCCCACTGAAGCCTCCCTATCATATGCACAATTATCCGAAATTTATTTCAGCAGGTGCCGGGATCGATATGGATGAAGACAAATTAACGCAAGCAGCCAGAAGATACCGGACTTTAGTTAGGGCCAATAATATCAGAAGAGGCATGAGACGGAAAGATGAGAAGCCTCCGGAGAACCATTGGAAGAAAAGATTTCCCGAACTTGAAGAGGAACTTCTGGATACGTATTACAAATTCAAGGGGTGGAATAATGACGGTATTCCTACTAAAGAGTCTTTACATGAATTGGGTTTGGATTACGTTAGCGAGGACTTTGAAAAGAGGGGGGTCTATTCAGATGATGGTGATACACCTTCCAAAGAGACTTCGGTGGAAAAGGAGAAGGAGGTGTAGCCGTGGGTGAGAAAAAAAAGAAAATCATCAAAACAATAAAAGTTGATGCTGACAAATGCAATGGTTGCAGGGCCTGTGAGGTGATTTGCTCGGCCTTTCACGCTACGCCGAAATATAGCAGCAATAATCCGGCAAGGTCTCGCATTAGGGTGATTCGTCACCCACTGAAAGATATATATATTCCCGTATACGCGGGTGAGTATACTCCAGCCGAATGTGCCGGCAGAGACAAATATGTGATTGACGGAAAGGAATACGAAGAGTGTGCCTTCTGCAGGGCTTCCTGCCCGTCAAGGGACATTTTCAAAGAACCCGATTCCGGTCTCCCTCTAAAATGCGATATGTGTGAAAGTGATCCGGATTTAGAAGAACCCTTGTGTGTTAAGTGGTGCTTAGCTGATGCCCTGACCTATGAAGAAAGGGAAGAGGAAGTCGAAGAAGAAGAGGAGCAGGAGGAGATGGAGATCGGATTGGAAGCATTGGCAGACAAATTTGGATTGGATAAGATAATGGATAGCGTTGCCCGAATGTCAATGAAGGACTAAAACATCAGGATCATCTCCAAAAAAATTTGTTGATGATCAGGATTCAAGGATTCCAGGGGTCAAGGGGTCTAGGGCGAAGGCTTCTGATTCAGAAACGCTTGCATCCTCGAACCCTAGAATCCTTGAACCCTTTCTCCTAAAGAATTATGAGATGAATGAAATAATATGACGATGCAAGAGGTCTAATAGAATCAGTGGAAAATGTAGCCGACTACAAAGAGATCATCGATGTCATAAAAGAGAGCGGTGGGGAAGCCTTCAAAAGATGCTTTCAATGCGGATTATGCGATGTTGTTTGTCCTTGGAATCGTGTTCGAAACTTCAGTATGCGCAAGATAGTCCGACAGGCGACGTTCGGTTTGACTGATATTGAAAGTGAAGATATATGGCTTTGTACGACATGCGGAAGATGCCCTCAGCAATGCCCCAGGGACGTAAAGCAGATAGAATCCGGAATCGCCTTACGCAGGATTGCCACGGAATATGGGGTTTTTCCGAAATCTGTCACCCCTGTCCGCACCATAAGAGGAAGTCTTGTGGGTGAAGGGAACACACTGAGTGAAGAACGAGCAAAGAGGGGGGATTGGGCGAAAGGTCACTCTGTAAAACCGTTCACCGAGGGAATGGAAATTTTATATTTTCCCGGTTGCTATCCCAGCTATGACCCGAGATTGAAAAAGGTGGCTGTTGCCACGGCCAATATCCTCAACCTGGCAGGGGTGGATTTCGGGATACTGGGCTCCAAGGAGAACTGCTGCGGAGAAAGCATCCGCAAGACAGGCGATGAGGAAGTATTTAAACGCTTAGCCAGGGAAAACATCAAAACTTTTATCGATAATGGTGTGAAAAAAATCCTTGTCTCTTCCCCTCACTGTTACCATACCTTCAAAAACGAATATCCCGAATTTATGGTGGACTTTGAGGTGGTTCACATCACCCAGTATTTGTTCGAGCTTATTCAGGATGGAAAGCTTGAGCTCAAAAAGGAGTATGGGAAGGAAATTACATATCATGACCCGTGTTACCTGGGTCGGCATAACGGCATCTACGACGAGCCCCGGGAGGTCTTACAGAAGGTACCCGGCTTAGTGTTGAATGAGATGCCTGATTCGCGCGTAGATAGTCTCTGTTGCGGAGGGGGTGGCGGCAGGGTCTGGATGGAAACTCAGAAGGGTGAAAGATTCTCCGACCTCAGAATACAACAAGCAATGGATGTCGGGGCTGAGGTGCTTGTTACTGCCTGCCCCTACTGCATTACCATGTTTGAGGATAGCAGAATAACCATGGAGGCCGACGAAAAGATAGAGATTAAGGACATTACGGAGATAATACAGGAAGTTATTTAGTGTCCATCCAGAAACAACCAATTTCTGGATGGAGCTTTCAGCGGTCAGCGATCAGCAATCAGCCTAAACCTCGTTTTAATGTCCTTTGCTGAAAGCCGAAAGCTGATGGCTGATAGCGCGAATCCAAAAACGTTAGTTTATGGATGAGCACATTTAGATTCCATCTAATGAGGTTATCGAAAGTGGAGAAAGAACTATTGCCGGAAGAAAGAATTCAGCAACTTTGTGAAGGTTCCGGGAAGGGCAACTTTGGAGATGTGATGGTTGTTGGTGCAGGGGTCAGCGGGATTCAGGCCTCTCTTGATCTTGCCACTGCGGGTTTTAAGGTCTATCTGGTTGAGAAGGGTCCGTCAATTGGCGGCCATATGGGCCAGCTTGACAAGACGTTCCCCACCAATGAGTGCTCCACATGAATACTTGCACCCAAAATGGTCGAGGCCGACCGTCATGCAAATATTGAAATACTGACCTATACGGAAGTTAAAGACGTAGAAGGGAAAGAGGGTGATTTCAAGGTAACCCTGATAAAAAAGCCCAGATACATCATAGAGGATAAGTGCACCGGCTGTGCTACCTGTGCAGAATACTGCCCGGTTTTGATCCCTGATCCGTATAATCAAGAATTGTCCACGAATAAGGCCGTTCATATATATTTTTCCATAGCAGTTCCTCTTGTCAGCTATATAGATGAAAACTGTCTCTATCTTAAAGAGAAGAAATGCCGTATTTGTGAGGCGGTTTGTGAGAATGGCGCCATAGATTTCAGCCAGCAGCCGGAAAAGATGGAAATAAAAGTAGGAGCAATACTTCTATCTCCGGGCTTTGAACCCTTTGATCCCGGGGTGAAGAATGAGTATGGCTATGGAAAGATGTCGAACGTGGTAACCAGTCTTGACTTTGAACGTTTACTGTCTGCAACCGGACCATATGAGGGTGAGGTAAAGAGGCCTTCAGACCAGAAACATCCCCATAAAATAGCCTGGATTCAATGCGTAGGTTCGAGACGGGTTACCGAGGGGGATAACAGCTATTGTTCAGCCGTATGTTGCACCTATACCCAGAAACAGGTGCTTTTGACAAAAGATCATTATCCGGATGTAGAGTGCACCATATTCCACAACGATATTCGTTCCCATGGCAAGGACTTTGAGACATACTATCAAAGGGCTGCCGATCTGCCAGGAGTTAAATTTGTTAGAAGCTACGTATCAATAGGAAAAGAGATCCCTGAAACTGAGAATGTGACTATAAGATATTCTACTCCTGACGAGGGGGTAAAAGAGGAAGAATTCGATCTGGTGGTCCTGTCTATCGGAATAAATCCTCCTGCCGATCATAATGAGCTGGCAGAAAAGTTCGGAATAGAGCTTAATTCTCACAACTTCTGTAAAACCAATCCCGTTAATCCGATTGAGACATCCTGTCCGGGAATTTTTGTAAGCGGAGCCTTTCAGGGGCCGTTAGACATCCCCGAGTCAGTCATTACGGCCAGCGGAGCCGGCTCCCAGTGTGGTGAATTCCTTGACTACAGAAGAGGGAAACTGACACAGGAAAGGATATATCCGCCTGAAAGGGATGTGTCCGAAGAAGAGCCGCGGGTAGGAGTCTTTGTGTGTCATTGCGGGGCTAATATCGGGAGGGTGGTGGATGTTCCTTCCACAGTCGAATATGCATTAACCTTGCCCAATGTTGTTTATGCACAGGAGCAACTCTTTTCATGTACCACCAATTCTGCCAAAGAAATAGCAGACATTGTAAAGGAAAAAGGGCTTAATCGAGTGGTTGTCGCTGCCTGCAGTCCGAGGACACTTGAACCGTTATTCCGGGACACCGTCCGGGAAGCGGGAATTAATCAATATTTCCTGGAAATGAGTAATATCAGGGAGCATAACTCCTGGGTCCACTCAATGGAAAAAGAAGAGTCCACCCAAAAGGCAAAGGATCTGATACGAATGGGGACAGCTCGAGCGTGCCATCTGGAGTCTTTGCAGGAAATTGATCTGCCGGTAAACAAGACCGCGTTAGTGGTGGGGGGAGGTATAGCCGGTATGAATTGCGCTCTCTCCATAGCCAGGCAGGGGCATGATGTTTACCTGCTGGAAAAAGATAAAGACCTTGGGGGGATGGCACGAAGAATCCATTCCACTCTGGAAGGGCTGGATGTTCAGGCATATTTACGTGATCTTGTACAGAAGATTTATCAGCACCCCTTAATACATGTATGCCTTAATAGCGCTATTACAGATGCTGCCGGTTATATTGGGAATTTCGTAACCAGGGTAAAATCCGACAGAGGTCTCATGGAGATAAAGCATGGGGCGGCCGTCATTGCCACTGGGGCTGATGAATATAAACCCACTGAGTACCTCTATGACGAAGATGAAAGGGTGATGACCCAGTTGGAGTTAGAGGAACAGATCTCCGAAGAAAACGAAAAGCTGATTAACGCACAAACTCTCGTGATGATTCAATGTATAGGCTGCAGGAATGAAGAGAGAAATTATTGTGCCCGGGTATGTTGCAGTCAGGCCATAAAAAATGCCTTAAAATTGAAAGAGATGAACCCTGACATGGATATCTACGTCCTCTTTCGGGATATGAGAACGTACGGGCTTATGGAGGACTATTACCGTGAAGCGTCTGAAAATGATGTGAAATTTATCCGCTATGAGCCGGATGATAAGCCTGAGGTGGAGGCTGTTGAGGGAGAGGGGAGGCCGGTCTTAAGGATGGCTGTGACTGATCCGATCTTAGGCCAAAAGCTTGCTGTTGATGCAGATTATCTTGTTTTATCTGCAGCGGTTATTCCTTCAGAGAAAAGCAAAGAAGTATCTGAACTGTTCAAGGTCACTTTGGGGCCGGATGGTTTTTTCAAGGAAGCCCATGTCAAATTAAGACCTGTTGACTTTGCCACGGAAGGTGTTTTTCTGTGTGGAACAGCACACTATCCCAAGCATATATCTGAAGCCATTAATCAGTCCTATGGAGCTGCCGGACGCGCCATTGCCCTTCTTTCACATGATACGGTCACAGTTTCAGGCTCTGTTTGTGAGGTGGATGAGAGCAAATGCATGGGGTGTGGGGCATGTGCCTCAGCCTGTACGTATGCTGCCATAACTCTTCGTGATACGCGCCAGGGGAAAAAGGCAGAGGTTAACCCTGTTTTATGTAAAGGAGATGGACTTTGTAATGCAAAATGTCCAACCGGGGCTATCAGGCTGAAGCATTTTACGGATGAAGAGATCTTGAGCCAGATTGATGCGGCTATTCCAAGTGAAGAGATAATACAGAAATTTGATTTGGCGGTCGGAGATGTGTAAATAAGAGGCTCAGGGCGCAAGGCACAAGGCAAAAGGAAAATCACTTTCACGTATAAAGCCCTGCGCCGTGCGCCCTATGCCTTTAGCCTAATTTCAGGCATAGCTCAATATCTCTGATAAAGGCCTGACAGCCTTCGTTTTCCAATGAGCAATAAAAGAGGTGAAAACACATGAGTACGGGACTTAAATTTAAACCAAGAATATTAGGTTTTGTATGCCACTGGTGAGGATACGGTGCTGCTGACCTGGCTGGAGTTTCCAGACTGCAATATTCTCCTGAAATCAGACTTATTCGCGTCATGTGTTCCGGTAGAGTCGACTTAAAGTTTGTTCTCAAAGCCTTCTTAAATGGATGTGACGGCATTTTAATTGGTGGTTGTCGTCTTAATGAATGTAATTATGTTACTCATGGAAATTATCATGCCCTGAACATGGTGCTTTTATGTAAAAAAATAATGGAACATATAGGGTTGAACCCGGAAAGGCTGAAGATTGCTTTTATGTCTTCTGCAGACGGAGTGCGTTATGTCGAAAAAGTTAGCGAGTTGTCTAATAAGGTTAGAGAGTTAGGCCCTCTTGGCAAAAATGAAGGATTAGATCAGAATGAATTGAAGGCCAGACTTGAAGAAGTTGTAAAGCTGATTCCCTATATTAAGCTAATAAAAAAAGAGAAGTTAGAGTCACGCCTTGAAAACGAAGAAGAATATGAGGGATTTTTCACAAATGACGAGATAGAAAAATTATTCAGTGAAGTGCCGTCTTACTATATTGATCCTCATAAGTGCCAGGCCTGTATGATTTGCCAGAGGAGATGCCCAGCAGAGGCGATTATCGGCGGCAAGAACAGGATACATGTCATTGACCAGGAAAAATGTATAAAATGCGGAACCTGCTTTGAGGCGTGCCCCCCTCGCTTTGGTGCGGTGCAGAAGATTTCCGGCGAGCCTGTTCCTCCTCCTATTCCTGAAGAAGAAAGAACTATAGCCAGAAAGAGCAAAAAAAAATGAACTAAATATCTAACTCAAGATTTATCATATCACCCTTCTGGAAGCCCATACTCTTAAAAAATTTCAAGAGAATCCAGTCCCGTCTCACTTCACCTCACCGACATCAAAGGCCTCGTTCCAGGTTAATGGTTTTGGAGGGGCTGAATTGGTTGGCGCTAAAGAAATGTATCAATTTTGAATCATTCCAGTCGACCAGGGTGTTTAGTTTGCGAACGCCGACTTTTCTCAAATGCTCCACAAATTCATTAATCAATTGCTCACCGATACCCTTATGCTGGTAATCGGGGTCCACGCCGATGGTATCCAGGGTTGCTTCTTCGTGGAAAATACCATATTCTCCCATATAGATTTCCCCCATTACAAACCCCACCAACGTTCCATCTTCTTCCTCTGCCACAAGCGACACGGGCAAATAATCATTGGATTTAAAAAGCTTTTCAAATTTCACTTCATAGTACTCCTGACGTGAAGCCTTTAGTACTTTCTCGTCAATCCCAACCACAACGTCAAAATCTCCAGCCTTCATGAGTCTAATTTTAAGGGTGCTTTCGTTCATGGGGTCTCCTTTCTCTTTAGGGTCATATTTTGAAATAAAATAAGGAGAGTTGAAAGGTTAACCACCGTTTATCAGAAGACCTTTACTTTAAACGACGATAACTTATTTACAGACCACGTTGTAAGTCTTTACCGGAGTGTGTATCCCTTTGACCGGTATCTCACCCATCTCCTCTACTTCAAACAGGTCTTTTACCTTACTGTAGGTTCTCTGACTGATAAGGATTTCTCCGGGCTTGGCAACTGATTCGAGTCGCGCCGCCACATTGACCTGGTTGCCGATGACCGTATAGTCCCGGTGCATATCAGAGCCGATATTTCCAACGGTTACATAGCCCGTATTGATTCCAATGCCGATCCCCAGTTCATGACCGAATTGGCGCCATTCATCCAACAAACCTTCTACACTTTTTTGCATATCCACGGCCATCCGCACGGCTCGTTCAACATGATCCTCCATTGGTATGGGATCACCAAAGAAGATGAGGAGACCGTCACCTATGATTTTGTTCAAGGTCCCATCGTGGTGGTGGATGATCTTTATCATTTCGGAAAGATACCCGTCCAGGAGTTGAAATAATTCTTCCGACTCCAGGCTGTCTGTTATATTTGAGAAGCCTCTTATATCCGTAAAAACGATGGTCATCATTTTCCTTTTGGGTTCTGCCCCAAATGTGTGACCGCTGGTGAGGATCTTGTCAGTAAGTTTGGGCGAGAGATAACGTCTAAGTTCATTGTATTTTTCCAGCTCAAACACCTGCGTCTTCACCTTTGATTCAAGGTCTCGATTCAGTTCAAGTAAATTCTGCTGGGCCTTTCGGAGTTCCGCAGTGCGATCTTCGACTTTGTGCTCCAGTTCTAACGCGTATTCGTCTAATTTCGCCTTTGCCTTAATCAACTCCGCATTTGACTCTTCAAGGGCAAAACATGCCTTGTTTTTCGCCCTCATGCTTTTTCTGAGTTGATCAATAGACTCGCTCAATTCGGACCCGGAATCATGGGGCGTATCTATGATCTTAAAAAACTGGGAGAGGCGATGGAGAGATGAGAACCGGCCGTATGAGACCTCTAAAATAAAATAGGGGGCCATAAATATTTCTCCCTCAGTGAGAAGGACGTGGTCGTTATTTTCAATGGTTTCAGTTATGAGGATCGCCTCCTTTCTGTTCCCGGCGACAGGAGAATAATCCTGGCATTTGGTATATTTGCCCCAGAATATTTCATGGCCGGTGACAGAATCTGATTCCAAAATGACTTTTTCCCCGACAATGCGACGATGTCCATTATTCGGATCTCTGATCGTCATAATATCTTTCTCGATTTTGACATCAAGACCATATGGAGTGAATTCGGGTTCCTGGTTGAACAGGACCTCCGGATTGTAAGGATTCATGTGTTGCTGAATGGATGCCGGGGCCATTCCCCATATGGTGGGGATGGAGGAGATGATTCCCCTCAAATAAGGGTCGCGTATATAGTCCTTGTTGGGATCCATATCACTGTGGTGCTCTACCTTCATAAGGGTCCTGACCTGTCTCGAACGTCTATCGTATGCAGGGGGTACGATGATCTCGATTTCTTTTGTGTCGTTGAAATTTTTATTAAAGAATGGAAGTTTTTTAAAGCCCTCATTGGGAGAGGCAAATACCCTCACAAAGTAATGAAAGCGTCCCCAAGACCGCAGCTTTGCGGTGGAAGCACCGCAATTGAAATAGAAATCGGGTTCATCCACAAGTCCTTTGGCTTTCCTGAAAATCCGGTCAAAACTGTCAAGCGTGGTCCATTCATCTTCGTTAAGAAAGAAATCTTCGGCCGAAGAATACTCATCTGCCGGGTACGAAAGCCCTTCAAATAGGGAGTTGTTGTTGCCTAACTTGCTCCTAACGTAGGCGGCAACAACTTTAATGTTTCGATTACTGATACAATCCGGACGGCTCATAACATAAATTTAACCTTTAATCCGCCAGATATAGGCGGACAAGGGTTTGTCCTCCTCAGCCTTATTAGTTCCACCTTTTGGTTTTGGTACCTCATATCACAAAACTATATCCAATTTCCGTGCCAAGACCGGATATTTTACCGTGCCCTTTTAAAAAATATGTTTTTTCCAGAGAACAACATTGCGGATTTCCCTGAAAACCAAATCATATGGTCATGTTAGACGTTCACGATGCAATGCATCTATATGCCAATATCAAGATAAATCCCTATTGATTGGAGATTCAGGAGAGGAGAAAGGATTCAAATGCACAAAAAATTGTGCATCATGCACAAATTTTTGTGCATTTGAAGAGCTATTTACTGGCCGGGGCAAATGAAGTGAATATAGCTTCAAAGCTCTTGACCAGTTTCAAAAGGTCCTTTGACCGGACTTCCCTGCTGACATGCCCCAATATCCCGTAGCCTTCAGCCTTTTCATTGACTTCATCTTCCGGAAGATCGGTAATAAGGACCATGGATGTCATGGGAGAGGCCATTACAATATCCCGCATGGCTTCAAATGGAGAGCCACTTCCTTCGGCATCGCCAACAACTGCCAGCGGATAAGTCCTTTCCTTCAGGTGTTGCAGGGCTTCTTCTTTTTCAAATGAGGTTGTTACTGCGTATGATCTTCTTTTGAGGATTTTTTCAATTGAATCAATAAGTTTTAGGTCTTTTTCAAGTATAAGAGCATGTGGTTTTTCTTTCTGCGCCATTTTTTAGGCCCCCTTGTTTTAAAGGTATAGTCAGGAGGAGATGAGGTCTAAGTAATTATTTTGAATGTTATCATACCTATGTTTGGGCAAAGTGACAAGCTGCATTATTTTATCCCTTGACAATATCACAAAGTGATATAATATCAACTCTATTCAAATTTCGGGACGTGGCGCAGTCTGGAAGCGCACCTGAATGGGGTTCAGGGGGTCCGGGGTTCAAATCCCCGCGTCCCGACCATTTGATACAAGGCGACTTTTGTGAATAAGCTTCATGGTTGCTTAACCAAGTCTTTTACTCTTGGCCTTTAAAACGGCCTCTCTTACAACTACCCAACCCAAAAGGCTGTCCGAGAATAAATTTCTACTGCTATCTGCTGCAAATTCTGATGGCTGCGTTGTCAAGCCCAAAACGTCCTCAACGTAAACTACTGCTACGTCTACTGCCGTTTTGGCTTTGTTGCCCCTGCTCAAAGTCCGGGATTTTCGACTTGCCCTCAAAATTTTGGCTAGATCTTGCTAAGAAGCCATTCTCGGAAAACCTCCTATGTCACTAAATTCTACGGTACA
>Ga0255419_10246_pt1 | contig 11749 bp, 10 predicted proteins | sample ANMaggSeSYBR02J3_FD_182658 | JGI IMG/M metagenome (GOLD analysis project Ga0255419, IMG submission 182658) | Sediment cell enrichment communities from methane seep in Santa Monica Basin, California, United Staets - ANME aggregate JGI... | ecosystem: Environmental > Aquatic > Marine > Cold seeps >...
GTGCACGGAGATCACCAACGGCTCGTCCGTGGACGTGCAGGAAATTGACGGGGCCTCCAACCGGGGCATTGACGAGATCAGAGAGCTCAGGGAGAGCACCAGGTATATGCCCTCATCGAGCCGGTATCGTATCTATATCATCGATGAGGTGCACATGCTGACCAAGGAGGCATTTAACGCCCTGCTCAAGACACTCGAGGAGCCTCCTGCCCACGTGAAATTCATATTTGCCACTACCGAATCACACAAGGTTCCCGTGACTATCCTTTCCAGGTGCCAGCGGTTTGATTTCAAAAGGATTTCCCCGGCCCAGTGCATTGATCATTTAGAGAAAATGACGGAGAGGGAAGGGATTGAGTGCAGCAGAAACGGGTTGGCCATTATCGCCAAACAGGCGGAAGGGAGCATGCGGGACGCCCAGAGCCTGCTGGACCAGGTGATTTCCTTTACAGGGTCAAAGGTAGAGGACGTTAATATAACAGAAGTCCTTGGCATAATTGACAGGGATATTATATTTGAGACATCTCTCGCCATTATTGAAGGTGAGCCTCAGAAGTGCCTGGAAATAGTCGACCGTATTTACAATTACGGTTCCGACATCAAGGAGTTTTACCGCGCCCTGATGGACCAGTTCAGGAATATTCTGATAAGCCTGATTGCCTCACCGGAATACCTCCTCGATATGAACGAAAGCGAAAAAGAGGAAGTCGCGCGCCAGGCCGGGATTGCAGGGTCGGAAAAACTTCAGGTCCTGCTCAATTTTATGATCAGCCGAGAGGAAGACCTGAGGTATACGTCCCACCCAAGACTGATCCTGGAGACGACACTTATCAAGATGTGTCATCTCGGCGAATTTCTCTCTTTTGATGATCTTTTAAAGAAAATAGAGTCATTGGAAAAAAGGCTGACGGGTTCACCCGGTGCCGGTCGGCAACCGATTGCAGACCATATTGCAGATTCAAGCGCCGATTGGGTTTCGGAAAAGGAAGGGAAAAGGGCGTCACAGCAAGAAAGTACTGTAAAGAGCGGGCAAAGCTGGGACGATTTTCTGTCCTTTCTGAAATCCAAGAGCAAGGCCACATATAACATTCTCAAGGACTGGCAGCTTATCAAACTGACTGAAAAAATTATAGAGATCGCCCGAAGCAGTCAGTCTTTTTCTTCAACCTATTTTGACGACCCTGAAAGGTACAAACAGTTAGAGGATTATTGCCGTGATTTTTTCAAGACGGATATCCGGGTGAAAATCGTTAACAATAACCAACCCCCAACCCTAACAAGGTCGTCATCAAAGGCAATTCATCCTGAACCTGAAGCAAAGGATCATTCTGATCTTCCCCCCCCGGTTCAGGAAATCGTGCATATGTTTCAGGGGGAGATCACAGCCAATAAAAAGGAGGAGTAAAAAAAATGAAAGGAATGCCTAACATGGGCCAGATTATGAAACAGGCTCAGCAATTTCAGACAAAGATGGCCAAATTACAGGAAGAGTTAGGAGACAAAACCGTTGATGCATCTTCCGGTGGAGGTATGGTGTCGGTGGTGGTTAACGGGAAACAGGAACTCCTTTCCATTGACATAGAAAAGGAAGTCATTGATCCGGAAGACCGGGAAATGCTTCAGGACCTAGTAATGGCAGCGGTAAATGACGGGTTATCAAAGGCAAAGGATATGATGAACGAGGGAATGGGCGCATTGACCAAGGGAATGAATATTCCGGGCATGCAGGGACTCTTGTAGGTAGCGGTAAAACCATGGGAATCTATCCACCATCTCTTACAAAATTGATTGAACACTTTACCAGACTACCCGGTATCGGACAAAAATCCGCGACCCGAATGGCCCTTTTTGTGCTCAAAAACAACAGGGACCTGGCAGAAGGCCTGGCCGGAAGCCTGATAGATGTCAAGGAAAAGATCAAATTGTGTTCCATCTGCTACAACCTCACCGATGATGATCCATGCCCTATCTGTTCCAATGAAAATCGTGCGGACGGAACCATCTGCGTTGTTGAAGGACCCGGGGACCAGCTTGCATTAGAGGAATCCGGGATTTTTCGAGGAAGGTATCATGTACTTCACGGGACCCTTTCTCCCTTAGATGGAGTCGGTCCCGGAGACCTCAAAATAGGGGAGCTTCTAAGCCGACTCGAAAGGGAGGGAATCAGGGAGGTCATACTCGCTACTAACCCCACCACGGAAGGAGAAACGACGGCATCCTTCTTAGTCAAACTCCTGTCTGAAAAAGACGGGGACCTTAAAATCACCAGAATCGCTCTCGGCGTTCCCATGGGCGGGGACCTTAAGTACATGGACCGCATGACCCTTGAACATGCGCTCAAGAGCCGGATACCGATTAATCCATGATTTCCGAGGAAGTCCTTAAAAAAATAACACACATTGTCGGTCAAAAGCATCTGATCTCGGGCCGGGACGAATTGGTGGAATACGGCTCCGATGCCACCAAACTGGAAGCCATGCCGGACGCGGTCGTATTTCCTCAAAACAGCGAGGAAATCTCACTGATTCTCAGGCTGGCAAGGGAAAAGGGGTTTCCCGTCATACCCAGGGGAGCGGGAAGCGGCATGAGCGGAGGTGCAGTACCCGTAAAGGCCGGTCTTGTCGTGGCCATGAACAGGTTTGACCGTATCCTTGCCATTGATGAGGACAACCTCATCTGTAAAGTGGAGCCGGGCGTGATTACCGCCGATCTTCAGAAGGCCGTTGAAGATACAGGTCTTTTTTATCCACCCGATCCGGCAAGTGTGAATATCTCTACCATAGGCGGCAATGTAGCCGAATGTGCAGGGGGCTTAAGGGCCGTAAAGTACGGTGTAACCAGGGACTATGTCTTAGGTCTGACCGTCGTACTTCCAACGGGTGAAATCATAAAAACCGGTGTTGAGACCATGAAAGGTGTGGCAGGTTATGACCTGACACGTCTCATTGTGGGGTCGGAAGGCACCTTAGCCGTCATTACCGCCATTACCCTTCGCCTTGTTCCCAAACCCGCGGCCCGAAGGACCATGAGCGCCTTTTTCCCTGATGTCTCTTCGGCCGTTGACACGGTCTCCCGAATTATTCGGAGCAGGATTACCCCCGCTATTCTGGAATTCATGGACAGGCATTGTCTCGATTGTGTGAGAGAGGAACTCAATCTCCCCATTCCTCGGAAAGCCGGGGCCATGCTGCTGATCGAGGTAGATGGCGAAGAGGTTCTTGTGGAGCAGGAAGCTCTAAAGGTAAAATCGGTCTGCAATCAGGCAAAGGCCATAAAGTTCGAAGCGGCCTCGGGAAAAGAGGAGGCGGAGAAATTGTGGGAGGCCCGAAGAAACGTTTCGCCCTCCCTATATAAGTTGAGACCTCACAAGATCAGTGAGGACATTGTCGTCCCCAGAAGTCGAATGACCGAGGTGGTGGCCTTCCTGGATGAAATAGGACACAAATACGGCCTTCCTATCCCCGCGTTCGGACATGCAGGGGACGGAAACCTACATGTAAATATCATGCTGGATAAAGATAATTCCGGGGAAATGGAAAATGCCCTGATCATAATAAAGGCAATATTTGAAAAGGTCATTCATATGGGCGGAACCATTACAGGTGAACATGGAATAGGGCTTACCAAGGCGCCCTATCTTGAGATGGAAATACCCCGGGCCGGGCTCGATCTCATGTCCCGTATCAAAAAAGCATTTGATCCCGAGGGAATCTTAAATCCCGGGAAGATATTTTATTAGAGGATCTGGTCCAGGCTTTTATAGTTTTTTGTGTTATAGGCTTTTTCCACATCCACCAGCCGTAATCGTTCCAGAGCCTTTTTCAGCGGTACGCTGCAAATCTCTCCCTGCTTCACACTGACCATGCGCCCAAAATCCTCGTTCACGATCATATCAATGGCCGCGATCCCGAATTTTCTACCCATGCGCCGGTCGTGGGCAGTGGGGGCCCCGCCCCTCTGAAGGTGCCTGAGGGCAACAAACCGAACCTCCAGATTGCTGCTTTTCTGGATTTCATCTGCGATAAAACCGCCGATGCCGCCTAAGTATTGGCTCCCAAAACCGTCCCTGCCTCGTCTTTCATGGATTTCTTCCATGCCCCTGGGTTTCGCCCCCTCGGAAACCAGAACAATGCTGTAACGCTTGCCGGACTTTTTTCTCATCTTTATGAGCTCTATTACCCTCTCCATCACAAAATCGTGCTCGGGGATAAGGATAATAGACGCACCCGCGGCCTCGCCCCCTTCCAGGGCCAACCAGCCCGCCTTTTTCCCCATAGTTTCCACGACAAATATGCGACTGTGGGAACCCGCGGTTATACGGAGTCTGTCCACATCATTGGTAATGACATTAAGGGCCGAATCAAACCCTAAGGTATAATCCGTCCCGGACAGGTCTCTGTCAATGGTTTTGGGGATACCAATCACCTTGAGCCCTTTTCCGTAAAGCTTGTAAGCAACTCCTAAATTGTCGAATCCCCCGATAACCACAAGGGCATCCAGACCCAATTTTTTATAGTTTTTGATGAGGATCTCCGATTGATCCTTTTTGGGATCAAACGGATTTACACGAGTCGTCCCAAGCCGGGTTCCTCCCTGTCTTTCCCAGGTTCTAACGATGTCCGTATTAAAGGGCACGGTCCAGCGTTTGAGGCTTTCCTTTTTGTCGGGTTTTACCTCTATAAGCCCCTTCCAGCCATCCATAATACCTAAGATATTGAACATCATGCCGCGCCTGGAAACAAGGTCTTTATCCAGGGCCGAATAGACCAGCCAGTGAATGGCGCTGTTAATACCGCTGCAGTCGCCGCCTGCCGATAAAATACCTACTTTTGTTTTCATGGTATGCCTCCGGAAGGATGTTGTTAGTTAGTGTCTATCCAGAAATGGCCCTTTTTCACAATCTCAGCGTCAGTCTGCGGGATTAGTTGTTCCCGTTTTCAAAGCGGGACGCCTAATCCCTTGACTTCCTTGATCTTGTAAAAAATTGCTCATTTCTGAATTGGACACTTGCAAGTGCCCTTTTTTCATTTATGGATGGGCACTAGTTAGTGTCTATCCGGAAACAACCAATTCCCGGATGGAGTTTTCAGCAATCAGCCAACACCTTGAACTGTGAACCGTGAACCTGACAAACTCAGTAGTTCAGAAATATAAATGAAAGGGACGTCAGTGTCAAGGACGGGTGAGGCGAGATTGGGCTTGCCTTTCACATGCATCGTCTGATAAATGACAGGGGCGTGAAGGAAGGAATAAATGAATATTTTTCAAACCACTATATTGGGAATAATCCAGGGCCTGACCGAGTTTCTGCCTGTAAGCAGTTCGGGCCATCTGGTGCTTTTTCAGAATCTACTCGGCTTCAGGGAGCCCGAGCTTTTATTGGATTGTTCACTGCACTTGGGGACCCTGCTGGCCGTATGCGTCTATTTCCGTAATGATCTTAAGAAAATTGTGACGGAGATATGGAAGGGGGACTTCAAAAATCCCCATGCTTCTCTTGCCTTGTGGATCGTAGTGGGCTCGGTCCCCACTGCCGTTATCGGACTGGTCTTTAAGGCGCCCCTTGAAAGGCTCTTTGGTTCCGTAATTACTGTGGGTGCCATGCTTATTGTCACCGGAATAATTGTGGCTTTGACCCGAATGATACCCGAAGGTTACGGGACCCGGACACGTGTGGGTCTTTTAGCGGCCTTAGCCGTTGGCACGGCCCAGGGTCTCGCGATTATACCTGGTATATCCAGATCCGGGACCACAATTGTTTGCGCCCTTTTATTAGGTCTGGACAGGGATCTGGCAGGGCGCTTTTCTTTCCTTTTGGCCATACCCGCAATTATCGGGGCACTTGCGATCCAGATAGATCTTGATGCCCTGGAAAGGGTGGGGCTTGCGCCTCTTGGTTTCGGCTTTTTCTCTTCGGCAATTGTGGGCCTTCTGGCACTGAAACTCCTCATGGGCATTGTAAGAAAAGGGCATCTTTACTATTTCGCGCCCTACTGCTGGGTAATAGGACTTGTGGTTGTTTTCGCCTCCTTATGAAATCGAACAAAAAAAACAGGTCTCTATTCGACTATCTGATTTTGTCCGCAAAGGGCTTTTGCATGGGCGCCTCTGATGTGGTCCCTGGTGTTTCAGGCGGGACCATGGCCTTTATCCTCGGTATTTACGAAGAATTGATCAACGCCATAAAGTCTTTTGATCTGAAAGGTCTTCAACTCCTCATGACCTTGAAGATTCGGGCCTTGCTGGATCATGTATCATGGCAGTTTCTCCTGTCAGTCGGCATAGGTATCCTGACTGCGGTTTTCAGCCTCGCTAAAGTCCTTAGCTGGCTTCTCCACAACCAACCTGTCCTCATCTGGTCATTTTTTTTCGGGTTGATCCTTGCCTCTGTGGTGAGTGTCAGCAGGCGTATTCAGACTTGGCGTGCCCCGGTGTGGCTTTCCTTATTCGGAGGCATCACAGGGGCCTATTTGCTGGTAGGTTTTGTCCCGGTCTCCACCCCCAATGATCCCTGGTTTCTTTTCCTGAGTGGTGGCATTGCCATTTGCGCCATGATCCTTCCGGGCATATCAGGGTCCTTTATACTGGTACTTCTCGGAAAATACCTGTATGTCCTAGAAGCGGTCAATAGCCGGGATTTTCTTGTCCTTTTTTGGGTTGCCTTAGGTTCGTGTGTGGGAATCGTGGCGTTTTCGAGGCTTTTGGGGTGGCTTTTGAATAATTACCATGACCTGATGGTGGCCCTTCTGACCGGACTCATGTTAGGGTCTTTGAGAAAGGTATGGCCATGGAAGGAAACAATGGAAAGCCGGATAGTGGGTGAAAAGGTCATTCCTATTGTCCAGTCAAATGTCCTGCCCGAAGGATTTGGCGGGGAAGTCGTAAGTGCCCTCTGCCTGATGGTTATGGGACTTCTTGCAGTTCTTTTATTGGACCGGATGGGAAGAAAGGAATGACTAAAATGCCTTGAACTCCCCTAGGCCCAATAGGTGGAATTGCAGCATGATACTCGTTTCGTCATCCTCCATTTCACCTGCGAGCTTTACGCCCCAACACTGGCTCATGTACTGCAACCAGTAGCCGTTGGAGATGTTTTCACCGAGGTCCATGTCCCTTTGTAAGGAACTCCCAACAGAGAAACCGTAAGCGAGATTCACCTCGACCCAGAAATTCAGGCTCTCCTGATCATATTCCTGATATTGATAATCCACCCTATACGTGTCGGTCCTGTCTCCGGATCTGTCAACGGATAGGTCGAGAGACAAATTACCGGATGCCATAGTGTGATCGTAGTGATCCCATTGTGCACCACCGCTAAGGTCAAGAGAAGGGAAGGGCCTTATGGTAAAATTAGCGGACAGGGGACTGAAAGGCTCCTTTTTTCTTCCGGGGTCCTCATGGCGTCGCTTTTCATCAATGTTATACGCCTGGCTCAGAATAAAGGTTGCCCATTGACGATAGGTCACTTGACCTTTCTTATCTTCCAACCTGGCATCAAAAAAATTTTCAAGGGAGAAAGTGATACTGTTTTTCTTGCCATCCACATCTACAGGCTCGAACCACGGGCTTTCATCTCCCTGACTATAAGGCACCCTGTAATTATAACTCAGCACCGGCCAGATTCTGTGCTTCAGCTTTTTTGCGCTTCGCCAGTCCAAATCATAGATTCGCTCCAGGTTGGTGGACATCCTGGCGCCTGTCTCAAATGCCTTCCGGCTATGATGGGTACCATCGCCCCGATTATCATCAAACCACTGGTCATTGATGGTGTAACCGACCATGGGTTCAAATTCTATATATGGACCGAGCCACAGGGGAAAATTCAGTTGAGGAGAGAGGGAGAGCCTATTGCCCTTCGTACCCTCATCCCGCCACACATAATCGTAGTCCGATTCAAGGCTGAAATACACGGGAAGATGCCTTACTTTTTCGGGAAGCAGGTTAAAATAGAGGCTTCCCAGGGGCTGGGAGGTTTGGTCAACGGGAGGATTTTCGGGCCTTTGATTATAGCTTGAACCAGCCTGGAGGCTGTAGTTGTCAGCGTCACGGCTGAGCCTGAAGGCGGATCTCCGCGTGGGCGAACGCTTTTCTTCGAAAGGTCGTCCGAATTTTTCGGCCAGGTCCGGCCTTGCCTCAAAACCGAACAGACCCCTTTCAAATTCCTTAAGGTAATCCTGGTCACTTACAAAGTCCCCATCGAGCCGTGCCTCCAATTTGAAAGGCAGATCCTGGTCCAGCCTGCTCCTGAACCAATAGCGGGTGCTATTCCTTCTGCCAAACGGGCTGAGGCTTACTTCATCGGGGTCATTCATGTTTTTCTTGTCTTCCCTGTCGGAAAGAATATCGAACATAAAAATTCCCTTTGAATCCTCATCCGCAAGATAGCGGAACTCAAGGCCCTGCATATATCCGCGTTTGCTCATATAGCGCTGGTAAAAGGTGGCATCGGTCTGATCGGAGATGGCCCAGAAAAACGGGACCTCCACATCCACCCCGGTGCGGCCGGAATAGCCCAACATGGGAGGAAGCAGGCCGGTCTGACGTTTGGTCTTGGCAGGGAAAAACATGTAGGGCATATATAAAACGGGCACATCGCGGATCCGGAATGCGGCGTGCTTTATTTTTCCGTAGCCCTCAATGGTTACTTCGACTTCCGACCCTGTAATGCTCCAGGCCGGGCTGTCACCGTCACAGGTCGTCAACTTGCATCCCTTCAAGCGGTATGTGTCTCCATTTAATTTCTCTATGATCTCGCCGCTGATATAATAATTATTACCGCTTAAAAAAAGGTGACCATTGTCCATCCTGCCCGCTTTGGTTTTGAGATTAAAACTCCCCCGTTCGCCCGTAAGTATATCATCTCCGGACTTCAGGCGAATATCTCCCAATGCCTCGACCTCTCCCGAATCCAGGTCATAAGTGGCCTTTTGTGTCTGAAGGAATTGGCCGTTTTTTGTAATGACCACATCCCCTTCTGCGATATAGATTTTTTCCTTGTGCTTGTATGTCAACGCTTTTGCCGATATTTCCCAGGGGCCCTCATCGGTCATAAGCAAACGCGCTTTCCTAAACCCGTCAGCAGCGTGCAAGGGTTGAGCGAAGAAAAGGTTCAATAACAAAACGGCCAGAAAGTAACATACCGGTCTTATGGTTAATGGTGTACTAATGGAATCTCTCCCCTCTGGATTGAATATTGATGATCGACTATTGAAGATTGAATGATATCTCTTTGTAATAGTTCGCTTCTATTGTAATTTCGAACCTCGCCTTCCGTCCTGCGTGAATTTTTGGTGATCCCCAGTCTAAAATCCTTATTGGAAATCATCCGGAACATAATTCTCAGGATCAAAATAGGTCAAGGCTTCTCCCACGGTGAAAAGCGACCCGCATATCACGATCAAATCCTCGGGATCAGCCATATCCCTGGCCTTCTCAATCGCTTTTGTCAGCAAAGGCTCAACCTGCCCCGGTCTTTCCAAGGGTGCCGCCTCGGCCATCAGTATTTCCGGATCGGCTGCGCGGGAATAAACCGGCCGCGTGTAAATCACGTAGTCGGCAATCGGCACAATGCCCCGAAGCAGTTGACCTATTTCTTTGTCTGCCATTATCCCGATTACCAGGATCAGGCGTCTGTATTCAAATTCTGTCCTTATGGATTCTGCTAAGGCCCTTATTGCCGCCGGGTTGTGGGCTCCGTCAAGCAGAACCGTTGGATTTTCGGCCACTACCTGCATCCTTCCCGGCCAGAAGCTGTTTTTCAATCCGTCCTGAATATCCCCGGGTGAAATCCTGAAGCCATGCTTTTCAAGCAGCTCTATCGCGGCAAGGGCCAGGGCCGCATTGCGAACCTGAAAACTACCCTTGAGCCCGAGCTGAAGCCGGTTGAACCGGCGCTTGATACCTCTGTAATGGAACCCGTATTTGGTGGCACGGTAACTTATGTCCGTTCCTGCCCGCCACATGGGGGTCCTTTTTCCCCGGCATATGGATTTGAAAAGGCTGATTACGGAAGGCTGGGTCGCTCCGGTTACAAGATCAACGCCTTCCTTTATGATACCCCCTTTTTCTCCTGCAATATCCAACAGTCGTGAGCCTAAGAAAGATTGATGTTCCATGGATATATTCGTGATAACCGAAACGAGTGGCCTGATAATGTTGGTTGCATCCAGACGCCCACCCATGCCTACTTCCATGATGTCAATATCGGTATTTTCCCGCGCAAAATAAAGAAAGGCCATGGCCGTGGTTGCTTCAAAAAATGTGGGAGGCGAACCGGATACCATGGCACCCTTTAATTCGTCAATTAAACCCGTCGCCTTTTCCCTGGAAATTTCTCCATCATTAATTCTGAAACGCTCGGTAAACCGAACCAGATGTGGAGAAGAGTACAGCCCCACCTTAACGCCTGCATGTTTCAGAATAGATGCAATAAAGGTCGCTACCGAGCCCTTGCCATTGGTCCCTGCAATATGAATATATTTTCGACCCTTGTGAGGATTCCCGAATGCCTTCATTATCTTTGAGGTCTTCGAGAGCCCGAACTTAATGCCGTATTTCTGGAGATTGTAAAGGTATTCAATCCCCTCTTGATAACTTGTTTTCTCTTTCATCACCGCCTAATGAAGGACTGCCTCCCAGGAGCCTATTTCGCCAAAGTTAGTTGAACGAAAAACGCCGCCATTTCCTGCAGCAAAAACATACTTGCCGTCAGTGCTGCAGGTGACACCGATACCATTACCTCTGAAGGAAAATTTCTGGGGTGATTTTGCTACGGCCTCCGGTGCAATAAATGAAAAAATGTTAACATTAAAGAGATTAAGCGCCAACAACACGGCAATAATGACCAACATGCCTTTTATAAACCTGTATTTCATCATGTCCAAAACCTCCTATAAACCTGATTGTATAGCGATCGGTTTTTTGAGAAGTCCTGCATTCAGTCTGCAGGTTTTCATAAGACCGGCAAAGCGATAGTAACCGGACTTAGCTATAATCTTCCGGGTCCGGTTCAGCCCACACAATATGGTCCTTATTCACAAAAAACACTTTTCCGGTAGACTCTCTCAGCTCTACATTAGACATTACAATAAATTTGGCATCTGATTTGGTGAACAGGTCTGATGCCCTCTCGTGCATGCCTATATTCACCTTGCCTGATATGGTAGAGCCGTCCGAGGTTTTGATGGTAAGCTTTCTGTAAACCTTTCTGTAACGAATCTTCTTATCCTCCATGACATCATACTCCTTATTTTAGGATAATTTGGATCGTAGATCGGTTGTTCCATCACGCTTTGGCTGGATTAACGGTTAATCCCAACCTGTCGGGACAGTCGTAAAGCCAGATTAAAACAATACTAAGCTGTTAACATATGGAATATGGTTTTCCAATGCTCGCCGGTTTTAGGCAAGGCTCAAATATCAGGGCTCTTTATGTATTCCAGTAAATGCAGGCCCTTGGTTTCACCAGTAATTGAGGAAATTTATCCCAAAATTGCTTTTTTAGTCAAGGGTTTTAGTGGTAAGTTGTTGATGTGTCTCGACACCTCAGATTCAGAATACCACCTATTGTGCTCATATGAAGATAAACATACTCTATGTTGTATTTTTACCTTCGATGATTAGCACTCTCCCAACAGCGCAGTGCAGATTTGTACCCCAAATTGAGCGAAAAACGCTTAATTGTGAAGCTGTCAGCAGTTAGCAGTTAAAACCGCTGATAAAAATTTATCGTTGTCTTTCGCATTTTGTC
>Ga0255419_10247_pt1 | contig 11738 bp, 10 predicted proteins | sample ANMaggSeSYBR02J3_FD_182658 | JGI IMG/M metagenome (GOLD analysis project Ga0255419, IMG submission 182658) | Sediment cell enrichment communities from methane seep in Santa Monica Basin, California, United Staets - ANME aggregate JGI... | ecosystem: Environmental > Aquatic > Marine > Cold seeps >...
GCGGCTACTTGTATCCGGACAGCGGCAGGATAATCTACAAAGACAAAGACATTACCATGCTGAATCCATGGGAAAGAGCATCTTCCGGGATTGGGAGACATTTTCAGGACATAAGGGTATTCAAGAAACTTACCCTTCTTGAAAATCTCCTTGTCACGTTCAATGACGGATCTGAAAATCCTTTTAAGGCTATCTTTGGGAGAAAAAGCAGGAGAGAGACGGATAAGATCAAGATAGCCATGAAATGGCTGGATTTTGTCGGCCTTGCAGACATGAAAAAGAGCCTTGCAGAGAACCTCTCCTGGGGACAGCAAAAGCTCTTGAGCCTTGCAAGGCTCTTATGCGGTGATTTTGATTTATTGCTCATAGATGAACCTGTAAGCGGGGTTAACCCTGATATGGTAAAGGTCATTCTTAAAAAAATAAGAGAACTAAAAGAACTCGGCAAAACAATAATTGCAGTAGAACATGATATGACAGCGGTAAAAGAGATGGCCGATTATATCTATTTTATCGATTCCGGCAGGATTCTGGCATCCGGGGAGCCAACAGATATTCTTGGCAACCATGAGATCATGGAATCCTATATGGGGCTTGATAATGTTGCTTGAACTTAAGAACATACATGCCGGATATAATGGAAGAGAGATATTGAGAGGCTTGCCTCTTAATATTAATACTGGTGAAATAGTCTGTATCATAGGGCCAAATGGAGCAGGTAAGTCCACGGTCTTAAAAGTAATTTCAGGGTTTCTTTACCCTAAAAAAGGGGATATACTATTTAAAAACAAAGAGATTACTGGTATGGAGTCTTACAAAAGAATGGCTCTTGGCATAGGTTACTTTCTTCAGGGCGGAGAGGTCTTTAATGATATGAGTGTCTATGAGAACCTGAAGATGGGAGGCGCAAACCTTAAGAAATCTGTCTTCAAAGAAACGGTTGAAGATACACTCAACCTTTTTCCTCTGCTAAAAGATAAACTAAATAAAAGAGCAGGACTCCTCTCAGGTGGTGAAAAGCAGATGCTTGCGCTCGGCATTGTGCTGATGGCCAAGCCCAGGCTTCTGTTGCTGGATGAGCCGTCAGCGGGTCTTGCGCCAGGGCTTGTAAAAGTTATTATGGAGAAGATTGTTGAGATTAATAGAATTTACGGGACTGCTATTTTACTTGTAGAGCAAAAAATAGGAGAGGCATTGAAGGTGGCTTCAAGGGGCTATTTGCTGAAGAACGGACAGGTTGCCCTTGAAGGCTCGAGTAAAGATATAGTGGATGTGGTCAGTAAGAGTGTTTCCATGTCTGGGTTTTGAGTGCTTAGAAAACATCCTGAATATAATGAAAAAACAAGGAGGTGCCAGATGAAGGCAAAATTATTGACGATAGGATTGGTTATTGTTCTGGTTTTGGGGATAACAACTTCTTCAATTGCGGAAGAAGCTTATAAAATTGGAGCGATATTGCCTCTTAGTGGAAATGCTGCACAGTATGGGGAGTGGGGTAAGAGCGGAATTAGTTTAGCCGTAGATGAGATAAATTCTAAAGGTGGAATTAATGGTAAAAAAATAGAAGTTATTTATGAAAATGACACTGCTGATCCAAAGACAGGAGTTGCTGCTGTAAATAAATTAATAAACATTGATAAAGTGAAGTTAATAGTAGGTCCTATACCGAGTACTGTGACCCTTGCTGTTGCCCCCATTTGTGAAAAAAGTAGAGTAGTTATTATGTCTTCATCATCAAGTCCAGCAATTACCGCTGCTGGAGATTATATTTTTCGTAATTGGCCATCAGATGATTTTGAAGGAGCTGCAATGGCTGAATATGGCATTGAAAAAAAATTCAAAAAAGTCGCTATCCTACACATTAATAACGAATATGGTCTTGGCGTAGCAAATGTATTTAAGAAAGAGTATTCAAAACTCGGAGGAGAAGTCTTAATTACTGAAACTTATATGCAGGGAAGTTCTAATATGAGACCGCAGCTTACAAAAATTAAAGAATATAATCCTGACGTAATCTATTTGATCGGACATGCAAAAGAAAATGGGCATGTTGTTAAGCAGGCAAAAGATTTGAATATAAAAGCTCAAATATTAGGAACGGTCGGCATAGAAGGCCCTGATTTGATAAATATAGCAGGCGAAAGTGCTGAAGGATTAGTTTATACTGCACCTGCCTTTGATCCAGATAGCCATGATCCAATAATTAAGGCATACCAAGACGCATATGTAAAGAAATTCGGTAAAAAATCTGAGATATTTGCGGCAACGACATATGATGCAGTGAAAATTTTAGCACTTATGATTGAAAAACATGGTTATGACTCTGATAAAATTAAGGACGGATTATATAAGCTAAAAAATTATCCCGGAGTCTCTGGTATTACAACTTTTGATGAAAATGGAGACGTAATAAAACTTGTTATGTTTAAGACAGTGAAAGATGGGCGGTTTGTCCCCATTAAGGAATAAATTATATATGAAATTACAATTAGAAATGTCTATTTATCAGGAAGTTGAAAAGCTATATGATGAGCTTTCCGAATATTATCAGCTCCTTTATCCAGATATTGAGGAAAGTAATCGCCGAATAGCTAAAGAAATTGATTTAAAGATACTAAAACCAATGAAAGCTAAAAAGATCCTTGAATGTGCTTGCGGAACTGGTCATATGGTCATCGAGCTTGCTAAGCTTGGATATGAAGTTACAGGTTCGGATATAAGTAGTAAAATGATCGAGAAATCAATCTCTAATGCTAAAAAGGCTGGGGTAGATATTAGGTTTCTAAATTCAAACATTCTTGATTTATCCACGAATATTAGAAAAAAGTTTGATATAGTAATCTGTAAGGGAAACTCATTTTCTCATATAAAACCTGATGATTTTGAAGTGGCGTTAGAAAATATGGGTTCTGTTTTAAGGAAAGGTGGCATCTGCTATGTGGATACACGAGACTATGAATTAGCCATTCGCGAGAAACCATTATTTGAACATAGAGCACATTTGAGATTTGATTCAACCGATGTAGTAAGCTTTTATCTTTTAGACTATAAGGGGGATTTGCGGACATATAATATCTTTTTTGTTTTCTTTGATAGAAAAACTAACACCGTGTCCCACAAACTGATTACAATAAATGGATATTTTGTCTTTGAAAATGCCCTAATAACAGCTTTTAAAAAAGTAGGTTTCAAAGACATTCAAAAAATAAAGTTAGATAATGAATCTAAAGGCATCAACATATATACAGGGATTAAGAAATGACAACGTTAAATAGATTAAGTTCACCCCCTAAACTTAAAGGACTTGATTTTACTGCTGAAGAAATTAAAAGGGCAAGAAAAGAAAACAAAATGCTTGTCATCAGTGTAGAGACCAGCAATATATGCAATCTTAAGTGTACATATTGTTATACTGATGCCGGAAAAAAGCTACCAGGTGAATTAACACTTGATGAGTATAAAAATATCCTTGATCAGGCAGTTAAACTTGGAGCTAAAGAAGTTGCAATTGCAGGTGCTGGAGAACCACTTCTTGATCCAAATTTCTTTAACATACTTGATTTAATAGAAGAAAGAAAACTATACCTTATCCTTTACACAAATGCAACTTTGATAACTAAGACCATTGCAGAGAGATTGTATAATAGTCCTGTAACAGTAGTAGCAACTTTAAACAGCATGAAACCCGAAATACAGAATAAACTTTGTGGCAATATTCCATGGGCACATGAACGCATGATGGTAGGAATTCATAACTTAATTGATGCTGGATTTAATAAAACGACCCCTACAAGAATTGCAATCGATTCATTTGTAGTAAAAGAAACTATTGATGAGGCGATAGATATTTTTCGTTTTGCAAGGATAAATAATATATTTCCATACATATGCAGAGTATTTCTTTCAGGAAGAGCAAAGGGAAAAGACCTCGATGTATCAAATGATCAATTTAGGGAGCTGACTTATAAGTTGCTTGAAATCGACGAAAACGAATTTGGATACACGTGGGAGCCACGACCACCTTTTGTTGCTTCTACTTGCCAACTTGTTTATATAAATATGGTTGTGGGCATTCAGTGTGATGTCCGTCCATGTTACAGCGTTTTCATGAATGCAGGGAACATTCGTAAACAATCGTTGGAGGAAATATGGAATAGTGAACTTCTAACAAGTATTAGAAATATGGAAGCCAATTTAAAAGGGAAATGTGGAACGTGTCTGCTAAAGGGCGAGTGTTACGGATGCAGATGTCGGACTTTTGCAATGACTGGAGATGTGTTTGCTGCTGACCCAGCCTGTTGGCGGCAATCTTAAATTATAAAGTTATAGCAATAACCAAGAAAAGATATGCTATTAAGCACCAAAATATCTATTCAAAACTTAAATTTGGTATTTGCCCGAATCTATAAAGACATGCTTTCTCTTCACAATTATTCCGATGACCCTTTTAGAATAATCATTCAATACTTAATCTCCCTGCTACCACTTAGACAAGCTATAGGATATAACTCAGAAGAATTTGTGTCTCTTGTATATTTAAAAGAAGACAAGCGAAATAGCTGCAAGGATTTTATAACGAGCCTTATACCCGAGGGGGAAAAACTATATATTAACCAACCACTGAATAATAATTATGAAACTTGTTTGTCACCTATCGAATCCCAACCATCTTATTGCAGTATAATTCCCATTAGACTTGTGGGTTGCTTAAATCATAGCTGTCAAGGCTATGATACTATAGTGGGAAGTTTTTTGTTAATAACCCCCATGCCCTATCGGGCACAACAAAGAATGAAACACTTGCTAACTTAAAAAATTGAAGTTATAAACTCATAAGCAGCCAATAGAGGTCGATTAACAAATGCTGCCATAGAGCGCGATAATAACATGACCGATCAGCCCTCTGCACAACTAACTGTCGGCTCTTTTAATAGAGACCACGCATATAAAACTGCTATCTCAGAGGCTGAATAGGCTGCCCCAACGTATCACTTTTAATTTTCCAGTAATCTTTAACAAGGAGGTGTTACTGGCACAAACAACAATTTATTCTTAAATTTTAACGGGTTTCTAAAAAAATACTCAAAACCTGCGCGGATAGTTTTGCGCTTTTTTTAACCGAGTGTTTCATATAAAATAGTCGAAAAATACCGGCCAACATATTTGATCGATTACAAAAGCATATTTCAGCCGTTTTTTTGCAACCTTCCTACAGAATGAAATACTTATCAAATAATAATAATCATAAGTGTATTTATAACAATGGCAAAAGACAGCGTTGGGGCCCACTTAATAAGGCTGGAATATTCTTAATTCCGACAAAGTAATAAAATGATTACAAAAGACTTAGATTCAACAGCGAAAGAAATAGCTAATATCATCGAAAAAGAATTATACCTTGAAGCCCCTGTTTATTTGTTGTTTTTCGATCCCATGACACACTGTTTTTACTATTATGGAAAGGAGTATTATCAAAAAATACTCGGTCTCAGATTTGATGAAGATATAACAAAAGCTATTAAGGAATGTTTGAAAATATTAAAACAAAACGAACCTATAAAGAATTATTATCTCCGTTCATATAAGAAATATTCTTCAAAAGTACAATTGCAACATGCATATATATCTGATCTTACTTGTCCCGCTGATACAGAAACAAGAAAGTCATTATTTCTTCATCTATTACTTTATACTCCTGTAAGTAGGCATTATGGGATGTTAGGCATGAGATATCTTACAGGAATTCCAGCTTTCGTACGATCTAAGAGCGATATGAAGGGATTACAAGATCTGATAGAAAAAGATGAGGTTTTGGGAAATTACTTCAAGCCTTTCAAAAAAATTATAGATACTTTAGAAATTGTTTTACTGGGTAAACGTAAACTACCGGATATCCATTCTGCAATTATGGTTCCTCTATTTTTATATGGTCAGATTGTTGCTATGGTGTTCGTGTGTAATAAAGATAGTAAGTACACATTTACCGCGTCTGATTATCTAAGGTTGTTAGACTTATGCAATGAGGTATCTATCACATATATTAAAGATGCTATTGAATATGAGTTTTTGAAGGAGGTGCTGTCATGTCTTCCTCAAGAACGTCTTAGAGTAGACAGTGCTATCTTTAGGTCGCTGATGTGTCTTTTTAATATAGTTGGAATATGTGATGGGCAGACCATCTATAGAATTAAAAAGCAAAACGGAAAGCTTCTGGAGTTATGGTGTGAAGATAAAATTTCATGTAAAACAAAATGTGACTATCGAACTATAGGGGCCTACAAATGGGAAGAGGATAAATGTTGTAATGGCAACTTTCTTATTCAACCGAAAACTGTACTGAAAATGTCCGTCCAAACAACTAGAGGGAAAGAGCGTGTTCTCAACTTATTTTTTAATATTCCTTTACACGTAGTAAAAGTACATATGGAACATTTCAAGAAAGCCCTTGACGATGCTTTGGAAATTACACGTTTAACTGAAATAGTAAGTAAATTGCAGGAATCTCATGCACATGATGTCCCAAAGACTGTAAAGGGATTAATGAAGCTTGTTGAAAAAGATGGCCTACTTATTAAAAATTACATTAAATGGAAAGAGGAATATCGAAATTACCGAACAAGTATAAACCATAGTTCAGATACAGACGAACTTACCCATGCAATGCTCAAAGAAATTATAAGATCTCTGTGGTTATCGGCATGCAAGCCAAACGATATTGAAAAAATTATTACCAATATCAACGATTTTACTGTAGAGGTGCCACTGTTCAAAATGGGTGCATTAATTACTATTTTGGAAAACTTAATAAACAATACAATAAAGCATTTTACTGGGTTCAAAGAAATAAAGATTAGTTTTAAAAAACAAAATGGCATGTTTTCTTTTAGTTATAAACAGAAATATGACGGTTCAAAGGAAGTACAAAGTATTAACAAATTCAAGGATTTTTTAAACTGCAAAAATTTTGACGGTCAGAAGGGAATAGGGCTTTGTAATATACAAGAGGCATGTGACACGTTAGGAGCAAACTTAAAGATCACAATAATAAATGGATCAAAATGTACAGTGGTCACAAAAGGCGATTCAAAAAATGCACCCGCTGAAATACAGGCAACAGACGTTAAGTTTGAAATTGAAAATATCTGTTTAGAAGGTAAAAAAAATGGATAAGATACATATCATTGATCGAGATTGGGAGACAAATCAGGCTGAGGACTTTATTGATAAATTAAGAAAAAAGAAGGATAGCATAGTTGTTTTTTATACGCATACCCAAGAATTCACTGAAACGAATAAGGACATCGATAAAGGCATAGTTCTATGGCACATACCGTCTAAAAAAGACATCAAAAATTTAAAGGAATATTGTGACATTAATCAGGAAAGAATTTTATTTATTGGGAAGTCTGGTTTATCTGATATCAGAAAAGAAGCAGAGAAGGCAAAACTCTTTAAATTAGTTGTTGGAAGCTTTGATACTACCAAGATAAAAAGCTGTTTTAGGCTTGATAAAAGCCCCCTGGACTTTAATAGCATTTACAACTGTCTTTCGGGTGAGTCAAAAAAAGCTGAGATAGACAAAACTATTTATCAAATCCTCCACCTATTCCTTCCCCTCGACATAGACATGCAGACGCTGGAGATACTTAAAGATGATGCAGGAAAAATAGAAAAATATTTGTGGGGCGATAAACATACAGATATAGAAGGAATGTTTGAAAGCCGCGAGGGTGACGAGCATTACCGTCAGAAGCTTTATGACTTGTGGCATCTTTTAGGAAAGCAAGACTACCTTACGCAAATTGATAAAAGTACCTCATCTGAAATAGAGAATCTCATGCCAATAAATAATCCTTCTCTTTCCCTCCAAAAACTTGCAGGGTTCAATAATAGAGCTCCAAAAGAATCCCAAATCTATAAATTCTTTGAATCCATTGATACCGCAAAGAAAGACGATATGGACGTAACAGCAGAAGACCTCTGCAAGCCTTTTAACTTGGAAGTAGAAGTGAGTGGGAAAAAAGAGAAAATCAAATCCTTTCATAACTGGTACTGTGCCTTGGCCTCATGCATGCGTGAAGCAGAGGGCAGTGAAGAGCAGTAACTAAAAGGATAGAAATAACTTTGAGGGGGATATTCATTGAAATTAGAAGTTCCGTATTTTGAACAAAATTGATGTATAGATACTCGGGTATCTCTTAACGCATGGGCAAAATACTCATTTAAGTAGGTAAAGATATGGAAGTCTATGAAAAAGTGAGGAAATATTTATATGAAAACATCGGGCATCTAACTACTCCTGGAACACCAAGATTCGATATAAAAACTGAAACGTGGAAGGTGCCTGTCCTATGTAAGACTGAAAGAGGAATTTTGATTGTAGGTGAGTTCGCTCTTGATAAGGATGGACACTTTATAAATATTCCAACTAAACAGGAGATGCTGAAAACAGCAAAGATTGAAGTCTCAAAACTTCCATTCCTTTTCTATGCAGTCAGAAAAGAACTGGAAGAAAAAGGCATAAAGTCAGTTACGATTTACAGAATGCAATGACCTGCAGTTTAACCTGTGCTGGACACCTTAAGACATCTCTTGAAGCAGAGAAAGAACTTTTTGATATGATCAGATTTGGTTGATTAACTATCATATTTTCAAATATCAATATGGCGTAGGAATAAATGGAGAGCTTATCATAATGAGCACCTATGTTGGTTATCTTGGCCCTGCGGGGTCAAACTCATACTTGGCCTGTAAAGAACTTTTTGATCCGATAAACGAAAACCATGATTTTCTCTTTGTTGCTCAAAATAGCATTTTAAAAATAATAGAATCGCTTGCCGAAAACAAAATAGATATTGCGGTCTTGCCAGCCCTCAGTTCCTCGGAAGGTATGGTAAAGGATACAATAGATACTCTTTTAAAAGACTCTCATGATCTTTATAAGTCAGGGATAAGGGTCATTGGCTCTGTTAAGATACCAATTACGTTTGCTCTCCTTAGGAAAAAGAACATTTCAAGCAAAATGAGTGAAATCCAATCAATCGGTATTGCCTTACAACAGTGCGAGGTAGGTTTGAAAAAATATGCAAAAGTAGAAAAGGTACCTGTTGCAAGCACATCAAAGGCTGCGAAAAATGCCGCAAAGAATGATTGTGTCGGAGCTGTTGCACCTGAAATTTGTGCGAAACTATACCGCCTTGATATAGTAGAAAGAAACTTGCAAGGAGAATATCCGAACTATACAAAGTTCTATATCATGGGAAATCCTAATGGACATAGTTTCCAAGATAAGAATGGGCGCATATTGATCTCTATTCAGGGTTCTGCCAGGAATCTAAAAAGATTCCTAGATATATTGACGGAGTACGGATTTCTTATATACGAAATATACTCAAAAATTGAGAAACCCTCTGATTGGCTTTATACTTATGTTTTTGAAATTGATGGCCGTGATGATGAGATCAGGTTCCAGCATCTTACCCTTGCGCTTAATCAATTTAAGATTAAATGGAAATTCATGGGCTGTTATCATGCAGATACTATTCCCTTACAGGCTTATCTGAAAAAATTCATACTATTGAGGAAACCAGTTGAGATAGACAGATCCAAGATTGATTCCGTTGGAATTATAAATTATAAGATCTTTTCTCACAACCCTGTGAGATCAGTTCAAGATGTAATGGATCATCTTCTTATATTACCGGAAGTGATAGTAAAGACTGTTGCATACAAATGCAAAGATAAAATTATTTTTGTGTCTGTGACTGGGGATAATGAGGTTGACGAAAATAAATTAGAGGCTGTATTGGGCGTTCCTCCTGTGCGTGCAAATATAAATGAAATAACTAATCAGGGTATTGAAATTGGAGCTATATCACCGTTATCTGTTATTGCCCATATGCAGATCATAGATAAAAAAATATTTGATATTGATAAGATATATTGCGGATATGAAAAAAGACATCTTAGTATAAAATTGAGCAGTAGGGAACTTAGAAAAATTCCTAATCATTCAATTGCTGATGTAGTTATAGATTGAAAATACAGTATGTTGAAGGAGAGAGCGGATGAATAATGGTAAGGAAACGGGAAAGAAATATTATATTTACGTTGTTGATGACGAATGGAAAAAAGAGCAGGAATCTTCTATCCCTCTCTTCAATTTAAAGAATAACTCTGCATTTATTAATAATGAAGAGTTTAAGTTTTTATTTGAAGAAAATATTAAAAAGGCAGAAGTTACATGCAAGTATGTAGATTTTAAAGATGGTGAGAAGGATATAGATGTAGCTGCTGTTTTGCTTGATGTAAGATTTCCCGAAAATGATAAGGCAGGTTTAGAACTTTTAAATAAAATCTATTCTATGGATCCCTCTCTACCGGTTGTAATGTTAACAGAATATCCTAACTTCAAAGACGCACATTATAGTGGCGCAAAAAGGGCAAGAGGATATTGGGGAAAATCACAGATTAGAGCGAATAAGGAAGGATTCCTCAAATTTCTTTATGACCAGATTGATTTAGCAAGAAAAGAGACTATTTATGATCAGGTTCATAAAGAAATCGCAAATGATTTTGCCGGAGAGTACGACGAAGTGGAAACACGCTACCCTGGCACTGTTGCATATTGGTATTTTGAGAACGAGATAATTTCGAGACTCATGGATAGCTTGAGGAATGCGAGGAAAACGAAAAACAAAGGAACGCTTTCAGTAATTGATATAGGGTGCGGTACTGGAAGGATAGCCCGATTATTGACTGATAAAGACTGCTTTCTAAACAAACACGTTAAAATTACCAATCTTGATTTTTCAGGCAAGATGTTGAAACAGCTTAAAAAAAAGGTCAAATTGAAAGAAAATGATAGTTTTAGGATAATTAGGGCCGTGGCCGAAAGAATTCCGGAAGAAGATAATAAGTATGACGTAGTAATAATGGGATTTGGTTTCCTAAGTTACACAAAATACTACGATACACTTAAATCAGCCTTCAGGCTATGTAAACCCGGAGGGGATTGTATAATTTCAGTTTATAACGAAGACTCCATCCTTTACGAAACAATAAGAAATCAAAAGATATCAAAAAGCGATTCTCTACTGGCGGCTATCCCTCATAAACAAAGCGGTAAGTTATCTGTAGCAGAGAAACATACTATTGATTGTGAAGTGTTTTCTCTTAATAGCATAAAGAAGATCTTATCCCGTGTCGGTTTCTTTGATGTAGTTGAATCATGGTCATTCCCAACACTTTATGCATCGGTAAGCAAGGAAGAGTTGAGAACAATGCCGGATTTCGGAAAAGATGAGGTGTTTGGATGTGAAGGATTTAGTAAGGCAGTGTTAATGCTCGATATGCAAATATCCAAACAACTCAATAACAGAGGTCATTATTTAGTTTTGCATGTAAAGAAACCAGAGGACGGGGTATGAAAGATGTAATTCAGGAATTACAGGATCGTGGTTTTATCGAGCAAATTGCAAATAATCAAGGTATTCAGGAGAGGCTTACAAAGCCAATTGCATGCTATGCAGGATTTGACCCAACGGCTAAAAGCCTTCATATTGGCAACTTGATGCCAATTATGGGCCTTATGCATTTTCAAAGAACCGGGCATCGTCCGATTGTTATTATTGGCGGGGCTACTGGGCAGATAGGAGACCCGAGCGGAAAGACTACGGAACGGGAACTACTGTCTAATGAACGGATTAAAGAAAATAAAGAGCAATTAAGTTTACAGT
>Ga0255419_10248_pt1 | contig 11726 bp, 15 predicted proteins | sample ANMaggSeSYBR02J3_FD_182658 | JGI IMG/M metagenome (GOLD analysis project Ga0255419, IMG submission 182658) | Sediment cell enrichment communities from methane seep in Santa Monica Basin, California, United Staets - ANME aggregate JGI... | ecosystem: Environmental > Aquatic > Marine > Cold seeps >...
TTGAATATCCCTTGAGCTTCGAATATTAATCATGTATCCATACAGCAGAATTTTTAACATGAGTCGAGGGTGGTATGCAGGGGATCCATTTTCGGAATATGTGGATTCGATGGCGGTGATGTCAACTGCGTCTATGATGTCATTTATTATTCTGGCTATGTGGTCTTCTGGAACAAAAGTATCCAAGCTTAATGGTAGCAAAAACTGCTGATTTTGGTCATATTTCTTGAACATGGCAATACCCCTATTTTATTTTCATAAAAAGTATACTTTTTATGTAATATATGTAATAAAAGTACTTAAAGGCTTCGATTGATGTCGATAATGGGAGTAATTTGAATAAAATAAAGTTGATATATCTTGATGAATCATTCAAGGTGAAATACAGTTGAAAACTAAAATGTAAAACTTATGCGAAATATTATGTGCAAATGTGAAAATTTGTTAAATCATGGGGGTTTTGGGACAGCCTGCTAGATATAGTTTTTTATTTGAGCCTGGTGATTTTACTCCAGATCTATCTGGAAAAGTAAAAGAAGATTTGAGTAATTTGTTGTTCAATTGGTTAGGTAGTAATAAGCCTGTAACGATTCTTGATCTTTCGGGTATTCCAAGTGAAATAATGACTTCTATATCTGGAACTCTACTGAAAATTATTTATGATGCCCTATTTTGGGGTCAAAATCTGAAAATAGGAGGAAAAGAACAGCCATTATTAATTGTATTAGAAGAAGCTCATAATTACTTAAAATCAGGTGAAGATTCAATTTCATCAAGAGCTGTTCAGTCTATTGCCAAAGAAGGTAGGAAATATGGCGTGGGATTACTTTTAATCACACAAAGACCGTCTGAATTAGATGAAACGGTATTGAGTCAATGTGGAACGATTATAGCGTTAAGAATGAATAATTCAAAAGATAGAAGTCATATTCGTTCTGCAATTCAGGATGAACTTCAAACAATGGTTGATTTATTGCCAAGTTTGCGAACTGGAGAAGCTATTATTTCCGGTGAAGGCGTTAAAATTCCATCTCGTGTTCAGTTTTATAAGCTCTCCAATGCACCTAAAGGAACCGACCCAGTTGTATCTGAAAAATGGATGGAGAAGAAAGATATTAGTGTTGATGATTATAATAGATTACTAACTCTTTGGAGAAACCAAAATTTAAAGGAGAAATCAGAATGAGTGTAGAAATGATACAAGTTAGTTCGTCTAATATTTTAGCGGTAGGATATGATGCAGATAATCAAATTGTTCATGTACAATTTTTAAATGGTTCTGAGTATATTTATAAAGGAGTTCCTCAACATGAATTTGATGGATTGCTGAATGCTCCATCAGTAGGCTCTTATTTACATAGAAACTATAAAAACATATATCCTTATGAAAGGATTAATTAGATATATAATTTCCAAAATAAAGTAGGAATAGGATGGACGATAAGTGTCACGGCTATACTAACGCTAATAGAATATAAAATACAAAAATTCGCCATCAAACTACATGAAAAACAGGCTACCAATACATCTATGCCTTCGCTAGTAAACTATACGGGGGTAAACGGTCATGAATAAAAACAATCTCCCTGAGAATTTGTCAAATATTTTTAACATATGCGAATTAGATGAGAATTCAGTTGTTCGGAATTTCCGAACAGTTCAAACCAAAGGATTGCACCAAATAGCGGCTCAAAATACTTTAATTCCAAAATACCCTACCGATAAAAGGGGGGTGGCAGTGTGAGTAAATTCAATCTCATTAATATTGATACTTCATTTGAAAGTTATCAGCAGCTTATTAACCTGTACAATGAAAACAAGTATCGTCAGTTTGAAACAATCGAAATTTCATTTCAGCAATGGTTTGCTGCAAATTTGAGTTCTGCTCTCGGAGGTGTCATGGACAAGCTGCTTGGGGACTTGAATACGATTCGCTTTAACGATATTTCGCCTGATATACTGACCATTATTCAAAAAAATGATTTTCTTTCCCATTTTGGATATCAAAGAGTGACTGACATTAACAATACCACCATCAGGTATCTAAAACTCAAACCTACAGATGGCAGGTACTTTCAAAGGTATGTGCTGAAAGAATTGTTAGATCGTCCAGAATTATCGATTATGAGCTCAGCGTTGAAGAAAAAAATTGCTGAATCCATTTATGAAATTTTCGTGAATGCCCAGATCCACAGTGAATCAGATTTTATCTATACATGCGGACAATTTTTCCCAACCAAACATACCATCGAATTTACAATTACGGATACCGGTGTTGGCTTCAGAAAGCGGGTAAATAGCAGATTTGAAAAGAAACTCTCTTCAGTACAGGCTATAAAATGGGCAATGAAAGATGGACACTCAACAAAACAAGGTATTTCCGGTGGGATTGGTTTGGCTATTCTCAAAGAATTTGTGATCCTGAATAAGGGTAAAATACAGATCATCAGCGATGACGGGTTTTATCAACTGGACCCAAATGGAATACAAACGAGATTATTTTCAGGCTCTTTCCCAGGTACAATTATAAATATGGAGTTCAAAACGGACAATGTGACATCATACTCATTAATAAGTGAAACTGAGTTAGATGAGCTATTTTAAAATAGGAGTTTAACAATGCAGGAAATAATTATTCATGTTTTTAATATGGTAGGCAGCGGATTTTGTGTGGAGGCAGATGACGGTCAGAAAGTATATGATTTAATTACGAAAGCGCTTCATGAAGGAAGAAAAATCAAACTTTCCTTTCAAAATGTTGAGATTTTAACATCTGCCTTCCTCAACACCGCCATTGGACAGCTTTATCGTGATTTTTCTGAAGAAGAAATTAAAAGCAGTTTATCCGTGGAAAATATGCTGCCGGAAGATAAAGCATTGTTGAAAAGGGTAACTGGTACAGCAAAGCTTTACTATAAAGATCCGGAGGGAATGCAAAAATCCATCAATGAAATATTGGGCGAGGAATAATGGCAAAGTTCTATAACTCATCCGAAATTCATAATCTGAATAAAAGACAAATATTCTTTGATGCAAATATTCTTCTCTATATTTTCTTACCCACAGGTTCCTCATGGGAAAGGCAATATTCTGTAATATTCAATCGCCTTCTTAAACAGAAAAACGAAATGGCTGTTGACTTCATCGTCATTTCAGAAGTTGTTAACCGTGCAGTCAGAATTGAATATGAAAAACATATTCTGGAGAATAATATTTTTAGAAGAAAATTATCATTCAAGAGATATCGGGATTGTCAGGATGGACAAGATGCTATTAATGATGTTTACCAGATAGTTAACAAAAATATTGTCCAAAAATTCAACATTGTAGGTAAAGCATTTACAAAACTTGACATTGAGAGTTTTCTGCACGTTGATTCTTTGGATTTTTCTGATAAAGGGATTGCAGCAATCTGCAAAGATCATCGTTTTGTTCTACTGACAAACGACAAGGATTTTGCAGACTCTGATCTGGAAATTTTGACTTTAAATCCACGGTTATTAAGAAAACATGATAAGTAAAAATCACCGAATCCGAAATCGAACTCCATGAAAAACAGGGCTACCACCACTCCTACGCCTTCGCCAGCAGACTATACGGAGATAAACAGTCATGAATAAAAATAACCTCCCCGAAAATCAATCAAATTTTATTCTCTACATCGGAAATGATGGGGATGTGAATGTCGAAGTATTTCTTCAGGACGAAAACATCTGGCTTACACAAAAGGCTATGGGCTTACTTTTTGGCGTTGAAAGCCACACGATTACCTATCATTTAAAAGAGATTTTCAGGTCCGGTGAACTAGATGAAAAAGCAACTACTCGAAAAATTCGAGCAGTTCAAAATGAAGGTAAAAGGCAGGTAACAAGAAAACTTGATTTCTACAACCTCGATGCCATCATCTCAGTCGGCTACCGCGTCAACTCCTACCAGGCCACCCAATTCCGCATCTGGGCAACCAAAACCCTGAAAGAATACATCATCAAAGGATTCGTGCTGGATGACAAACGGCTCAGGCAAAGTAATCAGGTTTTCGGTAGGCATTTTTTTGATAAAATCTCAATAAATAGTAATCAAATCCACACCCTCAAAAAACTCCGTGACACCCTCCTGCCGAAGCTGATGAGTGGTGAAGTCAGGGTGAAATTAGAGCAACAGTAGGCTGGTATATGAACAAAAGAGATATTGTAAAACAACAATCCGACTTCATCCTCTATACCTCAAATGATGGGGATGTGAATGTAGAAGTTGTATTGAAGGATGAAACCGTATGGCTCACCCAGAAAGCCATGTCCGGATTGTTTGAAGTAAAGGTACCTGCCATTAGCAAGCATCTGGCAAACATCTATGAAACAGGGGAGTTGAGAAAAGAGTCAACTATTTCCATTTTGGAAACAGTTCAAAAAGAGGGTAATAGGAAGGTCCGCCGGGAAATGGAATTCTACAACCTCGACGCCATTATTGCAGTCGGCTACCGCGTCAACTCCTACCAGGCCACCCAATTCCGCATCTGGGCAACCAAAACCCTGAAAGAATACATCATCAAAGGATTCATACTGGATGACGAACGCCTCAAACAGGGAAAACTATTCGGCAAAGACTATTTCGAAGAACTCCTTGAGCGCATACGTGAGATCCGCGCAAGTGAGCGGCGGTTTTACCAAAAGATCACCGACATCTACGCCCTTGCTGCCGATTATGACAAAAACTCCCCAATAACAAAGGAGTTTTTCGCAACAGTTCAGAACAAACTCCACTGGGCGATCACCGGAAAAACAGCAGCAGAGATCATTTATGATTCAGCAGATGCAACAAAGATCCACATGGGTCTGACAAACTGGAAGCATGCGCCGGACGGGAAAATAATGAAGTCCGATGTTTCTATTGCTAAAAATTATCTGGGCGAAGCCCACATCAGGGAACTGAACCAGATCATCTCCGCATATCTCGATTTAGCCGAAAACCGTGCACATAGGCAGATCTTGATGAAAATGCAGGACTGGGGTCAATTTCTTCATAGTTTTTTGGAATTATCCAGCTACCCGATACTACTGGACAAAGGTAAAGTCAGCGCACTGGAAGCGAAACTGAAAGCCGGGCAGGAATACGAAGAATATCGGGTAACACAGGATGATAATTACATTTCCGATTTTGACCGAGAGGTCTGGCGCATTAGGGAGGGTAAGGGTGACTACTAATAAAAAATTACCTAACAATCAAATTACCGTAAGTAAAAAACTGCAAATACGAAACAGTACTGTGGAATTTCTGATTTTCACAAAACAGAGCGATAAAAATACTATAGAGGTTCGCATTGAAGATGAAACGGTATGGCTTACTCAAAAGCTGATGAGCGTTTTGTTTGAAAAAGGTCGCAGTACTATAACAGAGCATTTACAAAACATCTTCGAAACAGGCGAATTAAAAGAGATTTCAGTATGTCGGGATTTCCGACATACTGCCGAAGATGGAAAAGAATATACTACTAAATTCTACAATCTTGATGCCATTATTGCCGTTGGATTTCGGGTCAATTCACAACGTGCAACCCAATTCCGTCAGTGGGCAATTAATATCTTGCGAGATTTTGCTATTCGCGGTTTTGTGCTTGATAATGAACGGTTGAAAAACGGTTCTTTCTTCAATAAGGAATATTTCGACCATTTGCTCGCTGAAATCCGGGAAATCCGGGCAAGTGAGCGTCGCTTTTATCAGAAAATAACCGACATATATGCCACTGCTGTTGATTATAATGTTGAGAGTGAAATTACACAAACATTCTTCGCGACAGTACAGAATAAATTACACTTTGCCACTCATGGAAACACTGCCGCTGAACTGATAATGGAGCGGGCAAACAGTAATAATGAACACATGGGTTTAACTACATGGAAAAATGCGCCTCATGGAAAAATCATAAAACCAGATGTATCTATTGCCAAGAATTATCTCTCAAAAAAAGAGATTAAAGCATTAGACCGTATTACTACAATGTACCTTGATTATGCAGAAGACCAGGCAGAACAAAATATTCCAATGACAATGGAAGATTGGTCTAAAAAGATGAATGTGTTTTTAAAATTCAATAATCGTGAACTATTAGATAATCCAGGCAAAGTGACACGAGAGATAGCAAAAGCATTCGCTGAAAGTGAATTTGAGAAGTACCGCATAGTGCAAGACCGATTATTCGAATCAGATTTTGATAAAATGATAAAAAAATTGGAAGATAACAGCGAAGGAAAAGTGTAATGACTAAAAATAAAAAAATGCCCGACAATCAAATTACCGTCTATCAAGCCCCTGATGGAAAAATAAACATTGAGGTGCTATACGCAAATGAAAACATCTGGCTTCCGCAAAAGCGAATGGCAGAGTTATTCGGATGCAGCGTAGACAATATCTCATTGCACTTAAAAAAAATATATAATGAAAATGAACTTGATGAATCGGCAACTATCGAGGATTACTCGACAGTTCAGATTGAAGGTAATCGCGAAGTTACTCGTACTATAAGGTGTTATTCGCTTGAAGCAATTATCGCAGTGGGATACAGGGTTAACTCAGAACGCGGCACACAGTTCCGTCAATGGGCGATTTCAATTCTTCAACAATATATCCACAAAGGCTTTGCAATGGACAGCGACCGTTTCAAGTATGGTTCACGTTTCAGTGCGCGATATTTCGATGACTTACTCGAAGAGATCCGGGATATCCGTTCCAGTGAGCGGATGTTGTATCAGAAAATTACCGATATTTACGCTACTTCTATTGACTATACACCAAAAGCAGAGGATACAAAACAGTTCTTTGCAACGGTGCAGAATAAACTGCACTTTGCCATTACCGGACAGACCGCTGCGGAAATTGTAGCCGAACGAGCCAGGAGCGACAAACCAAATATGGGATTAACATCATGGCGAAAAGGACCTGACGGTAAAATCATGCCAGGTGATGTTGCCATAGCAAAAAACTATCTGGACAAAACGGAACTTGATCATTTGAACCGTATAGTCACCATGTATCTTGACTATGCAGAATTACAGGCGGTTCGTAATAAGCCAATGTACATGAAAGACTGGATTGAAAAACTGAATGCATTCCTGAAGTTCAGTGAATACGAAATACTCACCAATGCCGGGCAGATCAGTCATGAAGTTGCTCTGGCTCTGGCAAGCAAAGAATACGAAACATTCAAGAAAATTCAGGATGAAAATTACATTTCCGATTTTGACAAAGAGGTACAGCGAATTAGGGAGAGTAAAGTTGACTACAAATAAGATCACCGAATCCGCAATAGAGGAATTAGCGATCGAACTCCTCGAAAAACAGGGATATCGGTACATCTGTGCTCCAGACATTGCCCCTGATGGGGAGAACCCTGAAAGAGACTCCTTTGAAGATGTTCTTTTACCGGAACGCCTGCGAATGAGCCGTTGGCAGGATCAACCCAAGTATTCCAGCCGATGCCAGGGAAGATGCCATTAAGCAGATACAGCGCCTGAATTCTCCCGAACTCATTGCCAACAACGAAGCGTTTCACAGGATGCTCACAGAAGGAATAAAGGTAAGCTACCAAAAGGACGGAGCCGACAGAGGCGACATAGTCTGGCTGGTTGATTTTAACAATCCCGAAAGCAACGAATTCCTTGTTACAAATCAATTTACTGTCATTGAAAATAATATCAACAAGCGCCCTGATGTGATTATTTTTGTAAACGGTCTGCCCCTGGTGGTTATAGAACTCAAGAACCCTGCCGATGAAAACGCAACAGTAAATTCCGCATTCAGGCAGATTCAGACCTACAAACAGGCAATACCCGGTCTGTTTACGTACAACTGTTTCATCCTCATCTCAAACGGCCTGGAGGCAAAGGCAGGGACACTCTCTTCTGAATTCAGCCGCTTTATGGCATCAATGCCCTCTAACATAAAAATTCATGTGCGCATTCTTACAAAAGTGACGGTTCAATTATTTTTTATAGACTTTCTTTCGATGACCTACCTTAAGAAGAAGTATTCGAAGCATGTCATTCTGTATATCAAAAATGACACGATAATCACCAACGCGTAGTCGAAAATAAGGATCTCCTATTATTTTTGTTACGTCAGAATGATATGGATTTTCACTAAGTTCTGAAACTTTTTTAAAAATTCGTTTTGCAAAGGTTTCATATATTTTTTTAAGTTCTTTTGCTGCTGATTCTGACCATATTATTTGAAATATCATCAGAATCCCATTTCTTCAGCAAGCTTTTCATGTGTAATGTATTTGCCGCTCTTGATCTCATTTATTGCGGATTCAATCTCTTTTTTTGTTTCACCATTGAGTTCGTGAACGTCCTCAATAAGCCGCTCTAAAACATCGTTATAAGTCTCCCTTTCAAAGAGTTTCATTTGCGTTAATGTCGATTTGACATCTTCTTTTATTTGGATTGTTGTAACCATGATTGTACTTTTTTCTTTCAATATATTTATAGGTAACTATAGTCCTCTATATGATACTATAGCATGTTTTTTTTATGAGCTATCGTATCGCCTGAATTGAACACTGAAATTGAGCAACCAGCAGAAATGCAAACCATTGAGCATCCTTGAAGCCGCCTGATACCGGCATGCCCAGGAAGAAGCGGCGGGGCTGGGTGATGACGCTGTGGACGGTGGCGAGGTAGTTTTTCAGGAAGGTTTTGGTGGGGGACATTATTGTGGAGTATTGTTGCAGGCTATTTAAAAGTTTAAGGTATTATATCGAAAATCTTAAGTATGTATGGCTGATAATTTTCCCACATTAAAAGCCCTTCTTATGACAGAATTACGTGATAAACCTGGATTTTACGTGGTTTAAACGGCTCCACTTTGTTTCGACCCAAATTTTCAATAACAGCAATGGGGGGAGTTCCGTGAGAAACAAATAAATACATTTAATAATATGTGGGATTGTACGTGATAGATATACCTTCGAAAAATGTAACATTAAACGTCGATGAAGATTTATACGATAAATACAGGAAGTTTTATAAGAAAAAGGGCTGGATAATATCCAGGCAGTTCGAAATCATGATGGAAGAGTAGATGAAAGCGAAAAAGAATCAGTGATAATTATGACAAATGCCCAACACCAATCCATGCCAAATTTCACAGCAATAGATTTATTCTGCGGTTGTGGAGCAGTTACGCAAGGGCTTAAGGGTATTTTTGAAGTTATTGTCGCAGTAGATAACAATCCGTATGCTTCTGAATCATACCGTGTCAATCATCCGGAGGTACATTTCTTTGAAGAAGACATCACTCAATTGGATGTCTCAAAAATTCATCAAGTTGTTGGCAATCAGAGCATAGACCTTATGGTGGTATGTGCTCCCTGCCAACCGTTCAGTAGTCAGAATCATACAAAAAACACGGACGAAAGAGTGAATTTAATACTTCAGGCATGTCGTTTCGCAAAAGTCTTAAAACCCAGATTGATTTTTTTTGAAAATGTTAAAGGAATTATTGCATCAAAGCATTCCAGTATTACTCAGAAACTTAAAATTGATTTGAAACAGCTTGGTTATAATCATTGGCTCGGCCCTCTCAGTGTTGATGCTGCAGATTACGGAGTACCACAACGTAGGAAGAGATGCATAATGGTAGTTTCAAGTGAAAAAAATGTACTACCCACAGTACCCAATCCGACCTCGCCAGAAGGCAAACGCATTAAAGTAAAAGATGCAATCGGTGATCTACCGCCTCTGTCATCCGGAGAAAGAAGTGATAATGATCCACTCCATTTTGCACGGAAACACAAACCCATCGCCCTAAGGCGGTTTGCACATATCAAAAAAGATGGCGGATCACGATTTGACCTGCCTCCTAATCTGGTTTTGGATTGTCATAAAGGACATAAAGGTCATCCGGATGTATATAGCCGAATGACGTGGGATGATGTCGCTTCTACTTTGACTACGGGGTGCACGGATGTGACACGCGGGAGATTCCTACATCCGCGCGATGATAGAGCAATCACTCTTAGGGAGGCCGCGAGACTTCAGACATTTCCCGATGATTATATATTCAAAGGTTGTCCGCAAGAGATTGCACGGCAGATAGGTAATGCAGTACCGGTAGAGTTTGTTCGGACTATCGGACATACGATGGGCGAATTCCTAATGGAAACAAAAATGGAGTGACTAGATGGCGAAAATCCGGGTCAGAGCAAGGGCCGTTGACATGCTTGGTCGCCAGCAGATTGCGGGTATTCCGACTGCATTACACGAGATTTTGAAAAATGCGCATGATGCTTATGCGGATTATGCGGAGGTGGATTACTTCCGGTCGGACGCATCGCTACTTATAAGAGACGATGGCATCGGAATGACCAAGGACGAATTCGAGTTGAGATGGCTTACAATAGGTACTGAAAGTAAACTGGGAACAAATGGAATACTTCCACCTTATCGTGACCCGAATAAACCCTTGAGATCAATTCTTGGCGAAAAGGGCATCGGCAGACTTGCAATTGCCGCAATCGGTAAACAAGTTCTGGTCCTTACCAGAGCGGAGCGAGATGATGTTCTTTATAATATAGTGGCATGCTTTATACATTGGGGATTGTTTGAAATTCCGGGTCTTGACCTGAGCGAAATCGAAATACCGGTTGAAACATGGTCTGGAAATGGTTTGCCCGATAGCAGATTCGTCGAAACATTGATTGAGAGTGTTCGTAAAAATGTAAATACACTTGGAAATAAAATTCCCGAAACTAACCGTAGTTCTATTCTTCATGATTTGGAAAGCTTTAAAATTGCCCCGGATGTACTTAATCAACAGCTCGGCGGACTATCGCTCGCAAACGGGCGGGGAACCCACTTCTTCATCTATCCCGTAGACCCCATCCTCGAAACTGACATCGATGGAGGCGGCGATGAATTCGCTCCACCACTGAAGAAAAATCTCATTGGGTTCTGCAACACCATGACCCCCGACGCACCGATTCCCGCCGTGAGCATCGCTTTCCGTGATCATCGAGTCGACGGTAGCATCCACGATCTTATCGACCCGGATATAGAGTTTTTCACACCCGCCGATTTCAGTTCGGCAGATCAACTATTCGAAGGAGAATTTGACGAATTTGGACAATTTACTGGAATTATCTCAATATACGGTGGAACGCCAATAAAGTACATCCTTCCCTGGAACGGAGCACATGGAAAACCGACACGTTGCGGGCCGTTTCGGCTGAAAATGGCGTACGTTCAGGGGTTGCTAAGGGAATCCCGTCTCCCTCCGGAGATTTACGGGGTAATCACACAAAAGTTGGACCAGATTGGCGGAGTTTACGTATATCGCGACGGAATTCGAATTCTACCCTATGGCAATTCAGACTACGACTGGCTGGGAATTGAGCGTCGTCGCAGTAAGTCCGCCAAGGATTTCTTTTTCAGCTATAGACGAATATTCGGAGTTGTCGAGATAAGCAAAGAGGCGAATCACAGTCTTATCGAAAAAGCTGGCCGCGAAGGATTCATGGAAAATACAGCTTACCGCCAAGTACGAGAATTAGTTCAGAACTTTCTCGTAGAGGTCGTACGCGAATATTTCCGCAAAGGAAGCGACCTCGCTGGAGATTTCTGGAGAGTGAAAAATGAGTTTGAAAGACAGGATCAGCTTCTTAAAAAACGCAAGGACCGGATATCGTATAAGAAACAAAAATTCGCTTCTGAACTCGGTGATTTTTTCCAGAA
>Ga0255419_10249_pt1 | contig 11685 bp, 9 predicted proteins | sample ANMaggSeSYBR02J3_FD_182658 | JGI IMG/M metagenome (GOLD analysis project Ga0255419, IMG submission 182658) | Sediment cell enrichment communities from methane seep in Santa Monica Basin, California, United Staets - ANME aggregate JGI... | ecosystem: Environmental > Aquatic > Marine > Cold seeps >...
TGAAAAATCTAATCCTCATTGCGCTGCATGCAGTGAATACAAATGCGAAAAGATAGAAAAGTTTATCGAATCAGCCCCACCTGTTGGGGAGGCGCTTGAGGGGTTAAGAAAATAACCCGACCGCAAAAACCCGCCGTTTTTTTTGATAATGTTGCTTTTCTCTGCCTTGTGTAGTGCCACCATTTATGGGGTGGTGCACCCTCCATAAATTTTACTGCTGAGATAAATACGTCAGCAACGCAAGGATCAATTTTTTTGCCCGCTATCCTGCATAATTCTCCATACATCGAATAAGGATTTTGACCAATTAACTCAAAAGGTTTGTTGATGCCTAATATGTTTAGATGCCGGATTGTTGCAGGGCCAACATTAGGAATTTTGTTGAAATCATTTATATCGGTTCTGTTTTTCATTTTATGTTTTGATCACTCACGGCTACACTCTCCGGCGGCAATGGATTGCCTTATCAACTGCTTTTTGGGGTCAGATCGAAACAAAATATCTGTTCACGAAGTTGGCATCCCCAATACTTAACATTTTTTTCTTTTAAGATTCTAAATCCGTAGTTGAGGTACAAAGCTTTTGCCTCATATAAGTTGTCAAACGTCCAGAGTTCGATTTTCTTGTAACCAATTGTTCTGCAAAATACTATTGCCTGGTCTAACAAGCTCTTGCCAATACCCTGGCGATGGTAGTTATAATCAACTACAAATACGCGAAGCCTGGCACATTCAGGTCCATCTACTCGACCGTCAATAGCAATAGAACCTATTATTTTTCCGCCCTTTCCGGCAACCCAAAGACCGTCTCTTGTTGGCTGAAAGTGTTGTAGTAACTCTTTGAGATACCCCCTTACATCTTCCTTAAATGCGGTACCCCAACCAAGCCGTAGCACAAAATACTTCTCATGAAGATTCACAATGGCCTCAACGACATCTGGAATATTCGGAAGGGTTTGCACATCCGTTATTAACATAAAACCACCGTGCTCATCTTTTTGCAGCTAACGTGAGCACTATAAATTTTATCTGTGCCGGAATCGGCCACGTCCGTTTTTGTGCCATCGACCTGAGGAGGCCTTTCGGTGCGCGGCCTTCTTCAAGTCCGGCTCCCGGCCGTGCCAAACAGGCTTGATATGATTAACCTTAATAATCTCGCTCAGAACACCGAGATTACGATGATCGTAAAAAGTCATCGCGGTACCCTTACGGCCCAACCTCGCGGTACGCCCGGAACGATGCGTATATGTGTCACGATCACGCGGGAAATCGTAGTTGATTACATGGCTGACATGGCTGAAATCCAGGCCGCGGCCGGCTACGTCCGTAGCCACCATGATTTTGATTTCCTTTCGCCGAAATCGATTGAAAAGAGACGTTCGCCGGGACTGATCCAGGCCTCCGTGTATAAGCTCAACCGACTCAACCTCCCGGCTCAATCGGCGAAAGAGTTTTTCGGCATTGATACGCGAATTACAGAATACTATCGTCTGAGCAGGATCGTGCTGCTGAAGGTATTCCATAAATAATTCAAAATGATGGCTGGAAGTGATTTTTAGAAAACAGTGCTCAAGGTTTTGCGGGGCCACTTGCTTTACGTTTAATTCGACTGTGATTGGGTTTCTGAGGTATTTTGTGGCCAGTCTTTTGATCTCGGCCGGCATAGTCGCCGAAAACAGCAACGTCTGATGTTTATGCACCAAACACGATATGACAAACTCCACATCATCGACGAAACCCATCTTGAGCATCTCGTCAGCCTCATCGAGCACAAAAGTCCGCACCTCCGAAAGGCTTAGCGGACTGTTATACAGCAGATCGATCAGTCGGCCGGGCGTAGCCACCAGGATATGCACACCGTGATCCAGTTTGGCTCTCTGGATTCGCATCTCAAAACCGCCATAGACCGCAAACGGAGATACATCAGTTTGCCGGGCTATGTCGGCTATCTCCTGGACATATTGCAGAGCCAGTTCTCGAGTCGGGACCAGAATCAATCCCTGCACTGCCTTGAGTGAGGCATCGGTCGCCTGCACCAAAGGCACTCCGCAGGCACCGGTCTTGCCCGAACCGGTCTCAGCCCGTGCCAGCAGGTCCCGGCCAGCCAGGATGTGCGGAAACGTCTGCTCCTGGACAGGAGTCAACTCAGTATAACCCATATCTTCAAGTCCCTTAAGGACTTCCGGCTTTAAGTTCAATTCCGTAAATTTCATATCACATTATATATTATGAAGTTATGTAAAAAATGCCAGAAAATAGACGCCAGTATCAAAGATTTCTTTGGGCCAACCCCGATTTTGGAGCTGTGGGGCGGTTCGGCAGGTAAAAACAGGATAAAGAAATAAAATTGAACAGAAGATAGCGAAGAATTTTAGATTTTAAGATTTAATGATTTAAGAATTGAACATCGAACGTTCAACATTCAACATCGAATCCGCCTATGGCGGAAATCAAAGAAATATTGAATACAGAAGATAGCGAAGAATGCGAAAAAGAGAAGGTTTCGCTTCGCGAAGTTGTTATTTGCAGGCGAGACGCCTGCGGTACGGATTTTTTTAGCGGTTGCGTTAATTCTATTTTATCTATCTTAACCCCCAATTATGGGACGTTGCTAATATTTTTTCGGATTTATTGGGACTCAAAGGTATCCTGCGGCCACTATGTTAATGAAGGCCAATAAAGGGCCTTTACGAAAGACCGGCCTGATAAGGTTGGTCGAAAACAACAAAATAAGCGCCTCATGCCCTATAGCCGGAGCTTCCCAGAGGTCCAGAACAGAGCCTTTGAGACCCACTTAGGGCTTTTTTTATGCGCATTCGGAAGATTTTCGGTCAAAATCTCTTGCAATATGTCTGTTGAATATATAGTATTTACCGCACATAGCATGGGCTGTTATAGATTCGGCTCGTGGTGTTGCGGCACTAGCTCAATTGGCAGAGCAGCTGGCTCTTAACCAGCGGGTTCGGGGTTCGAGTCCCTGGTGCCGTATTTTCTCTCAACCTTCAACGAATAACAGATGATTTATAATCTCATCAGCTTTGCCGGATTGTTTGTATTGATGGCCCTGGCGTGGGTTTTTTCCAGCAATCGCCGCCGATTGAACCTGCGGTGTGTGATGGGTGCGGTCGCGCTGCAGTTGCTCCTGGGCGCGATCGTGTTTTACGCCCCAGGCGTTACCAGGGCCTTTCTCTGGCTTAACGATAAGGTAGTCAGCTTTTTAACCGCCGCGATGGCCGGTCAGCGGTTCCTCTTCGGCCCGCTGGCAGTACCCCCGGGCCAAGCCACCTCGCAAGGTGAACCATCAATCGGGTTTATACTGGCCCTGCAGGCCCTGCAGGTGATTATCTTTTTTTCCGCTCTGATGGGTCTGCTTTATTATTGGCGTATAATGCCGCGTATCGTTCGCGGTTTTGCCTGGCTGTTCACCCGTTTTATGCGTATAAGCGGCGCCGAAAGTCTCTGTGCCGCCAGTAATATATTTGTTGGCATCGAGTCAGTAACGGCTGTCAGGCCCTTCCTGGCCCGGATGACCCGTTCCGAATTGTGCACCATTCTTACCGCCGGTATGGCCACGGTCGCTTCCAGTACCCTGGGTGTATATGTTTTATTTCTGAAAGACGTATTTCCCACGATTGCCGGTCATTTGATCTCCGCCTCGATTATGTCGGCACCGGCGGCCATCGTCATGTCAAAGATTTTAGTGCCTGAAGAATCCGAGCCGATTACACTGGGGCGAAATGTGCAATTTGAGTTTGAAACCGAGTCGGGCGCTATCGAGGCCATTATCAATGGCGCTATGGCGGGTGTAAAGCTGGTGGTGGGGATTTGCGCCCTGCTGATCGCGTTCCTGGGATTGCTTGCCCTGTTGGATCTCTTTATCGGATTTATAGGGAATGTTTTTGCCGGCCCGGCCGACTCAGCGCAGCAGTGGTCGCTAGATAGAGCCTGTCCGGAATTCTGATTTTTTGTCAAGCTGGCGGTTTGGATATTTGGCAGGGGTACAAGATTCTGATATTTCGAGGATTTTCATCACTTGCGGATATCAATTTCACCATTTTGTCGATTTTGACGCATACTTTATCCGTCAAAATGCATTTTACGGGATCAAATGGCTTGCTAAGCAGCTTTCTGCTGGTCTTTTTCCTGTGCGATCTTCAATCTCGCCAGCACCCACAGGTTGTGGGACAGAATGCTCAGGCCCATGTGGACATGACGATTGTCAAAGCCTTTTTGTTTCATGGGTGAGCCGCAAAAACAATTACTCAAAATACCGATCCTGGCCTCTGTCTGACTGCGGCGATTCTGGGCTTCTCGGAATTTATTTTCTTCCAGGCGTTCGGCCAGCAAAGCTGGGTTACGTGGACAAACGGCATTAAAGATGTCATTGCTTTCCAGGTATTCACGATTCGTCTTACTGTCAAAACCGCGATCTCCGGCCATTAGTTTTACTTCCACGCCAAGGTGATCTTTAATACGCTTATGACTTTCTTTTAGCATTTTACTGTCAGCCGAAGCCTGGTCGCGAAAGAACTTCCAGTCAATAATCATCCCGTCAGACTGTTCGGCCAGATACAGCGTATTGCCAAATTCAACTTCCGCACCGGTTTTACGCCGGACTATCACATTGACATCATCTTCATACAAACTCAAAATCTTATTTTCATTTGCCACCTGACGTTCGCCAATGATACGTTCGTGGGCATTCTTGATGGCAGTATCGAGTTTGTCGGTTACACTGGTTATCTGTTTGAGTATATCTTTGGCTTGAGAACGAGATATTTCAGATGTTTCCCATTTGTTTTCAAGAAGTTTCAAATGATTCATCGCATGTTTACAGACACGCTTCATTAATTTTTTCATTTTTCGCAAAATGCCCTTTCGAAGCTGTTTCGCTCCTTTCTTACGCTTAGCGAAAGTCATTCCCATACAGAGTTTATTCATTTTAGAGATAAACATGCCGGGTTCGATGGGCATACGATGAGACAAACCGACTTTACGAATCCGAGCCGTTGCTTTCATGAGGGTGCGGGTCGCATCTCTAAGCAATATCCAATCGACCGGATGATGAATGTTAGCTGAAATGCAAGTACAGTCAAAATAACTTTGACTAAAATCAAGTGGCTCACAGAGTATTTTCGATGTTTCATCCTGGGCGATATGAAACAAACACCTTTCCACCTCTTCTATCAATTCCGGCGGCAGTGAATTCTCAAGGTCGCCAACCGTACTTTTGCCGGGAACTTTAGGCAGAGCAAAACGATTTATGCAGCAAAACCACTTGTAAAGATCGCTGTGAGACAAGGCCAATGAGAACTTACGCAATGATAAATTCAAACGCTTGCGAAGAACCGACATTCGCAAAGCCATAACAGCATTAGCATGAACATTGAGACGTTCGTTGCTGGTCAACTCCAGGGATTTGCCCGTTCCATAAACCGAAATGTATTTGTTGACGTAAGCAACGTCAAGAAAATATTCGATGATCGGACATTCAAGATCACTGGTAACGATGATGTCATTTATCGCTATCAAAAGCTCACGTTCCTGACGGTATTCAGCATTGCCAAAATCTTCAGGAATATCTTTGTCAAACCGGCCTTGGACAGGTAAAATTGTCGCCATAGGTGTGTTCCTTTATAGGTAATAATTACTTTTGCTAAGATAATTATAACACACCTATTTTAGCTTTCTAAGCCAAAAACGCGATTCTTAATAATATAAATTTGACGCAATCCGTTGCACTACAAACAGTTGCAAGCAACGGACAGGCTCTAGGTAAGGGTGGCATGTTTAAGCGTAGCTTATGCAAAGCATAAGCAAGATTAAGCATGGTTGGGTGGCACCTTTCTGTATTTCAGAGAGGTGCTCTTGTCGTATAATAAAAAGGTTTTGTTAGAGTGTCTAATACTACATCGCGACTTAATGCCATGCTTTTAAAAAGGTTTTTTTCAACAAAGCCCCATAGGGGCGAACTATGTTAGCCCACGGCGGTAGCCGTGGGTAAAATTGCAGAAATAATTTTATAGCCCCGTAGGGGCGACACAAGATTAACTGTAACGTATTGTAAATAAATTGGTTACAGCTTTAGTTAAGTAGTTAAGTAGGGTGCGATGTATCGCACCATTTTTTTATAATCGTTCACGGTGATGACGGCTTTCTATTATTCGTCATTGGGATTTCGTTATTGATTCGTCATGCTGGTTTCTTAATTCGTCATTATCCCTGTATGGCGGGGTTTTGCCCCACGCGTGAGCTAAGCAGCAGGGTTTATGATAGCGATTATCTGTCAGCCTTGCGTTCTTCCGGCGGGCGGGTTTTCCAGCGGCGGTGTACCCACCAGTATTGTTCGGGGTCTTCACGGACGAACTGTTCGATGGCGGTTGTATATTCGGCGGTTATCCATTTGAGCGGGTCGGGTTTGTCGCGCCAGTCAGACGGCTTGATAATACGGGTCATACCAATTTTGAATAGGTAGCGGTTGTTAAGGCGGCGGCAGTATCCGACAACGATTGGCAGGTCGTATTCCATAGCCAGTAGTCCGATGCTTTTGTAGGTACTGGCCTTGCGTCCGAAAAAATCGACAAAGACCCCTTTTCGTCCGGCATTCTGGTCGGCGATGAAGCCTAACGTCGCGCCGGATTCCAGGATGTCCAGCATCATATCGGTAGCTCCTTTTTTATCAATGATAGTCTGGCCGTGTTCCTGTCGGACGCCGAGCAGATAGTCGTTAATATAGGGGTTATCGATGGGACGGGCGATACTGAAGCTTTCAAGGCCGAAGGTGGCCATGGCATAGCCGAGTATCTCGAAGTTGCCGTAATGGCCGGTAACCATGATGATACCGCGGCCTTGCAGGATCAAACGCAACGGTTCGGACATGTTGCCGAATTCGATATACCTGTGCCAGGTTGACGGGCGGATTAGCCGGGATGTCCATAATACGTCGAAGGCCAACATGGCGATATGTTCGAAGCTTCGCTGCGCCGTGCGTTCGAGCCGGCGGAAGTCTTTGTCGGGAAAGCTCAGACACAGATTTTCGATCGCACGGCGGCGGCCGCGATGATAAATAAGATATAATACGCTCCCTAACCGCCGAGCGATACGGACCGAGGTGTCCGGGCCGGGTATCTGAACAAAAATCGCCGCCACCCGCATCAGCAGATAAAAAAAATAATCCACGACTGGATGTGGTTTTTTTCTTCTTTTTTACTCTAATTTTATTCGGCATATAAAATGATTGTATCAGAGAAGAAATCGATGTCAATAAGGGTGTGGGTAATGGGATTGCGACCTTGGGGTAAAAATAGTATCATACCGAGTATATATGGTTTTTGAAAATAGTCTGCATAGTGTTTTGTAATGGATCGGAGAAATTCCAATGGGCGAATTTACCATGGTTATCCCATCGTACTGGGGCAAGTCTGAAGGTGGCGCTGGCAAGACATCGACGGTACGGGAGGCGGGCAGGGATAAAATCGTTTTCGATCATCCCGCTCTGTTGAGTGAGGAAGGGACCCTGGGACGACTGCTGATGAGCCTGGAGACGCTGGGGGAAGTGAACGGCAAGATAGTTATTATTTCTGTGGCCAATGAACCTGTGATTACAAAAGAGGTGGAAAGGAAAGTCGATGCCATTATTGCGCCCTTCAAAGGAAAATACGATATTACCAATATGAGCCAGTCAACCCTGGAGGGGATTAAAGCCGGACTGATGGAAAAAGGGGTCAGCGAACAGGGGTTGGAACTGGTGAATTTGGACAATTATGCGGCCGTGCGGAATATGTGTGCATTGGCTGGGGTGCTCAACGGCAGCCCTTATACAATTTTTATTGACGATGATGAGGTTTTTACCGACCCGGATTTTCTGAAAAAGATCGCGGAAAATATGGACCGCGAAATTGACGGCAAAAGAATAGAGGCCCTGGCGGGTTACTATCTGCAACCCGATACGTATCGGCTCGATGAAAGTAACGTACCCGATTGGCGAAGGCAATATTGGAATAACACAGAGGTGATGAATAAGGCTTTCGAGCAAATCATCGGTAGTGGTAAGCGGTTAAAGCCAACTCCATTTGTGTTCGGTGGTAATATGACACTGTCATTGGAGGTGCTCAGGAAGGTACCCTTTGATCCGCGGATCACGCGGGGTGAGGACATCGACTACCTGCTGAACCTGCGAATAAACGGAATAACGTTTTATCTCGATCGAGAACTGGCAATCACACATTTACCGCCGCCATCTTCGCAGGATGCGTGGAAGAAAGTACGGGAAGACGCCATTCGGTTTCTGTATGAGCGGAAGAAGCTGCGCGATCACGAGCAGTTGAAGCTTGAAGAATTACAGCCATATCCGGGATTTTTCCTTGGCGATGATCTGGAAGAGCGGATCGTCAAAACCTGTGAATTGCTGAAAACCGAATATGAAGACCAGGATAACGCCCAGGGCGTATCAGAATGTGAAAAGACAATTGCCCTGACAAAAAAACCGCTCTGGAGCCAGGTGGAAACCCGGCAGTGGTTGGAGGAGCTGACAAAATATTGGCAGGAACTTACGACCGCCGCGGAAGGGATGGTGATAGAATTATGAAACGGCGGGAATTTATAAAAAGTTTAGGATTGGGAGCTATGTCGGTTATACTGCCGAATTGGATTTCGAGTGCCGGGGGTGCGGAGTCGTGTAAGCCCAATATTATTATGATTCTGGTGGACGATCTGGGCTACGGTGATCTGGTATGCTATGGGGCACGGGATATGCGGACGCCGCACCTTGACAACCTTATGTTGCGGGGGATGCGATTCGACAATTTCTATGCCAACTGCCCGGTCTGCTCGCCGACACGGGCGTCACTGCTTACAGGTCGCTATCCGGACCTGGTGGGTGTGCCGGGCGTGATTCGAACGCGTATCACGAACAATTGGGGCTGCCTTTCACCACAGGCCGTACTACTGCCGGACGTACTCAAGCAAAGCGGCTATCATACGGCAAACATTGGGAAATGGCATCTTGGTCTTGAATCGCCTGATAAGCCCAACGAGCGGGGATTCGATTATTTCCATGGATTCCTTGGAGATATGATGGACGACTACTACAACCATCGCCGACGTGGTATCAATTATATGCGCCGTGATGATCGGGAGATCGATCCCAAAGGCCATGCAACGGATCTGTTCACACAGTGGTCGATTGAATACATTCAGGAACGGATGAAATCAAAGCAGCCGTTCTTTTTGTACCTCGCCTACAATGCCCCCCATACGCCTGTTCAGCCGCCTTCGGAGTGGATTAAGCGGATTAAAAAACGCGAAAAAAACATTAGTGACAGACGTGCCAAGATAGTCGCCTTTATCGAACATCTTGATGATGGTATCGGGAAGGTATTGACTGCCCTGAAACAAACCGGCGCCGACCGGAATACACTGATAATATTCACTTCTGATAATGGTGGCCAGCTTGATGTTGACGCCGATAACGGCCTGCTGAACGGTGGTAAGCAACAGATGTACGAAGGTGGGATAAAAGTGCCGATGTGTGCCGTTTGGCCGGGCAGGATCAGGGCCGGCGAACGGAGCAGGCGTGTGGCGTTGACTATGGACCTGTTCGATACGATATGCGAGGCGGCCGGTGCCGAGTTCGATCACGAGATCGACGGGCGGAGTATTCTACCGACGCTGCTGGGCAAAAATCAACTGGCGGAAGATAGATTTCTGTTTTGGGTTCGACGGGAAGGCGGCAGTTACGGCGGTCAGGATTATTACGCCGCCCGCTACGGCGATTGGAAACTGCTGCAAAATTCCCCGTTCGAGCCGCTCGAATTGTATAATCTCAGGGACGATCCGCGGGAGCAAAGACCACTTGGGAAAAATCATAAAATGTACAGAAAGCTGTTCACGGCCCTGCGAAACCACATATCACGTGCCGGTGCCGTGCCCTGGCAGAAGTGTCCGGTTGATCTTTTAAAGGTTAAATAAAAAGTAAGCGTTCACGCAAATATTTGTACTAATCGTGATTTATGATATAAATCATCCTGTAGAAGCCTGTAGGGCTTCAATAACAATAGCCGTGGGTGTAGGGAGCGTAAGCGAACCGGAACCCGTGGTTAGTTTGCGCGACAGCTTTTCCAGACCCCGTAGGGGTCGAATAACTGAACTGCCATTTTACCGTCAGGGTATTCTGTTCAACCCCTTCTACAGGGTTGTAAATCTTTATATCGTCTTTACCACGGGTTTCGGCCTGCGGCCTCCACCCGCGGCTATTATTGTTATGACCCCTTTGGGGTCTGGTAAGGAAAAATTGCGTGAACGCTTACAATAAAATGAAAGGTTGCTTGAATGAACAGACAAAAAACTATTATAATTATGTGTCTGACGGTTTTGCTATTTGGTATGGGTTGCCATACCAGCGGCGTCAGGCAAAGGCCGCTCATTGGCATTACCAGCATTTACAAGGTTGATTCGGAGAAGAAAACTGCACCGTCGATTTCGGTTTCTTTTTCTTATATCCGAGCGGTGCTTGAAAGCGGCGGGGCGCCGGTAATCTTACCGACAATTGATAGTGAAGAAGCTATGCGGCGTTATGTGGACGAGCTTGACGGTCTGGTGCTGATAGGGGGGGCGGATATTCCGCCGTCGGTTTATGGACAAGAGCCGCACGAAACTGTCAGGGTGATGACCCGGCAGCGTTATGGTTTTGAAAGTGAGTTGATTCCTTTATGGCTGGCTACCGGCAAGCCTGTGCTGGGCGTTTGCCTCGGCATGCAATTCGCGAATGTGGCATCGGGCGGGTCGATGATACAGGACATCCCTTCTCAGGTGGGAAAGAAGGTGAACCATCGTTGCAAGGCCGAATTGCATCCGGTACGGATCGAACCGGGCAGTAAGCTGCGGAAAATCCTCGGCTCTGATGAGGCGATGGTTTATTCGAGCCACCATCAGGCGGTCAGGGATATAGGCCGAAACCTCAAGGTAGTGGCCCGCAGCCCTGACGGAGTGGTTGAGGCCCTGGAACGGGTTGAGGGAGGATTTGGCCTGTTTGTGCAATGGCACCCTGAGGCGATGAAGAACGCCGCCCATCGCAAAGCCATTTATGGTGCTCTGATTCGAGCCTGTACTAAATGCGATTAGTACCATAGGATATAAAGATGGATGATATACAATCACAAATTATGGCAAAGATGTCAGCCGAGAAAAAGTTGGAATTGTCTTTGCGGTTATATTACTCCGCTCGAAGACTCAAAACGGCCCATCTTCGCAATCTGTATCCCGACTGGAGCGAAGAAAAAATTCAGGAAGAAGTACGAAGGATATTCCTCTATGCCCGATCTTGAATATGTGATCATTCGAAAATTGCAATATTATCAGGAAGGAAAATCCTCAAAGCATCTGACCGATATTCAAAATATGCTGGAAATCTCATCTGATCTTATCGATCATGATATTCTCCGGAAGTTCATCCGGCAATACAACCTGCAAGACGAATGGGACAAGGCGTGAAATAACCCATACACCCATACACCCATATACCCATATACTGGAGACCGCATGAAAAGTTATCGTAAGGAATTATGGTTTGACGTAAAGCAAAGGCGGGAGTTGATAAACATTACCTCGCAGGTGGAGGAATGCCTCACCCAAAGCGGCATTGCGGAGGGTTTATGTCTGATCAACGCGATGCACATAACTGCCGGCG
>Ga0255419_10250_pt1 | contig 11658 bp, 3 predicted proteins | sample ANMaggSeSYBR02J3_FD_182658 | JGI IMG/M metagenome (GOLD analysis project Ga0255419, IMG submission 182658) | Sediment cell enrichment communities from methane seep in Santa Monica Basin, California, United Staets - ANME aggregate JGI... | ecosystem: Environmental > Aquatic > Marine > Cold seeps >...
TAGGTCGTAATGTGCCTTGCGATATATGCGCTACTTCCGAGGCTTATATAACAAAACAGCCTGCCCGGGTTGAAAAATATGTTGAAGAACTGGGTGTATGGCTTGACGTGAGATCATATCCTATTTTGGATGAGAAAGGTAAAATAATCAAGGTGGTCGAACACTTGCGGAATATAGACAAGGAAAAACTCTCCGAAGAGGCGCTTTTACAAAGCGAGGAGCGCTATCGCTCTTTGGTGGAAAATACCATGTATGGCTATTTTATCTGTGAAATTCCTTCCGGGCGTTTTCTGTTTCTTAACCAAAGATGGTGTGAACTTTACGGGTACAAGATAAATGAGGGATTGGAGCTTAAATTCTGGGACGTGCTTTCTTATGACGATCACAAGCGCATACAGGATCTAATTGAATCATGGATGGAAGGCAAAAAGTCTAGTCCCGAGCACCAAATTTTCACCGCAGTGCATAAAGATGGTTCAAACTTTCGTATTGAGATCTCCACTTCTATCGTGAATTTTCAGAAAAATCCGGCTTTCCAGGGTGTCATCAGAGATGTTACCGAAAAGGAACGTCTCGAGAAGCAGCTTCAACAGGCTCTGAGGATGGAGGCTATAGGTATCCTTGCAGGAGGCGTTGCTCACGACTTTAACAATCTGCTTATGGGTATACAGGGTAATGCTTCCCTGATTCTTTTGGATTTGGATGAGAAACATGCTCATTATGAAAAACTGAAAAACATTGAAACGTATGTAAAAAACGCAGCAGACCTGACCAAACAATTGCTGGGTTTTGCAAGAGGTGGAAAATATCAGGTCAGACCGACTGATCTTAACGACCTTGTCAAAAAGAGTTCCGAGATGTTTGTTCGCACAAAAAAGGAGATAAGCATTCATCAGAAATATCAAGAGGATATATGGAGGGTGGAAGTAGATCAAGGTCAGATGGAGCAGGTACTTTTAAACCTTTATGTCAATGCCTGGCAGGCAATGCCTACAGGTGGAAGTCTCTACGTTCAAACGGAAAACGTCATCTTTGATGAAAAATCTCCCAAACCTCTTTTCCTGGAATTTGGCAGATATGTCAAGCTCTCTGTTACTGACACGGGGGTCGGGATGGATGATGCAACACAACATAGAATATTTGAACCGTTCTTTACCACCAAAGATATGGGAAGAGGGACTGGTCTGGGCATGGCGTCCGCCTATGGCATCATCAAGAATCACGGAGGAATCATAACCGTTTCCAGCGAGAAGGGTAAAGGAACTACTTTTGAAATCTATCTTCCTGAAACCGGAAAAGCCTCTCATCCAGAAAAGGAGTTGATCGACAAGACCTTAAAAGGGACTGAGAAAGTCCTGTTGGTGGATGATGAGGATATGGTCATTGACGTTGGTGGGCAGTTTTTAGAGAAAATGGGATACCAGGTCCTTATGGCACGTAATGGGAATGAAGCCATAAAAGTTTACGAGAAAAACTCGGACCAGATCGGAATAGTGATCCTGGATATGATAATGCCCGATATGGGAGGCGGGGAAGTTTACGACAGATTAAAAGAGATCAATCCGGAGATCAAGGTTCTACTTTCCAGTGGTTACAGCATTGACGGCGAGGCGGCTGAGATCCTGAAACGTGGTTGTGATGGTTTTATCCAAAAGCCATTTAATATTGCGGATCTGTCAAAAAAATTGAGAGAGATTTTGGATAAAGAATAGCCACGGCTATCTTTCCCTGAAGTACAAATAATAAAAAAAGATGGTAAGCTGGTACCAGGTTTAAAACTTTTCTGGCGTATGGAGCGCATGGAGAAGGAAAGACACCCTGACCGGAATGATAAGCTTGCTTATTTTTGATGTCAGGTGCTTTTTCCATGATTCACAATGCATGTGCATTGGAAGCCCCGGTGCGGGGATTCATGCGCGCATAATCTTCTGTGACCTCTGCGCCTCAAGTGTCCCTTAACCCTGAGCCTGTCCAAGGGTCGAAGGGGAACGGGTGTGAGATTCTTTTAAGTTTTTATCTGTATGTCTAAGCGTGGGTCTGCGGCCAAATATCAATCCCGATGATCCGGTACATCCTGTCAAAGTATTCTCTTTGTCCTCAAACCACGAAGAGTTTTCACTTTTCTCTGATCATCACCTTGAGCACAGCATTATAACTGCAGTATTAAGTAATATCAATTAGTTCCTTGATCTAAACAACTTCACACCTGTTGGTTCGTGAATCAATGATGGGTATAAAGCATACCCATTCGATACCCATTTTTATAGGGTTGACTTTTGCCGAATTTCAGTAATTAATGTTGAATCGCAGTAAGTCCTTAATTTGTCACCAAATTATCCAAGCAATTACCTTTAACCAAAGAGGTTTTTCCCATGAAGAAACACCTCAAAATCTGTCTTCTCGACTCCTGGCCCATTTTCTGGCGTTGCGAAACCCCGAAATATCAAATAAATCTTATGAGCCATGCTAATGCCGCCTTCATAAAAATTTCAGGCACAATTACTTTCACCGTCGATTATTGAAACAGTTTTCATCGCAGTTAACAGTGCTCTTTGTAATAGCATCTCAATCTCGATCTACTTATGGAACTCAAGTTATACAATCGTTTCGCGATTCTATACATCGTCCACTTTAGGCGGGCTTGTAAAAAAGAAATTCCTAAAGAATCAAATTACGGAATTTCAACCAAAAACAAAATGGCCGGTTTGCCGGAACACTCCTTTGGGTATCTTAAGGAAGGCAAAACCGGCTTTTTTGTTCCTGCAAAGCCGTGTTGTTCAAGATTTCAGGGGATGGTCATGCTGTTTACGCGGAAGGATCTGATTACAAAAACCGAGTGCAGTTATAGACTACTCTGTACCAACGTCTCGGTCAATCCTATTAAATCAGTAGAGATAAGTGCGAAAGAGTCAAAAGCAGATTTGATCCCTTTTTTACTGAACGAGGAACCTTACAACCCGAACAATTATAAAAGCCAAAGCCAAATCCCTGGTAATCGGGAGACGGAAAGCCACGGGCCTGATCGCCAAAAAGATCGGACAGCCGGGTTGCCTTTTCGATAGGTTAACCCGGCTTTTTTATTGGAGTAAGCGCTGAGAGAAAACTTACGGGAGAATTAGTGGACAGGAAAAGCTCACAGTATTTTTTTGTGAATGTCTAAGAGCAGTCGACGGGGTCCTAAAGGAGATATTTACACATGCCAATTCATATTAATATGATCAAGTTTAAGGTAAATCAAATAAGTTTAGCCTGCTTACTTAGTCTTTTTATTGTTCTATCGGCAGCATCAAATTTGATGGCAACTACGACTCTAAACAAGACTTTTGTAGATCACACAAATGGTACAATTACCGTTACATGGTCTGGCTTTAGTGGAAATGTTAATATTGCTCTTTATAAAGGCATTTCTGATTCCGATCCTATTTATCATAAAACGGATCAACCTGCATCTGGGTTTTCTACGCTTGGGCCGGATGGTTGGGAATATCGATGCGATTATCGCATTAAAGTGGAGTTACGTTCCGAGCCTTCGATATACGAATGGGCGCAATACAATGGAGATTTTGATTTTTGTGTTGGGTCTCTGAATGTTACTTATCCTAATGGCGGAGAAACTATTGAAAGAGGGCAAACTTTAAGTGTTTTATGGAATAGTACGAATTTAACTGACAACATTCAAATAGACTTATGTAAAGGTCCTTCTAACAGTGTTGTTTCCCAATTGGCAGCGAGCGTTTCTAATTCTGGAAATGCAACGGTCACGATGCCATCTAACATATCAGATGGGAGTGACTATAAAATTGGGATCAGCAATGCGCGTTCTGATGTAAATGATGGACAAGTTTGGGATTATAGCAACAATTATTTAACAATACAAACTCCTCCGTCACCCGTTCCACCGACATTGACTGCCCCAGTGGACAACGCTGACCTGCCAATCGGTGAAAACATAACCTTCCAGTGGATAAACTCTTCGGGATCGGTAACGAATAGCAGCATAAAAGTATGTGCTGATTCTTCTATGAGCACGGGATGCCAGGCGTTTGAGACGGGGCTGATTCAAACCATCGTATCGGACTCTCTTTTCACGCCTGGAGTGCCGTATTATTGGCAAGCGAGATCGAAGACAGTAACCTCTGAATGGGGGATATACGGACCGACACCGCCAAGGTCATTTACATGTCAATCAGTAGCAACCGAACCAGTCTTCACACCTTTGCACCGCCTCTACAGATATGATTCCAATGCTAACACCCGCGATCACTTTTACACCATAAGTGTAGCGGAACGAAATGATGCAATTAGTTTATATGGTTATACCGATGAGGGAATTGAATGCTATATTTCAGATCGAAACTTTCCTGGAGGGATACCTCTTTATAGATTTTATTGGGGAGCACAAAACAGTCATTACTACACAACCAGCGAAACTGAAAAAAATCAAAAAGTTCTTGAGGGTTATGTGTTTGAAAAAATTGAAGGTTATATTCATCAGAATCCCGACTGCGGTATGGTTCCTCTACATAGATTGAAACAGTCAAACGATACACCCTATCATTATTTTCTTTCGACAAAATTACTGGAATATCTAAATGTATTGGGCAGCGGATACATTGATGAGAATACTGACGGCATTGGGTATGTACAATCTTACTTTGCAAGAGAACCGGCGGCCCATGGCAGACCCCAAGCTAATTATGGAGGCATTGATTTAGGTAGCGGTGCATTCAGAGGCCTTAATAATTTAGACATAGTAATGAAAGGCAGGGGTCCATCTCTATTATTTTCACACTTCTACAATTCATTTGATTACAATCATTATCCGTATCCTATGGGGCCTGGTTGGAAGCATAATCTGGAATCCAGCATTGAAGAAGATATTAGTGGAAATGTTCTTGTCAAATGGGGAAACGGGTCAATTTCATGCTTTGTTAAAACCGGATCCGAGCCCAGCGATTATATAGATAAAGCAGGCAATCATGATCAAATGATAAAAATCGGTGAAGGATACGAAATTCTAAGAAAAAACCAGACCGTTTATAAGTATTCAAAATTCAGTGTCAATCCATGGCCAGGTACACCGCAGCCCTTATGGTTTTTGCAGGATAATTTTAGAATTCTGTTAATCGAAATAGAGGATTGGGCAGGTAATAAATTGATATTTGATCGCGAGGCTGTTTATGGAACTTTAAATTCCGTAAGAGATGGATTTGGCAGAAAATTAGTTTTTAATTACTCGACTCCTTCTTTGCAATTGGAAAGTGTTAATGAAACAGTAAACGATGTTGTTAAGCGGGCTATATACTTCACATACAATTCCGATTATATGCTCGAAACTTTTGTTGATACGAATGGAAATACAACCAGATACAAATATTATAATGAACCATTAACCAAGCATCACCACTTGCTTGAAAGCATAACATATCCAAAAGGCAACACTGTCCTCATAGATTATGGTGAAAGTTCTGGCCAGGTAACATCAATTAAAGACCAAAACGGTGCATCCAGTAAGATTGAATACACCCCTTCTTCCGGGATGACGGCTGTTACTGACCCCGAGAATAATATTTATGACTATATTCACACCGGTAATATGCTTACAGCCTACAAGGGAGGCAACGATGTACCATGGACGACCATTGATCGGACGGATACACGAAATCCAAATCTGCCGACCCATGTAAAGGATAAAAATGGAAACACAACGGATTACGAATATGATGCGAACGGTAATCTAAAAAAGATCACCAATGCATGTGGCAAAATCGCTGACTACGTTTATAACGACAAAAACAACATCGCGGAGAGTACCGAATTTCATGATCAGTTAGTTACGAACCCACCTAAAACAACTTACACTTATGATCTTTCCGATAACCGCTTGCGCTCCATCACCAACCCTGAAAACGACACAATCCAGTTGAGTTATTATGCTAACAATCAGGTGCAAACCATTACAGACGGCAGGGGGTTTTCCACAATCTTTACCTATGATTCCTACGGTAACTTAGCGCACGTGACCGATGCGAAAGGAAACTTGACGCAGTACGAAAACGATTATGCCGGGCGCACTATTTCCGTGACCGACGCAGAGAGCATAAAGACGGCCTTTACCTATGACGCCAATGACCATCCCAAGGACATTATGAACTATGCTAAGGGGGGGCAGACAATACTGCGGGCCATTTCCCGCCTCTATGATACAAACGGCAATCTTGACTCGGTTCATTGGATCAACAATGGGGTTTCAACGCAGACTCAGTACACTTACGACACCAGGGACAGGCTGGAATCCGTAATCAAGCCGGGAAATCTGGATAAAGTTTTTGCCTATTATGAAACAGACCTGGTCAGAACCAGAACCGATTATAATAACGCTACCACGACCTACTATTACGATGATCACAACCGCCTTCAGCGGACCCGGTATCCGGATCAGACTGATGTAGTCATTACCAGAGACAACAACGGTAATGTCAAAACGGTGACCGGACAAAATGGAACCAGTTCGTTTACCTACAATAATTTGAATCTGATCGAAACTTACACTGATCCTTACGGCAAAACTGTTTCATACCTATACAATGATGCTGGAAATATCAGCAAGATAACCTATCCCGGTGTCAACAAAGATGTAGATTACACTTATGACAATACCGGGCGACTTAAAACCGTAACAGACTGGAACAACGGCTCGCTAGAATATTTCTATGATGCGGCCGGCAACCTCAAAGAAGCTCAACGTCGGGTGAACGGCACTGCCACAATAACAACGAGCTATTCGCTCGATCAGGCATCCAGACTGACCGGACTAATGGAGAAGCAGGGCGCCGCAACCCTCTGGTCATACACTTTTGACCTGGATGGCGTAGGGAATCATAAATCCGTTGATGCCGTCAACGAACCTTTGGTCGGTGCTGTTCCTCCTTCCAACGTAAGCTATAGTAACGACAAGGCAACCAACCGACTCCTCTCGGCTGGCTCTACCACCTATACATATGACAACAACGGCAACAGGAAAACCAGGTCGGAGGGTGGTGTGACAACCTTATATTCCTGGGATTATGCAAACAGGCTTATCCATATGACGACCCCGGGCCAGACCGATATTGAATATATCTACGATGGTATGGGCAACCGAATCGCTAAAATAGCCAACGGAACAACGAAAAGATATGTTCTTGGCCTGAACAGCCCTATGAGCCGTGTTTTGTCTGAGACAGATGATAATGGGGTTATCACAGGCTACTATATTTACGGCCTTGGACTGGTCAGCAGGATCAATGCCGATGGTTCCCGGAGGTTCTACCACTTCAACCAGCGCGGTGACACGGTTGCTCTGAGCAACGATTCAGGAGTAGTCACTGACAAATATGCCTATGGTGAGTACGGGCAGATCGAGACATCCCAGGGGACGACACCAAACCCATTCAAGTTCGTGGGCAGATATGGCGTCATGGATGAAGAAAATGGCCTGTGCTTCATGCGAGCAAGATTTTATGACGCTAAAGTAGGGCGGTTCTTGAGTGAGGACCCGCTTGGGTTCGGAGGGGGAGATTGGAACTTGTATGCGTATGTGGGGGGGAATCCGCTGGTGAGGATTGATCCAAAAGGATTATGGATGTTCCAATTACTAATCAGTGCAGCAGATGCAATTGCGCATACAGAACCCGTGGAAAATTTTTTAGGCGGCATTACCTATAAATTGTTATTCGAGGGAAAACAATATTCTGAAGATCGATATATGAAATTTCAAAATGCTGCACATTATGTATCAATAGGATGCGATATTGTTGGCATAATAGGTGTTGGAAAAGACATTTACAACATTCATAAATTAGGGACAAAATGGTTGCCCAAAAGTTCAGGAGTAATACGAGCAATCGGAGAATCTTCTATAATTGCAATTGATACTGCCAAAGGGTTGGCGAATATCCGGAGTTGGTTCGAAACTCAATAGCATCTAACGGAATGATAATTTGAGGGGAAAATGAAAGCAGTCAAATCAGTTATAGTCTTTCTTATCTCGTATTTTATGGTTGCGGCCGTTTCACTTGCAGGTAATTCTATTAATACTTACGACGACCTTCACCGCCTCACGCGCGTCGAACGATCCGATGGCACGGTGACGGTCTACGAATACGATGATCTCGGGAACCGCACAGCCAAGGTAGTGACTGCCTTGACAACAACCCCATCTGCAATGTTTTCCGCCAATCAGATAAACGGTTCTATTCCTCTGCAGGTGACTTTCACGGATCAATCAATAGGGGACATCACGTCCTGGTCTTGGGACTTTGATAACAATGGAACCGAGGATTCAACTGAGCAAAACCCTTCATATACATATAGCACAGCCGGTATTTACACTGTCCGCCTCACTGTAAGCGGGCCTGGAGTGTCGGATACGAAAATCCGGACGGATTATATCACTGTGACGGAACAGGGCGCGCCCCTATGCAATTTCATTGCCACGCCCACTCAGGGAACTGTAGGGTGCACAGTCGCTTTTACGGACAAATCAACAGGGGACATCACGTCCTGGTCCTGGGATTTTGACAACGATGGGATTGAGGATTCAACAGAACAGAATCCATCCTGGACATACGATTTTCCAGGCGTTTACTCGGTTGAATTGATGGTTTCAGGCCCTGCTCAATCCAACACGAAGCTCCGAACAGATTACATCAATATTAGTGGTTCATCCCTTGGCCCAGTCCTGGCTATTGTACCGTCATCCAGGAATGTGTCCTCCCATTCGGGGAGCACCTACTTTGAAGTTGGAAATACGGGCATCGGAACCATGAACTGGTCGGCCACGGCCAACGATTCCTGGCTTTACATAATGAATGGCAGTTCGGGCACGGACAGCGGCACCATCACGGTGAACTTTTGTGAGAACCCTGGGGCTTCTCGAACAGGCACAATAACGGTCAGCGCAGTTGGCGCTTCCAATACCCCTCAAATTGTGGAGGTCATCCAGGATGCCGACTCAGGACCAACTCTCTCAATCAATTCTCCTGTTCTTGGTAGTGTCTGGGCGCTCGAGGAAACACATAATATTGAATGGACTGCTACATCCCCTCACAACATCACAGAAATACGCATTTATTACGAAAACCAAGACATGAATGTTGGAATTGCCACGTTGTCTTCAAACCCGGGGACCTATGCATGGACCATACCCGCCTCAAGCAATTATATCTCCCAGACAGGACGGATAAGGATCTGGGCCCTGGACGAGAACGGCGACTCCACCACGGCATACAGCCCGTACTTCACCATCCAGGACAGCACCGCACCGCCGCCGCCATGGCGTATGCCTGAAAGAATTACCACGGCTACCGACTCCCCAAGCCCTTACATTTCTGAGGATAATAACCACTCTGCCATCGCGGTTGATAACGACGGCAATGTCCACCTGGTCTATGTTTTTATTGAAGATGATATCAGCGAAACAGTGTCAGGAGGAAATGGTGAAAGGTACATTACCCAGAGAATCTATTATATGAAAAAGACCGGCATGACATGGTCTATTCCTGAAGAGCTATACAGTATAACAACAACAACCGATGCTGCTCTGATAGGTTCGCGCTGGTTTTCGGATTTTCATATTGCTGTTGATTCAAATAATTATCCCCATTTTACCTGGGTCTACGGAGGGCCTCAAACTGCCTTTCCGGATTGCACTGGGAAAAATGAGCATGAAATATATTACATGTTTTTCAATGGCACTTCCTGGGAAAATCCAATAAATGTCTCTGACAATTCGACAAACTCAAGTTTTTGTTCCATTGCTGTTGACTCACAAAACAATGTTCATTTTGTTTGGAGGGATGGCCAGACATACCTGAGCACAGGTTGCGATTCTACGGGAACGAGCGCACTGTATCACAGACAAAAATATGCTGACGGTTCATGGTCTTCAGTTTCACCTGTTATAAGTGTTGATTATTATGGAAGTTACCCTGCCATTTCAAGGGGCCAGGGCGGTGAAGTACATTTGGCATATTCTGTTCAGGCTGCCCTTGAATATGTTTTCTGGAATGGGTCGGTGTGGTCGACCCCGGTGTTGTTATCCTCAGAGGGTGATAATTATTATGATAAAGACATTTGTGTTGATGGCGGCATTACCTATAAATACCATTCATATTGTTTACAATGAGTGGAATAATTCCGAGTTTGAGCATCAAATTAAATATATCGTTTTTGATGGCTCAGAATGGTCTGTCCCTGTAAAGCTTTCTGATGCTGATAACGGGTATTCAAAGATTCCGTCAATAGCCGTGAGTTCCGACAATTCACCCCAGACTGTCTGGTATCAAGACACGCCTTCTTATTCAAAGTTATTCTATACACAAAAGGTATCATCAAATTGGACAAGTCTTGTCCAGATAAGCACAACAGGTACTTACCCCCAGGAAACCTCATTTAATACCTTGTCTGCCGCCATTTCAAAGGATGATATTCTGCATGTTGTGTGGCAGTCCTATTACGATGGCGGGAATGAAGTTTACTATAACTATGCTGATATAAATGATGACCAGACCGATCCTGAAGTGGCGATTATTGCTCCTGTCGCAGGTGAAACACTGAATGCCGACACGACCTATCCAATCATCTGGTCCGCTGTCGATAACACCGGTGTTGCCGATATCGAGATCGAATACAGCATCGATGAGGGATCAACTTTTGAAACCATCGTTCTTTCCGCTGAAAACACGGGTAGTTATCTCTGGAGAGTACCTGAAATCTCCTCCGATTCTGTTCAGATCTACATAACCGCTACAGACTTTGCAGGGAATCAATTCACAGGTGTGAGCGATCAATTTGCTGTGAGCCTTGCAGACTCTGATATCCAGGCCGATTTCACCTCAGGCATCACAAATGGTCCCGCACCGCTCTCTGTTTCCTTTACCGATCAATCGACAGGAAACATCACATCGTGGCTATGGATTTTCGGTGATGGCGCAACCAGTACAGAACAGGAACCAGTTCATGAATATAATACTCCCGGAAACTACACAGTGAGTCTTACCGTATCCGGACCTGATGTATCGGATACGGAAACCAAGGCAGACTTTATCGCAGTCGATTTTCCTGCACCCGTGGCGGCATTTTCAGCATCTATCACAAGCGGACCAGTTCCACTAAATGTTGGCTTTACTGACGAATCTACTGGAAATATCACTTCCTGGTCATGGGACTTTGGTGATGGCGCAAGCAGCACTTTTCAAAACCCGGTTAACAATTACACTGTCCCGGGTCTGTACACCGTGACGCTGACAATCACCGGTCCGGGAGGATTTGATACCGCCACCGTGACGGACTACATCCTTGTTCAGGCTGATGCCGATGGGGACAGCCTTTCCGATCAATTCGAAAATGCAAGTTGTACGGATGTTAACGATGCCGACACCGATAACGATGGCATTGTTGACGGAGACGAATATTACACGTTCGGCACCAATCCATGCGAAGCTGACACCGATGGTGATGGTATACAGGATGGCACGGAACTGGGAGTCACCTCGAATGATATTGGCCCCGGCACGGATACAGATGTATTCCAACCGGACATTGATCCGTCCACGACAACCGATCCCTTGCTCGCCGATTCAGATGGTGACGGCGTGACGGATGGCCAGGAAGATA
>Ga0255419_10251_pt1 | contig 11647 bp, 6 predicted proteins | sample ANMaggSeSYBR02J3_FD_182658 | JGI IMG/M metagenome (GOLD analysis project Ga0255419, IMG submission 182658) | Sediment cell enrichment communities from methane seep in Santa Monica Basin, California, United Staets - ANME aggregate JGI... | ecosystem: Environmental > Aquatic > Marine > Cold seeps >...
GATAAAAATAAAAGAAAATTCCAAAGGCTCGGAGTTCGCATACGAGGTGGAAGAACTTTTTCGTCTGAAACCCAATGTCTTCGGCACCGCTCAGCAGACCCCGATTTTATTTGACGGCCATCTATATGGCGTCCGCCCGGACGAACAGATGGTTTGTATGAACCTGAACGGTGAAATATTGTGGGCCAGTGGTAGTAATCACAAGTTCGGCATCGGCCCATTTATGATTGCCAATAACCTGATTCTCGCTATGGACGATAATGGGCTGCTCCGGCTGATTGAAGCGGTGCCAACCGGTTATAATCAATTAGCCGAGGCCAAGGTCTTACAGGGCCATGATTCATGGGGGCCGATGGCCCTTGCCGACGGCAGGTTAATCGTGCGCGACCTGACGAAAATGACCTGTCTGGAAATCGCCGAAAATTAGCCCAGGACGCGGAACCATAACACGATGACCGCTGTAACCAATTTATAGAACATAAGTTACACACAACAACCGTAACTGCCTTGCTTATGAACTTGGTATAATATATCATCGTAATACCAATTATGCAAAAAAGAATACACATAACAGGAAAGACCGTCGCGATAATTATTATTGTCGCCCTTGCGATTATTGCCGGGATTACAGCGTTTTACCATATCGACACTACCGGTAGGAAAGGCAGCGGCCTGGGACCCGAATTCAGTTACGACTTGAACACGTACCGCGAAATCAATCCCGACCTGATCCTTTATGAAGAAGTAAAAAGATTCTCGACAGGCTTACAGCAAACCCGCGCGATTGCCGTTAGCCGAGGCGATAGTCAAAATATTTATGTTGCCGGCGACAACGTCATTGTTAAATTCACTCCCAACGGCAGAAAACTCTCGGAAATACAACTCGAAAATCCTCCCCATTGCCTGACGATTGGCGAAGACGGCACAATTTACGTCGGGATGAAAGATTACATAGTGGTTTATAACGATAAGGGAAAACGGCTTTCTCAATGGGAAAGCCTTGGACCGGACGCTTATCTTACTTCTATAGCCGTTGAGAAAAACCATGTGTTTGCTGCCGACGCTGGCAACAGAATCATACACCACCTGGACACCACCGGCAGTGTAATTAATCAGATTGGGGCAAAGGACCCATCGCGCAACATACCCGGCTTCGTTGTACCCAGTCCATATTTTGATCTGGCTGTTTCCGCCGACGGGCTGTTACGCGTAACAAATCCCGGCAAACATCGAATCGAAGCCTATACGTTTAAGGGAGACCTGGAATTTTCCTGGGGCAAACCTTCCCTGGCTATAGAGGCTTTTTGCGGCTGTTGCAACCCGGTCAATTTCGCACTTTTGCCGGATGGTAGTTTCGTAACGTGCGAAAAAGGGCTTACCCGTGTAAAGATATTCGACAACGAGGGCGACTTTATCGGCGTGGTGGCGGGACCGGGGCAGTTCATCGAACACGACTTAGTTAGCAATGAAAAAATTGCCGGTCGCACAGACGTCGGACTTGATGTAACCGTTGATAAACAAGGACGTATATTGATATTGGATTCGTGTCTGGCTGAGGTGCGCATCTTTATCCGCAAAAAAGAACAGAATAATAATAACAAATGAAAAATTTATCATTACCTATACGGCAAAATCGACGGGAATTCCTTCACGGCCTCGGACGCACAGCAGGTCTTGCCGGAGTAGCTATTGTAATCGGCCTTTCCACTTTGCGCAAACGATCCCCGTCAACGAGTATAAGTTGCACTAATCAGGACCTGTGTTGTAAATGCAGGCTCTATAAAGATTGTTCGCTGCCTCAGGCTTTTATAGCAAGGTTTATGCAAAAATAATGAAAAACACTGAAAAGAAAAACGCTATCAGCCGGCGCGACATATTGAGCGACGGTATGAGGGGCGCCTTCCTGGTGGGTGTGGGTACTGTCGGCGGATTATTAACCCGGCGTACACAGGCCGATCAGACGGTCTGGCAAATTGATCCCTATAAGTGTATCGCCTGCGGCAATTGCGCCACTTACTGCGTCCTGGAAGAATCAGCCGTTAAATGTGTGCACGCCTTTGCTATGTGCGGCTATTGTGAATTGTGCACAGGGTATTTCGAGCCGGAACCGGCGGCGCTCAATTCCGGCGCGGAAAACCTGCTCTGTCCGACGGGTGCGATTATACGCAATAAAATCGAGGACCCCTACCACGAATACACCATCGACGAACCACTCTGTATCGGTTGCGGCAAATGCGTCAAAGGATGCAACGCGTTTGGTAATGGTTCGCTCTTCTTACAGGTCCGCCATGATCGATGCCTGAACTGCAATGAATGTTCCATTGCCAAATCCTGTCCCTCCGACGCCTTCCGGCGTGTGCCCGCGGATCAACCCTATTTACTTAAGGAAGTATACGCATCGCGTATTGAAATTCCCGCGAGCGAAACCATAACATTTTGTCGTAAGGTTAGTTGCCCGCGTACTAACGGGAAAATACAATCGTGAGCACTATAACAAAGCGAATGATGAGGCTCTCTCATATCCTGCTATGCATGCTATGCGCAACCCCGCTATTGTATGCCTCCGGCGCCGCTTTTGGTGCGGAACGCTTTCCCCCACCGCAGTTCGAGAGCGGCCACGAGCTACCACTGACTACAACACCATCGCCCCGCTCACCAACTTATGAATTGATCGATATGGCGGTACTACTGGCGGCTTTGTCGCTGTCGTCCTGGTTAGCCTTGAAAAAACGATCACGGCGGGGGATTTTTTACCTGACAATTTTTTCTCTTATCTATTTCGGCTTTTGGCGAAAGGGCTGCGTTTGCCCAATCGGAGCTATTCAAAACATAACCCTGGCCCTGTTCGATACCGCCTACGCCATTCCTGTTACGGTGATCTTCTTTTTTGCGTTACCGCTGGTATTTACATTGTTTTTCGGCCGGACATTTTGCGCCGCAGTCTGTCCGCTTGGCGCGATACAGGACCTTGTTCTAATACACCCTTTACAATTGCCCCGCTGGCTGGAGTATCCACTTGGGATGCTGGGCTATGTATATCTGGGAGCCGCGGTGCTCTTCGCCGCCACCGGCAGTGCGTTTATTATCTGCCAATATGACCCCTTTGTCAGCTTTTTTCGATTGAGCGGGAGTTTGGAAATCCTGATTCTGGGTGTTTGTTTTTTATTGATCGGGTTGTTCATCGGGCGGCCGTACTGCCGTTTCTTCTGCCCTTACGGCGCGATATTGCGTATCCTCTCAAGGTTTTCCAGGTGGCGAGTTACTACTACGCCAGACGAATGTATTCAATGCAAACTGTGCGAAAACGCCTGTCCCTTTGGCGCGATTCAGCCTCCCTATACCGCCCCGCCGCCGAGCAATTACCGCACTGGCAGAATAAAACTATTAGTCCTGACCATTTTGTTTCCGTTTGTAATTATTGCCTTCGGCTGGGCGGGAACCCGACTCGCCCCGACATTCTCACGAATGAACAGCAGAGTTCGCCTGGCCGAGCAACGGCTTCGGTCAGGCTCAAAGTCATTTCGGGTTCGCCGGGTGATAAGGGAATACATCTCGAAGAAACCGGCCGCGTCGAAGACACCATCGACGAAAGCGATGCGTTCCGGGCAACCGGCCAACCGATCAGGGAATTATATGATGAAGCCATTCAGATTGGAAACCGGTTCACCTGGGGATCAATGCTTTTTGGTGGGTTTGTCGGCCTGGTGGCGATGTTTAAGTTGATTGCCCTTATCACCCGGCGAACCCGAAATGACTTTGAGCCTGACCGAAGCCGTTGCTTTGCCTGCGGACGATGCTTCGATTACTGCCCGCGTGAGCATGCCAGACGTAAGCTAACGCGTGGGTCAAAGCCCCACCCTACAGGAATAATGACGAATTAAGAAACCAGAATGAGGAATCAATAACGAAATCCCAATAACAAATAATAGAAAGCCACCATCGCCTGTCCTGCTGGACAGACGCTGCCACCCGACGCAAGCAATTCAAATGGCGGGCATGGCCTGCCCTACAGGATAATATGGACCAGAAAGAAACATCGCAATACAACGACAACCCCGATGATACCATCAGGGACCAGGTTCGCTATCGGACCGCGGTGAGAACGGCCGTAGTTGCCGTCCTTTTTTCGGCAATTGTCTGCGTCTTACTCCTGTCGAACCATTTCCAAACGAGTTTCTCAGGCCCATTGGAATCGGAAGAATTGATCGGATTAAAAACGCTGCTATTGGAAAATCCGAAAGACGAAAACCTCAAAAATAGAATTCGTGAACTCGACTTACAACTCAGAAACGAATATTTCCAGCGTCGAAATTATTCAAGGTGGGGCAGCCACTTATTGCTGGGTGGAATCATCATCTTTTTAATCAGTATCGCAAAAGCCGCAGGTTACCGGAAAACACTTCCCGCCCCCCGCAGTGGCGTCGATTACCAGATTACCACTGAGCGAAACGCCAGGCTCACTTTCTGGTCGATGAGTATATTTGTCGCCGTCCTCGGTGCCGCGACTTTGCTGACTGTAACCTCATCGCAAAATTTAACCTTTACCGTCCCCATAAAATCGGAACAGGTTATCAACAAGTGGCCGCGATTTCGCGGTCCCGGCGGTCTGGGTATCTCGACATACAAAAACATACCTGCCCGGTGGAACGGCATCACCGGCGAAAATATCCTCTGGAAAACCAAAATCCCGCTGCCGGGCGAAAATTCCCCGATTATCTGGGGAAATAAAATCTTTCTGACCGGCGCAAATGAAAAAAAACGTGAAGTGTACTGCTTTAACGCCGAATCCGGAAAACTCCTTTGGCAAAAGACCGTTCCCGCACTCCCCCAGGCATCTTCCGAGCCGCCGGAGGTTATGGAAGACACAGGCTTCGCCGCCCCCACCGCCGTTACCGACGGACAGAGGGTGTATGCCATTTTTGCCAACGGCGATGTCATCTGCCTGAATTTCACGGGAAAAATCATCTGGGCTAGAAATCTCGGCCTCCCGGATAGTATTTATGGATATGCCACTTCTCTGGTCATGTTCCAGAATTTGTTGATAATTAAATACGATCAGGCCACTGATGAAGACGGCCTGTCAAAACTGTTGGCCCTGGACGGTCGCTCCGGCAAAACGGTATGGGAAGTAAAAAGACCGGTAGCGAATTCATGGTCCACGCCCATTATTATTAATGCGGACACGCCGGAAAAAGCCCAGTTAATTACCTGTGCCGATCCGTGGGTGATTGCCTATGCCCCGGCTACCGGTGCCGAAATCTGGCGGGCAAAGTGCATGTATGGTGATGTGGCGCCTTCGCCGGTATATGCCAACGGCCTGGTTTATGTCATAAGGCCAAACGAGGAGCTGATCGCCATACGTACCGACGGCCGCGGCGATGTTACCGAAAGCCATATCGCCTGGCGAGGCGAAGAAGGTATCCCCGATATCACCAGCCCATTGACCAACGGTGAAATTGTGCTTTTAACAAGCGGCGGCCTGATAACCTGTTATGACGCAGGGGACGGAACCCATCTCTGGGAGAAAGAACTGGAAATGGATTTTAAGGCGTCGCCCAGCCTTGTTGGTAACAAAATTTACCTGATGAACACAGAGGGTATAATGTTAATTATTGAAGCCGGGGGCGAATTCAGGGAAATCACTAATTGTCCGCTGGGAGAAAAGGTAAATGCCTCACCGGTATTCGCCGAGGGGCGTATATATCTTCGCGGGAAAAACCATTTGTTTTGCATTGGCGAAAAGTAGAGGTGGCATGGCCACTTTTTCTGTTCTGCATGGTCGGCAAAACCCGCTCCCGCTGGTCGCTGGCTGGAATGACAAAATTACAAGACTGGTATAAATTTTAACATAAGAGACGCAGTATTGTATGAATGATTCAGACCTGACATTTGTCGATCAGACGATACAAAAACTCGGACGCGAGCCGTCGGTGCTCATCCCCATATTACAAGCGATTCAACAGCACTATCGCTATCTTCCCGAGCCGGCCCTGCGCCGGGTGTGCGAAATCACCCAAATTACTCCGGAGGCGATTGCGGGCGTATCAACTTTTTACAGCCAGTTTCGTCATCGTCCGGTAGGACGCCACATAATCAACATCTGCAAAGGCACAGCGTGTCATGTTATGGGGGCTGATTTAATTTATGACGCTTTCTGCCGGCATCTGAATTTACAGGAAGGCGACGATACCGACGTCGATGAGTTATTCACAGTCCAAAAGGTGGCGTGTCTGGGCTGTTGCAGTCTGGCTCCGGTGCTCCAGATAGATGATGTAACCTACGGCCACCTGACTGCCGAGATGATACCGAACGTTGTACGTGATTTTCTGGAAATGACAAAGAAAGGCACAATCTCGTCGTCCAGAAAATCTGATTTGTTCAACAAGGCGGGCCTGGGTGAAATCCGTCTTGGCTCGGCCACATGCTGTCTCGCCCGGGGCAGCGGTGTGTTGTATAAGGCTTTCCAACAAGCCCTGTCCGAAACCAGGGTTCCGGCCTTCGTCAAAACCGTAAGCTGTCTCGGAATGAGTTACTGTGCGCCGCTGGTCGAGATCGCGCTGCCCGACAAAAACACTTTTTTTTACGCAGGGGTTCAGCCGGAAGATGCGAAGGCAATTATTTTACGTCATTTCAGGCCATCCGGAACAGTTCGTAAAATTATAAATGTTGCCTCGCAGGCAATGGACGCGATACTGACCGATGCGTCATGGCCGCCGGTGGAACGCCGCTTAATCGACTTGCGGGAAAAACCCGCGGCCTCTTTTCTCAATCAACAAAAGCACATCGCCACGGAATATTGCGGGCAACTCACCCCGGTCGATATCGAGGAGTATGCCGCGTTCGACGGTTTTAAGGCACTGAAGCACTGTTTGCGGGAACTTTCACCACAGGAGGTAATCGAACAGGTCCGAATCAGCCGACTGCGTGGCAGGGGTGGGGCAGGCTATTCCACAGCGGCCAAATGGGCCTCTGCTCGCGAAGCCCAAGGCAACAAAAAATATATAATCTGTAACGGCGACGAAGGCGACCCCGGAGCTTTTATGGATAGATCGATTTTGGAATCATATCCCTATCGTGTTATCGAAGGTATGATAATTGCCGCTTATGCCGCTGGAGCCGATGAAGGGTATTTTTACATTCGCGCCGAATACCCGCTGGCGATTCGGCAGATCAGAGAAGCCCTGCGTCAATGCGAAAAAAAACAATTATTGGGCAAAAATATTCTCAATAGCGAATTTAATTTAACGCTTCATATAATGGAAGGAGCCGGGGCGTTTGTATGCGGCGAGGAAACGGCGCTTTTGGCATCGATCGAAGGCCGCCGGGGTATGCCCCGCCTGCGCCCCCCCTGGCCAACCCAAAGCGGCCTTTGGAAAAAACCGACCCTGGTCAACAATGTGGAAACGTATGCGATGGTACCGTGGATTATGCGCCACGGAGGCAATGCCTTTGCCACGTTGGGAACCGATACCAGTACGGGGACCAAGGTTTTCGCACTCGCCGGAAAAGTGGTACGAGGCGGGTTAATTGAAGTGCCGATGGGGATTTCCCTGCATGATATAGTTGAGGACATCGGGGGTGGAATCGCTGCTGGCAAACGACTCAAAGCAGTACAGATCGGCGGCCCTTCCGGCGGATGCGTTCCCGCTGAATTGGCCCATGTTCCTGTCGATTACGAAGCACTCACCAATGCAGGAGCAATAATGGGCTCCGGAGGACTGGTCGTACTGGACGAGACCGATTGCATGGTCGATATAGCTCGGTACTTTCTCGAATTCACCCAGGACCAATCGTGCGGTAAATGCACTTTCTGCCGGATCGGTACACGGCGGATGCTGGATATTTTAGAACGGCTATGCGGAGGCGAAGGACGGAAGGGCGACCTGGAAGAACTGGAGGAACTGGCCATCATGGTCAAAAAGGGAAGTCTCTGTCAACTCGGAGGAACCGCTCCAAATCCCGTCCTTTCTACCCTTAAATATTTCCGCGAGGAATATGAAGCTCATCTGCAAAAGAAGTGCCCCGCCGGAAGCTGCAAGGCACTGATTACATATTCGATTACCAACGATTGCATTGGCTGTACTCGCTGCGCCCAGCACTGCCCGGCGGACGCTATCGAGATGAAACCATACCAACAACATGAAATCGACCCGGACAAGTGTGTGCGCTGCGGTACCTGTAAAAACGTCTGTCCATCAGATGCGATTAAAGTGGAATAATAACAATGTCATTATAAGGCATAAATATGCTTCGATTAACAATTGACAACCAATCGGTGGAGGTGCCGCCCGGTTCAACTATCCTAAACGCTGTCCGGAAACTGGGCATCGATATACCTGCCTTATGTTTCCGGGACGGCTGCGAACCTTCCACGTCCTGCCTCGTCTGCGTGGTCAGGATAAATAATCAGGAGCGTCTCGTACCATCCTGCGCAACACTGGCCGAGGATGGTATGCAGATCCAAAGTGAAACGGAGGACATCCATCAGGCCCGACGAACCGCTCTTGAACTGCTGTTGAGCGATCATCTCGGTGATTGCCTTGGGCCATGCCAGACTATATGCCCGGCCGGGATGAATATCCCACTGATGATCAGACAGATTGCCAACGGCGACTTCCGCGACGCTATCATAACAGTCAAACGCGATATTGCACTGCCGGCGGTACTGGGCCGAATTTGTTCCGCGCCCTGTGAAAAAGGGTGCCGCCGTAAAGAATACGATGATGCTGTGGCTATTTGCCTATTGAAACGTTATGTCGCCGATATTGACCTGGCCGACAGTAACCCTTACCTACCTGCCTGCAAAGACGAAACCGGTAAAAAAGTGGGAATCGTCGGGGCCGGGCCGGCGGGACTGGCCGCAGCATATCACTTACGTCAGGAAGGAATCGCCTGCACAATCTTCGACGACCATGAGAAACCCGGCGGTATGTTGCAGTACGCCGTGCCTGAGGAGAAACTGTCCCGTGCGGTACTTGCCGCTGAGATTGCACTAATTGAAAAACTTGGTGTTCGTTTCAAACTGTCCACAAGAATCGACAGGGACACAGCCTGGCATGACATCCGAAATGAGTTTGACGCCGTCCTGATAGCCATAGGCGAAATAAAGCCGGACAAAACCGAGATATTTCAACTCGAAACCAATCAAAATGGCTTAAAAACAGACAAAAAAACCAATCAAACCTCTTTGCCAAATGTCTTTGCCGCCGGCAGCGTGGTTCAGCCGGGAAAAATGGCCGTAAGAACCGTTGCCGCCGGAAAGACAGCCGCAGCCTCCATTAACCGGTACCTCTTCGGGCAGCCGCTAATCAGCACCCCGAAACCCTTCTCTGTTCACATTGGCCATCTCCGGGACGGCGAAATTGAGAAATTTATGACCAATGCTTCTCTTAACGGACGAACCGATCTTGAAAAAGACAGTCCGACAGGACTTTCCGTCGAACAGGCCCAACGTGAAGCTCGACGCTGCCTTCGCTGCGATTGCCGTAAATATGAAACCTGTAAGTTAAGAATTTACGCCGAAAAATACCAGGCCCGGCCGAACCGTTATAAGCAAACCCGGCCACTCTTTGAGCGAAACATTCAACACCCTGATATTATTTTCGAACCCGGCAAATGTATCAATTGCGGCCTGTGCGTACAGATAGCAGCAGCCGCTGGGGAAAAAGTGGGTTTAACCTTTATCGGACGAGGTTTTGATGTGCGTGTGCGTGTACCCTTTAATGACAGTCTCAAAGATGCACTCACCCAAACTGCCGCCCAATGCGCCGCCGCCTGCCCTACCGGCGCCCTGTCCCTTAAAGACAAATAAACATCTTAAAAACACTGTGCTGTCAAAAACAATATTAAATGATAGGTTGAAGGCTACTTCTTCTCAAAGTAGCTTTTCTCAGTCTTAACCATCCGCGGCGCCCAGATTTTCAAATTATCGATCTTGCCTGAATCGTCAAAAGAGCCAAAACCAATCCGGCCCAGGCGGAAGGTCTTGTCATTGGCAATCATCAGTGGATTGTTCATGTCATCGAAATAAACTATGATGGTCCCGGCGGAAGTGTCGCGTTCCAGACGTACCCTGTGCCAGACTTGTTTGCCCCAGTTGATACCCTTTGTCGTCTTTTTGGCTATGGGTGTACGTGGTTGATTGTTGACAATGAATATGTTGTGGGCATGTGGATCAGCACGGGTAGCAATATGAACGTAGTAAAATTCACTTGGGTTCTGAAAATTCAGGTACAGACACATATCCCGGTGGCCGTATTCTCTCCCCGTTTGAAACAGATCGGCTTCCAGGATAAAATCGCCGAACAGCTCACCTGACAGCAGACCCAACACTTGCGGCGAACGGACCTTGGGCTTATAATTACCCGGCCCCAGAAACTCCAGCGACCCACCGCTTTTGCCCTGCTCGCTGAATTTCCACTTTGCGGCATCGGCAAACTCAAAATCATCCAGCGAGCCTGCCTCATCAAAACTTTGCGAATAAATCAATTTATAACCGGCGGGAATATTTGCACCCCCCTGCCCGGATACTCTCCCCGCTCCCCGCAGCCGCATTGGAACCGAGTACAACGAAGTTCGGGCCGTAATAAAAAGGGTCTGATTGTCCATACCGCCGAAACAGACATTGGCCGGGACTTCCGGCGATTCGATAATCTCAATTTTATTGCCGTCCCTATCGTACACTTCGACAGTTTTAGTCGTCAGATAGATATTCCCCTCAGTGTCGATGGTCATCCCATCGGAACCAACAGGGGCAAAAAGCTTCTTATTCGAAAGCGTCCCGTCCGAATTGACGGTATAAACATAAGTCTTTTTGTCGCCGCGATCAGTTACATACAGCGTCTTGCCGTCCGGCGTACCGATCATGCCGTTCGGCCGTACATAATCATCAATTACCCGGATAACATTTTTTCCATCGGGCGTAATGTAATAAACATGTTGGCCGTCCTGTTCTTTTTCAACCCGGCCATATACGGGATCGCTAAAATAGATACCGCCTTTCGGATCGATCCAGAGATCATTGGGTTTATTGAATCGCCTGTTATTATACTTATCCGCAAGTACCTTTACCCCGCCCTGCATATCAATCGATACTACACGGCGGTTATCGCCTTCACAAACAAACAGATTGCCGTCTTTATTAAAGAACAAGCCGTTTGCCCCCCCCGAATTTTCGCGGAAGGTTGTCAGTTTGCCGTCTGTGGACCATTTATGAATACGATTGTTGCGAATGTCTGTAAAATAAACATTTCCTCGCGCGTCCACCGCCGGGCCTTCGGTGAATTTGAAGCCGTTGGCCAGTTTTTTTACCTTACCTCCCGGCGCCACCACACTCGCAGTTGCGTCGTAATTTTCAAACTCTTTATCCAGTTGTTCTTTTCCCTGCGGTCCTTCATAAATCAGCATTCGGAACTTGAACAGCGCGCTTTCGCCTTTCTTTAGTGTAAGATTCAGTGGCTGCGGGTTTTTTACTTTTTTGGTCTTCTGAAATGCATACTGGCCCAGAGGATTGGCGGTAAAACAACCGTAGCCGCGGGCATGCCAGTAAGTCGGATAATTCACACTTCGGGGATGCTGAAATATGGCTATACCATATCTCTTACCCTCCTTCTGACCTTCCAGCCGCATCCATTTGGCCCGTTTGCCC
>Ga0255419_10254_pt1 | contig 11616 bp, 10 predicted proteins | sample ANMaggSeSYBR02J3_FD_182658 | JGI IMG/M metagenome (GOLD analysis project Ga0255419, IMG submission 182658) | Sediment cell enrichment communities from methane seep in Santa Monica Basin, California, United Staets - ANME aggregate JGI... | ecosystem: Environmental > Aquatic > Marine > Cold seeps >...
TCGATATTCGCCTGAATTTGTTTTGCTTCTTACCTTTTTACGTATCTTGTTTGAACCTTAGGCTTGATAGAATCACTCCTGATCCCCTCATACCGAGGCCTTTGAAAAGTGTTTGGTTTTGTAGACGGTCAAGTCGAGGATCCGGGACCTCGAGCGGGACAGGCATCCATACATTGGGTATTTCGAGGATTAGTGCGCCTAATGCGCATTAAAATTTGAGTTTGACACCGGAGGAATAGGCTTCGAGTTCCACAGGGCAGGCGCAAAAACGGAGCATTTTTTAAAGGTCTCGAACAGGGACTAAAGAGAGGAAAAAGTTTTATGAAGCAACTAAAAAAGGAAAATCAAGAACTGCCCGGGCCTCTGGATGGGGTCCGTGTCCTGGAATACGGAGTTTTCCACGCTGGTCCGGGGGCTGGGGCCATCCTGGGAGACCTTGGGGCTGATGTGATAAAGATAGAGTCGGAGGAAGGAGACCCGGAACGTTACTGGGTCAAGCTTGGAAAACTGGATCTTTCGCTTCCTGGCGGCGAGAGTGTTATGTTCCAAGTATCCAACCGTAATAAGAGGGGTGTGTGTCTTGATATCAAGACACAAGAAGGCCGTGACATCTTCCATTGCCTGGTAAAAAAGTGTGATGTTTTTCTGACCAACCTTCGAAAGAGTACCAAGGCCGAAATGGGTCTTGACTACGCCACACTATCACGGGTAAATCCACGGATTATCCATGCCAATGTTTCCGGGTACGGACCTGAAGGACCAATGAGAGACCTCGGCGCCTTTGATCCCTTAGGGTTGGCACGCTCGGGAATGATGTTTGTGACGGGGACCAGGGAACCGGTCCTGATGCACGTCGGGATCCTGGATCAGGCTACGGCCATTGCCGCAAGCCACGCAATCCTGACCGCCCTGTTTGTACGCGAACGGAACGGTATAGGTCAGGAAATCCATGTGTCTCTCTACAGCACAGGACTGTGGCTAATGCAACCAAGCTTGATGATAAATAACATCCTGTCTGTGGAGCCGATGGTCGGCAGTGATCGATCTGAACAGTCACCCCTGCGCAATTTCTTCAGTTGTAAGGACGGAAAATGGATAATAGGAACACACCATCCCGAGGAAAAGTACTGGCCTGTTTTTTGTGAGGCCACCGGTCTGCCCGACCTCATGGAGGATCCACGTTTTGCAGACGATGCGGCAAGGGAGAAAAACCGTGCCGAATTATTGGACCTTTTTGACAAGGTTTTTTCCACAAAAACACGTGATGAGTGGATGGACATATTCCTTTCAAAGGGGCTCATGTTTTGCTCCATTCAGCACGTAAGTGAGATCAAAAATGATCCTCAGGCTATAGCAAACAAATATGTGGTGGATTTTGAGGACCCGGTCCTGGGTAAGCTGAAACTGCCCGGCTACCCGGTTCACTTCAGCGCCAACCGGGCCGGCACCAGGAGCCTTGCCCCGGGGGTGGGCGAACACACGTTTGAGGTTCTTGAGGAGATCGGGTACACGGATCAGGAGATTGATGAACTTAGAAACCAGGGTGTGCTCAAATAGCCTGCCCAGTGAAATTGGCGTCGTCTTTATTTAACAGGGGTCAACAACGTCTATAATACCAGCAAAAAAGGAGGGAACGCAATGCGTGATTTTAATCAAATAGGTGAAGAGTTGGATAGGATTTTGCGGGTACGGACAACTCCGTTAGGATTAAAATACTTTGAAGATGAAAACGACCTGCCCGAGGCGTTTGAGAAGATCGAACAGCAGATCACTATTTGCCAGCTTATAGGAATGGCGCGCTATCATGAAAAGGCCGTCTACACCACGGGAGATCTGGCCACGGCCTGCGCCCCGGGCGGCGCATTGCAGGGCTTTTTTGACGTTCCACCGGATTTGGCCGATGGAACCAGGTGCGCCGGTTGGTTCGCAAAGGACGTGGAGGCGACCAAAAAAATCTTCGCAAACAGGATGTCCATAGAGCAGGGCAAATTCAAGGTCTTGGCCGCGGCTCCCCTGAGCACGATTCCTGTTGAGCCTGATGTTGTGCAAATTTTTGGAAATCCCCATCAGATGCTCAGCCTTGTCTATGCCAACATGTGGGATGGCAGCGATAATGTCAGCTTGAGCACCAATGGTCACGGCGCATGCTGCTATGAAGTGATGGTGGTGCCGTATCTCACCGGTGAGGTGAAATTGGCTATAGCTGATATTGGCGAGAGGCGTTATGCTATGGCTGCCGATGATGAAATGATAATGGGTGTGCCCATGGCTCAGCTTCATAGACTTTATGAAAATCTAAAAGAGGCCCATGAAGGAGTCTACAAATACCCCCTCAAGTATAATTTTGAACCGTTACCTGAACCCGCTCTGAAATTTTTGTCAAAATATTGAGAAGGTGTACCCAACCAAGGCAATTGCGCAAGTCTGACCAACGCTGCTCCCTGCTGCCGGGTTGTTCATCAAGTAGTCGGGAGTTGGAAATCAAAAAATGAGGAGGAGTAACCTTTTTTGTTTCGTTTCATATATTCAGATTTTTCGAATAGTAATAACCAAGGAATTACATTTGAGTAATAGCTGGGAGGGTTGGTATACATGAATATCACCGCTACGTTAAGTAAAGCCAGGCGGTTGTTCCCGGACAAGGAATGTGTTGTGGATGGTGACAGGCGTCTTACCTACCGTCAAACAGCCGAGCGGGTGGATCGCCTGGCCGCGGCACTGGCCGCAGTTGGTATGAAAAGCCAGGATTGCGTATCTGTTATTGCCCCGAACAGCCTCGAATTTTTAGAAAGTTATTATGCCGGATCGGTTTTAGGGCTAATAGTCAACCCTATCAATGTTCGCCTGCTGGGTCCCGAAATGGCATTTATCCTCAATGATGCCAAAAGCCGCCTGGTGATCGCCGACCCTCGTTATAAGGACCGGATATTGGAGGCCCTTAAGGAGGCTAAATTTGTGGAAGGGGTGGTCTGGTTGACGGATGCGCCCCCCATTCTGACCAAAGGCAGGTCTTGGGCCTATGAGGCCTTCCTGGACAAAGGGAAGTTGGATTTCAGGGAACCCGAACCCCTTGGTGACGATGCTCCCGCGCACCTGTATTACACCTCCGGGACCACCGGCAGGCCCAAGGGAGTAATCCTGACACACCGCAATGTCACCGTCCACGCCCTGGGCGCGATTGCCGAGTTTAATCTGAATGACACCGACGTCTGGTACCACGTGGCTCCCATGTTTCACTTGGCAGACGCCTGGGCCACATTCGCCGTAACATGGGTCGGAGGCAGGCATGTTATACAGCCGGAATTTGAGGCTGGTGAAATCCTTGCCACCATAGAAAAAGAAGGTATTACGTTGACCAATCTCATCCCAACCATGCTTAACCTTATGGTAAATCATGATCAGGCCAAAAAATTCAATTATTCGTCGCTCAAGGTCATCCTATCCGGGGGCGCCCCAATTGCTCCTGAAACGGTCCGGCGAATCATTTCCACTTTTCATTGTGACTATGTCCAGACCTACGGCCTGACCGAGACCTCGCCATACTGCACGGTATCAACCCTAAAGGCACATTTAAAAGAGTTGCCTATTGAAAGACAGAGGGAAATCATCAGCCGCACCGGCCGGGAATTCATTACAGTGGAACTCCGTGTGGTGGACGAGCAGGGCCGGGATGTACCCGGGGACGATCAAAGCGTTGGAGAAATCTGGGTCAGAGGTGACACGGTGACTCCGGGTTATCTGAACCGGCCGGAGGCAAATAAGGACGCTTTCAAGGATGGATGGTTCAGGACCGGAGACCTGGCTGTAATTGATGAGGAGGGATACGTAAACATTGTGGACCGGAAAAAGGACATCATCATTTCCGGAGGAGAAAACGTTTATTCGACCGAGGTGGAATATGTCCTGATGGAGCATCAGGCCGTGCTGGAATGTGTGGTCATCGGTGTCCCGGACCGAAAGTGGGGCGAGGCGGTCAAGGCGGTCGTTGTGCTTAAGCCCGGAGAAGAAGTGGGAGAAGAGGAACTGAAAAGTTTTGTAAAAGAACGCCTGGCCCGTTACAAGGCCCCCAAAAACGTTGATTTTGTTGATTCCTTGCCGAAAACTGGTTCGGGAAAATTGATGAAACGTGCTGTGCGTGAATTTTATTGGAAAGGCGAAAAGAGGAGGGTCCACTAAGAGGAAATGGACATTAAAACCCCTTTACACTGCCGTTTAAAACGAATAATGTCTCAACCCCATGGATCAAGTTAAACAAAAACCCATGTATCGTTTCCTGGTGGTGCTGACCATTGCATCAACGGTTGGACTTCAGGCATGGCTTACCCTTTTCAACAACTTCGCCGTGGAGATTGCAGGGCTTCAAGGCAAACACATTGGAGTGATTCAATCGGTAAGGGAGATACCCGGGTTCCTGGCACTGCTTGCCGTCTATGTCATGCTGATCGTCAGGGAGCACCGTCTATCGGCCCTCTCCATACTCTTTCTGGGACTGGGCCTGGGGGCAACCGGCTTTTTTCCATCCTATTCCGGGCTACTGATAACCACCGTGATCATGAGCTTCGGATTTCACTACTTCGAGACAACCAACCAGTCCCTCACCCTACAGTATTTTGACGCGAAGACATCTCCCTGGGTCTTCGGCAGGCTGAGAAGCCTGGCCGCAGCCTCCAGCATCGCAGTTGGAATCTTCATATACCTTGTGGCCCCGCTGCTGAGCTTCATTCAGATCTACCTTCTTATAAGCGGTCTTATTATAGCAGCGGCAGTGTGGGGTCTGCTTCAGGAACCCACGGACCGCGACATCGTGCCTCAGCGGAAGAGGATGATCTTTCGTAAAAAGTACTGGCTGTTTTATTTCCTCACCTTCATGGGTGGAGCGAGAAGACAGATATTCATGGCCTTTGCCGTATTCCTGCTCGTGAAAAGATTCAACTTCTCCGTTCAGGAGGTAACCGCCCTATTCGTTATAAACAACCTGATAAACTATTTTCTGGCGCCTCTCATCGGAAAATCCATTATCCGGTTTGGAGAAAGAAAGGTCCTGTCCCTGGAATACTCGAGCCTGATATTCATATTTCTCGCCTATGCCGCAGTGGAGTCCAGGATTGTGGTAGCGATTCTATACATCCTCGACCACATCTTCTTCAACTTTGCCATGGCCATCAGGACCTACTTTCAAAAGGTGGGGGACCCGAGGGACATCGCCCCGAGCATGGCCGTGGGCTTCACCATAAACCATCTTGCAGCGGTTTTCCTTCCTGCCGTCGGAGGCATCCTGTGGATGGTGGATTACCGCATACCCTTTGTTGCCGGGGCCTTCATGAGCGTTGTCTCCCTGATAGCCGTTCAGGGCATACGAACAGGATCAAATTCCTGAGAAGATCAGGCAGTGGCTTTTCACCTGAGGTCCCGAATCTCTTCCCGTTATCAACCGTCTGAATTGTCAACCACATAGGCCTGGTACCCCTTTTTTAATCTGATTGACAACCGGTGTTTTACATCACATTATGGGTCAGTCGGCGTTTTGACATTAGTACTGATGGCTTTGGATCCTCGATGGATAGGGCGATACAATTAATAGCGAGTACGTTATCAGTTGACAGAAGAAGGATTTTTGGAATTATTAGGACATCCCATTTACATTAAAAGGAGGAGATATGAGCAAATTTATTGAGATTAATCAAGATGGAAATATCACGGAAGTAGTCTTGAACCGCCCTGAATCCTATAATGCGTTCAACCTTGAAATGACTATCGAACTGGCAAAAGATCTAACACAACTGGCTACGGATAATTCCGTGAGAGGTATTACAATTACTGGTAAGGGAAAAGCCTTCTGTGCCGGCGGAGACCTAAAATGGGCTGTTGAATTTTCTGAAAATGCCGGTTCCTCTTTCCACACACTCGCTTCACAATTTCATCTGGCCGTATTGGAAATCAGACGAATGAAAAAACCGGTGGTGGCAGCCATAAACGGGACTGCCGCGGGAGGAGGCTTTTCGTTGGCCTTAGCCTGTGATTTCCGTATAATGGAAAAATCGGCAATTATGAAACAAGGATATACTTCAAATGGATTGTGCATTGATGGCGGCGGCACATTCACCTTGCCAAGGATTGTGGGGCTTTCCCGTTCTTTTGAAATTGCAGCCTTCGATGATCCGATTTCGTCAGCACAGGCCTTGGAGTGGGGGTTGATAACAAAAGTCGTCGATGATGGAACAGTATTGGAAGAGGCGAAAAGTATGCTGAACAGACTTACAAAAAAATCAACATATTCTTTCGGTTGGTCAAAAAAACTACTTACAGACTCGTTCACTAATTCCCTTGAGTCACAGCTGGAAATGGAAAGGGAGGGGCTCTCCGACTGTGCAAATCACCCTGACGGACAGGAAGGTCTTAAGGCATTTATTGAGAAGCGCAAACCAACATTTGGTAACAAAATCTGAAAAGAAGCACGGCGGCCTTGAAGGACTTGTTTTGCAGCGGCGCAAGTGAGCTTTATCGATAACACCACAAAGGCAACATTTGGTGGCGACTATCCTCAGGACTTTCTTCCTGAACCTACGAATCAGTATGTAATTTCTTTGTACCAGTAGGTGTTAGTCGGGTAGGCGGGGGTCTTAACCCCCCAGCCCCCAGACCATCCGCCTTCGCATCAATGCTATGGCGTGACAGGTCCGCCATCGCTTTCAGCTTCCGTTTTCGCCACCAGAAGGCTATTGGCATATTTCACAAGATAGGGGTTGTCAGTCATAATTTGCCTGGTACCTTTTATTCGCTCCCACGGAATAACGGTGAGGGGCGGCTTTGGGGGAAAATTTCATCCCTGATCCCCCACATGGCGCAAATCTCCCCGCAATAGAGAGAAAAAAATTCCAATCAGGCACAAGACAAAGAAAATCAGAAGGGTATATTTAAAGCTTAAAAGATAGCGGTCATAGTTTTCAGGGCCAATTTGCGCTCGGCCGATAAAGAGAGCGAACATTAACGTTGCCGTGGCCATGCTGGCCATTTGCCCCAAAAGGCGCATGGTGGCTACCGTGCCGGATGCAAGGCCGTAATTTGCTTTCTCCACCGACCCCATGATGGCATTCATATTCGGGGAAGAGAACAGGGCAAAGCCGAATCCCATAAGCAATAGAATCTCAACGATATGATACAGGGGCGTTCCGGCACAGATGAAAGAGAGCAGCAGAAGTCCGGTGGCTGTTACGGCCATCCCCGCCGAGGCCAGGCGCAGCGGTTCCACCTTGTCTGAAAGACGTCCGGCCAAGGGAGAGAGACATGCCTGTACCACCGGCTGACAAATGAGAATCAGTCCAGTGGCTTGAGGACTCATGCCTTTGATGAACTGTAGATAAAGACTCATGAGAAATGTAACCGCAAAGGTGGCCGCATAACTGATCAAGGCTGCCAGACTGGAAAAGGCAAACAGGCGGTTGTTGAAGAAAAGGCTCACTTCAAAAACGGGTTGGGCCTTACGGCGTTCGAAGAAAAAGAAGAGGATGAGGAGGGCGCCGCCTCCCACGGTGAGTAGCATGCCATTTAACCGGGGCAGACGGCTGATACCGTAGACCAGAAAGAAAAGGGCCAGGGCATATAGCAGGACGCCAACCAGGTCCAGGCTCTGGCCCGGAGGACCGGTCCACTCGCCTTTGAGCGCTTTACAGGTAATCCCGATGCAGGCCAATCCCATAATGGCGCTGATCAGAAAAATCCAACGCCAGCCCAGGTGCTGAATGATCAATCCCCCTCCAAAAGGGCCTACTGAAAGACCAATGTATACCGCCGAAACATAATAGCCGATAGCCCGGCCTCTGCGCTCGGGGGAAACCACCGATGTCAGAATGGCCATTCCCGTGGACATTAACATGGCCGACGCAGCCCCTTGCAATGCCCTTAAGACAATCAGGACTTTCATGGAGGGCGCCCATGCGGCGGTCAGCGTTGTGAGCACGAAGAGTAAGAGTCCCAGAACGAAGATTTTCTTGCGGCCGTATATATCGGCAATCTTGCCGATGGGAACCATAAAGATGGCGGCGGCCAGGATATAGGATGTGGCCACCCAGCTCAAAATAACGGCATCGGCTGAAAATTCCGTCTGAATGAGCGGCAGCGCCACATTGACCGAAGAAATTAAAAACGGTGCCATAAATGAGGTCAGGGTCGTGACCCAGATCACGGAAGTTTCAGACGTAGCGGATTTCAGCATAATTCCCAGCAGGTACAAGGTGTCGGCTCAAATAATCCCCAATGTTCGGGTAATAATGCCGGATCTTATAATGTTTTAAGGAATATTGCCACTGTTGTGCGTGTCACCCTCGTTTTTGCCTGAGAAAGGAAAAAGGGGACAGAGTACCAAGAATAAGTAAAGGCAAAAGTGTAATCCATTTCTTGGCAATAGTTCACCTTTATCCTCGAATGCGGATTTTTCAAAATACATGGTGCTCCCATTCTTTGATCCGCAAATTCAGGTGCATCTTTACTCTTTACAAAAGAAGGCTTGAAAATTTAAAAATCAATAAATATAATATTTTCATTATCCCTTCGAAGACCTAGAGTCTCGTTGGCCCCGAGTTGCCTGAGCACTCGGGTTTTTTTATGCTCGCAATTCACAAAAAGACTATCTTGACATAGCATGGTATCCGTGTTATTGTGTTTCCATGATAAAGTCCTTTAAAAACAAGGCAACGGAAGATATCTTTAATGGCAAGGTTACCAAGGTTGCCAGCAAAACCTGCCCGAAGCCATTATGGAAAATCGCATCAAGAAAACTTGATCAATTAGATTCAATAACATCACAGGATGAACTCAAAGTTCCCCCTGGTAACAGGTTAGAGACACTTTCGGGCAACAGGAAAGGACAATATAGCATTCGAATTAACGATCAATACCGGATCTGTTTTAAATGGACTGAAAATGAACCGGATGATGTTGAGATAACAGATTATCATTAAAACATTTAACAAGGGAAATAATCATGATTAGAATACCAACACATAGGGCACCAACACATCCAGGAGAAATGCTTTTGGAAGAATTCCTCAAACCCATGGGGATCACTCAGAGGGAGTTATCTGATGCCATTAATGTTCCATATCAGAGAGTGAATGAGATCATTAATGGAAAAAGGGGGATAACCCCGAGCACTGCATTGAGGCTTGCAAAAGTATTTGGAGTATCTCCCGATTTCTGGATGAATATCCAACTTAGGTGGGATCTGTATTTTGCTAAACAATCCGAGTCTGATGCGCTAAAGGATATAAAGCCGATACCAGCACACCAAGCGGAAATGGCGTCTGAAATCCAACAATCTGCATAGAAGGTTATTCAATAAGTACCTCCTCTCATTCCTTAGAATAGCTGGCGGTCTCTTTGGAAAAGGCTGAAATAGGGTCATCAACAAATCGCTCTGGCTTTTTTAACTCAATTACGTTATCTTTGGGCATGGTGTGTGTATCCTTTCTTTTAGTTATTAAAAGTGCTCGGGATATTGCGCTAACAATCTCCCGAAGGATACACCACCTAACCTTTCAAACACAACTTTCGATTATATCTCATGTGGAACACCTCCATTGTTCTTTATTTTTATAAGAGAACAATGGGGCGGCCAGAGAGCAAGGCGGAGGTGACGTTCAGTAGACCCCTCGATAAATTTTTCGCGGCCCCCAAACAGTTTGGATGAATTCCTATAACCGGCTATTAGATTTTTTTCTTTCAACCTCAAGAAGGTTTGAAAATGCTCAATGATCGATAAAAAGCCCCGTTTCTGTGATAGAGAGGTGGGGTTTTGAAAACATTCGCCCGGGGTTTCCCTGATCTGCATTTCTTCCGGCACGAAAAAGGGCCACACAAAGGAAAAATGTTTGGAAAGGATAGATTGTATGCAAATTGGAAAAGGGCCTGTAAGAATTTGAATATAGAGGGAGTGGATTTGTACGGAGGGACAAAGCATTCAACAGTTAAAGCAATGAGAAGACATTTCAGACCGGATGAAATTAAAAAAGGAACCGGAATAATTTCAAATTCAGCTTTTGAAAGATACTATCAAGATGAATTTGAAGATAAGTAAAGATATATGAAAAGAGAGCAGAGATAAGAAGAAAGAAAAAGGGTGGTAAGAAAATTATCAAAATTGAGAAGGTAAAAGGTCAATAAAAATATGAAAGTGATTAAATCAAGCTGATTGGTATTATTAACGGTCTATGATTGCAAAGTAGCATTAACAGGTTGATTAAGCTAATATTGGTGTTTGTAATCCAAAAAAATTGTGTTAAAAGTATTTGAAAATAAGAAAAGATTTCATAGGAGCATCAAATGAAAATTATCAATTATAAATACTGGTCATCAAGTGAAAACGGATGGGAGATCTCTATGATTGATTTGGGGAGAATCAATTTAATGGTTGGAGATTCTGCTTCGGGAAAAACCAGGTTTTTAAACACTTTGTTTAATTTGGGTAGGCTCGCTACAGGATCAAAGAAATCATCTGATGGATGCTGGGATGTAAAATTTTCTCATGAAGGCAATATGTATAACTGGGAAATTGAGACTAGAAGAGATCAGGAGAAAAAACCATTCATTTATAGGGAGGTTTTATCAGAAGAGTCACATGATAAAAGGAATGTTATTGTTGAAAGGAATTCGGATAGTTTTAAATTTTTAGGAGAAAATATACCTAAGTTAAAAAGGGACAGTTCCAGTATCGATCTGTTGGAGAATGAGGAATTGATTAAACCTATAAGAGAAGGTTTTGGTAATATACTAAGAAGAAATTTTTCAAGTGACGAATTAGACCGTGCTGTAAGTTATGAAATGATTACACCTGGATTGCTTGAATTGGATATGGAAGAAATCTACCACAGGGATAACGGACTGAATATTAAATTATATTATCTTTCTGAAAGAGATCCAGAATTGTATAAATCAATATGTGATAAATATATGGAAGTATTTCCATTTATTCGGAGATGTAAAATACAAACGTTGAAAGACTATGACTCAAGAATCCCCACTCCAGGTTTGTTCCCGATATTCTCTATTAAAGAAAGGTATGTTGATAACTGGTTACCCATTAATCAATTATCATCAGGAATGCAAAAAGTACTATTAATCATTACTGATGGATACTTCTTTCCAGACGGTGGTATTTGTTTAATAGACGAATATGAAAATTCATTGGGGGTCAATGCTATAAATTTTTTCCCAGTATATTTAGATGAACTAGAAAAAGATATTCAGTTCATAATTACTAGCCATCATCCATACATTATCAATAATATACCCCCAAGTAGTTGGTTTATTTTTCACCGCAAAGGAAATAAAATTACTGTAAAATCAGGCGAAGAAAACATAGAACGATTCGGTAAATCAAAACAACAAAGATTTATCCAACTTATTAACGATCCCTTTTTTCTGGAGGGAATCGAATGAACGTCTTCATAGTTGTTGAGGGAGAGATTGGAGAAAGATACGTATATGAGAAGTGGATACCTTTAATTAATCCGAAATTATCTGTAGTTAATAGTATTTTTGATATAAAGAATGATAATTTTGCAATTATTGCAGGAATGGGATATCCAAATTACTTTGATGTAATTAAAAGTGCCATTGACG
>Ga0255419_10257_pt1 | contig 11580 bp, 9 predicted proteins | sample ANMaggSeSYBR02J3_FD_182658 | JGI IMG/M metagenome (GOLD analysis project Ga0255419, IMG submission 182658) | Sediment cell enrichment communities from methane seep in Santa Monica Basin, California, United Staets - ANME aggregate JGI... | ecosystem: Environmental > Aquatic > Marine > Cold seeps >...
AAATCAGGAATTCCAGTAGTTCAGGTGGAAAGAGGTGGTGTTATCACTTTTCACGGCCCCGGCCAACTGATTATGTATCCAATAATTGACCTTAATGCCGCCAGGATGAGAGTGGTTGATTATGTTGAAAAACTCGAAGAAATCATGATCAGAGCGGTTGCGGATTCGGGAATTATAGCTGAGAGGAATTCGCTTAACAGGGGAATATGGGTTGGAAATAAAAAACTGGGAAGTATAGGCATAGCAATTAGAAGGGGAATATGTTTTCATGGCATGTCTTTAAACGTTAATATTTCAATGAAGCATTTTGGCTGGATGAATCCATGCGGTCTAAGGGAGATAGGAACAACATCCATGAAACAGGAGCTCTCGCGAAAAGTATCAATGAGTAAGATCTGCGGGGCAGTAAAAAATCATGTGGAAACTGTTTTTGGAGTTAATCTTATAAAAACAAGTTTGCCGGAACTATTAAAGAAACTAAACAAACATTATGAGTCAACGTCAGATATCAAAAAAACATGTCAGAAAACCCGACTGGCTGAAACGGAATCTGCCATCAGGGCCGGCATATGAGAAGATCAGGAACCTGCTGAGCAAAAGCAGGCTTCATACAGTATGCCAGGAAGCCAAGTGCCCGAATATGTGGGAATGCTTTTCCAGGCATACTTCCACATTTCTTATTATGGGGCCGAACTGCACGCGTAACTGCCGTTTTTGCGCGGTTGAGCAAGGCCCTTTGGGGCCGCCTGATCCGGAAGAACCTGCAAGGGTTGCAGAAGCCGCACGAGAAATGAAACTGAAATATGTTGTCATAACCTCTGTTACAAGGGACGATCTGGCTGACGGAGGCGCCGGTCATTTTGCAGAAACTGTCAGGCAGGTGAAAAATAAAATTCCAGATGCGCTTGTAGAAATTTTGATACCGGATTTTCTGGGAGATGAGAAAGCGCTTAATATAGTAATGGAATCCAGCACCGATGTTTTGAATCACAACATTGAAACAGTAAGCCGCCTTTATCCTTCAGTACGGCCTAAAGCTGATTACCGCCGTTCACTTGCAGTCCTGATGCAGGCCAAAAAAATAAACACCTCTGTTTTCACAAAGTCAGGCCTGATGCTTGGCCTTGGGGAGCTTTCCGGAGAAGTCGAGGAAACGTTGAAAGATCTGGTCAAAGCCGGCTGCAATATGCTGACACTTGGACAGTATCTTCAGCCTTCAAAAAAACACATAGAGGTTGATCGTTTTGTTTCTCCCGAGGAATTTGATGGCTGGAGAAAGACCGCCCTTGAGACAGGCTTTTCCGAAGTTGCCAGTGGGCCGTTTGTCAGAAGTTCTTATCATGCAAAAGAGCTGTATCAGGGGGTACTTTCAAATGTCTCGTAACATGAACATCGAAATGGAACCTATAGGTTTTGTGCAGACTGATGCAGAAAAAATTCCCCGGCATTGGAGTATTTCGGATGAGGAGGGGACATTAGTCATTGATGAAAAATATCTGCACGGACTCAAAGATATCAAAGCCGGCCAACGTATTGTCGTGATTTTCCATTTTCATCGAAGCCCGAAGTTCACTTCACAGTTTCTCAGCCAGACACCTCCAAACCGTGAAGAGCAACTGGGTGTTTTCAGCATTTGTTCGCCAATCCGACCCAATCCCATCGGCATGTCGGTTTTGGAAGTTCTCAGGAGGGAAAACAACGTCATTTACGTCAAAGGACTGGACATGCAAGATGGGACACCTGTTTTGGATATCAAACCCCATGTTGAAGACAAACACAGTTGTCCGAGTTTCAAAGACAAACGGTGAGTGACTCCAATACGCCGCATCAATATGCTATGCCGATAACTAATTTACAAATGGGCTCACCCCTATTTCCCCGACGGTCATGCAGAACATGGCGGAACATAATAGATTTATTGATTTTTTTACTTTGCGAGGTTATAGATAACTACTCAGGTGTTTAGACTGAAGGCTATAGGCTGAAGGAAACAGATGATTCCTGAGTGTTATTCTCTATGTTTAGGACAAAATTTCCGGCCGCTTTAAGAAAATATTAGCTTCTGGGAGTCTTTTCTCTAAAAGTCTTCAGTCTTCAGCCTAACCAACCTGAGTAGTTACAGTTATAAATGATATCGGAAAGACGCAAGTAAGGAACTCTTCAAAAAGGATACTGTAATGCCACGCATTTCTGACAACATTGAAAAGCCGGGGCTGCCGGATTTGCCTTTATTTCCTTTGGGTTGATAATGAATATACCCATTTACGTTCACTATTTGAGACAATCTTATGGAAAAAGAAGCTAAAGCAAGGATAAGAATCAACAGGCTCCTTCAGCGCGCAGGGTGGCGGTTTTTTGATGATGAAAATGGCCATGCCAACATTGTTCTGGAGGCAAATGTCAAAATTAAAAAAAAGGATATCGACCAATTCGGTGATGATTTTGAAAAAACCAGTAATGGATTTGTTGATTATCTTTTGCTTGACACAAAAGGTTTTCCCTGCGCGGTTCTTGAAGCAAAATCCGAAAAATTAGACCCATTGGCCGGAAAGGAGCAGGCCCGCAAGTACGCCAAATCGTTAAATGTTCGATTTATAATTCTTTCCAATGGAAACCTTCATTATTTTTGGGACTTAGAGCATGGTAATCCATCCATTATAACCGACTTTCCATCTCAGGAATCATTAGGCCGGTACAGGACATTTAAACCCAATCCTGAAAACCTTATTAAGGAAAAAGTCGAAGCCGATTATATTGCTGTCACCCAAGACCCCATGTATAGTTCTGCTCCCCGCTGGAATAATCCTGATGAGCGCGATGCCTTTATCAAAGAGAACAACCTGAAGTTCTTACGGCATTATCAGTTGAATGCCATTTACGCCTTGCAGGAGTCTGTAAAGCATGGGAACAACCGCTTTCTCTTTGAGATGGCCACAGGCACCGGCAAAACGCTTGCATCCGCCGCCGTTATCAAGCTCTTTTTAAGAACAGGCAATGCCAACCGCATCCTTTTCCTGGTCGATAGAATCGAGCTGGAAAACCAGGCATGGAAGAATCTTGTCCGGACATTGAAGAATGACTACACATGCGTCATCTACAAAGAAAATCGCGATGATTGGCGCAAGGCTGAGATTGTTGTTTCCACAGTACAGAGCCTTTCGTTCAACAATAAGTATAGAAGCCTGTTTTCCCCGACCGATTTTGATCTGATCATATCCGATGAGGCCCACCGCTCAATCAGCGGAAATAGCCGGGCTGTGTTTGAGTATTTCGTAGGCTATAAATTGGGGCTTACCGCTACGCCAAAGGATTATCTAAAGAAGATTGACCCAGATAAGATCAGTAAGAAAGACCCGCGGGAATGGGAACGCAGGCAACTCCTCGATTCGTATATAACTTTTGGTTGTGAAAGCGGGGTTCCAACTTTCAGGTACAGTCTTATAGATGGAGTAAAGGATAGGTTTCTGGTCAACCCGGTTGTCTGTAGATGCCAGAACGGAAATCACAACGCAGCTTCTATCAAATCTTGGTTATTCTGTGCTTATGGAAAACGAGGAGGGGGAATTAGAGGAAAAGATCTTTTATCAGAAGCATTTTGAGAAGAAGTTTTTTTCAGAAAAAACAAACGGAATCCTGTGCAAAACCTTTTTTGAAAACGCAATCAGGGATCCTTTAAGCAATGAAATCGGTAAAAGCATCATTTTTTGCGTAAGTCAGAACCATGCATCCAAAATTACCCAGCTCCTGAATATATTCGCTGACAGCCTGTTTCCCGAAAAATACAACTCTGATTTTGCCATACAGGTAACTTCGATTATTCCTGACGCTCAGCAGTTTTCAATCAGTTTTGCAAACAACAACCTGAACGGGCACACCAGGATGCTGGAGGGATATCTCAGTTCCAAGACCCGTGTCTGCGTGACAGTCGGCATGATGACAACCGGTTATGATTGCGAAGATATTTTAAACCTCTGCCTGATGCGTCCCATATTTTCTCCCACTGATTTCATACAGATTAAGGGCCGGGGCACAAGGAAATATACCTTCCTGTATAAGATAAAAGAAGGCGGCCATATGGAGGAGTACAAAGAGGAAAAGGGAACATTTAAACTCTTCGATTTCTTTGCCACCTGCGAGTATTTTGAGGAAAAATTCAATTATGACGAAGTGCTGGAACTGCCACCAACTCAAGCGGGCACAGGAGGCGGTGATGGAGGTGGCATCAACATTGATGAATTCGAGAGCATCAAGCCAGATCCTTTAGCTTATTATTTTGAGTCTCGTGTAAGTCTTCATGGAATGAAAATCGACCGAAAATTCTACGATCAGTTCGAGGAAACCGTCAAAAATGATGATACGGTTCGCGAGCACTATGAGCGCGGTAATATCAAAGCAGCCGAGGAATACATCAGGGAGAATCTTTTTGATAAACCAGAAGAATTCTTCAGTTTGGATAAACTGCGAAAGTCGGTACAGCTCGATCGTCGGCTCTGGTTGTGGGAGATTATTGAAAAGGCATTTGGAGGCATTGACCGGTTTAAGCCCAAAGAGGAACTCCTTGATGAAGAATTAGATAAATTCGTATCAATCCACAAGCCGGATGCTTCTCATATTTCCCGGATCATGGATTTTTTCAAGGCTTATGTAACAGATAATGATATCAGAGACATAATAGAGAAGAAAGAATACAATCGCCTTGCCACCAATCCCAAGCTGACTATTGCCGATCTGAAGGATCTTGAAGAGTGGCGGGATGTAATACCTGAATATGTAAAGGACTACGTCTCTTTGAATACATTTTTGTAATTTTGGAGCTAATATGACAACAACTGTTCCCATTGAGTCAATTGTAAGTAAAATAGTCTTTATTCGCGATGAAAAAGTTATGCTGGATCGGGATCTTGCGCAGCTTTATGGCGTAGAAACCGGTGCGCTGAATCGAGCGGTTAAACGAAACGCTGAACGCTTCCCTGAAGACTTCATGTTTCAGGTTACCGGCGAGGAGGCAGAAGTTTTGAGATGCCAAACTGGCATCTCAAAGCCTGGGCGTGGTGGGCGCCGTTATTTGCCTTATGTCTTTACGGAACAAGGAGTTGCGATGTTGTCATCTGTTCTCAATAGCAAGCGAGCAATTGACGTGAATATTGCAATCATGAGAGCTTTCGTTCAGTTAAGAAAAATGATTAAATCCAATAACAAACTGGCGCGGAAACTTGCAGAACTCGAACAACATCTGGAAAGTCATGATGAACAGATTCAGGCCATTTTTGAGGCAATCCGGCAACTAATGACACCGCCTGCGAAACCACGCAAGAATATCGGATTTGTGGTAAAGGAAAAGCAAGCTGCCTATAGCCGTCGAGGTGTAAAACGCAAAAAGGCTAAACATGCTCGATAATGGAACAAAAAAGCGGATAGATTCTGCGCGCGACATCCTCGTGGGCAAGGTCCCTGACCCCAAATCACAGGTGGAACAGATAACCATCGCCATGATCTACAAGTTCATGGACGACATGGACAATCAAACCGAAGAACTTGGAGGCAAATCCACTTTTTTTACAGGCAAATTCAAACAGTATGCATGGAGCCGCTTGCTGGACAGCAAACTTGGGGGACACGAACGTCTTCTCCTCTATGCTGAGGGGCTTGAGAAGATGAATATAAACGAAAACATCCCCCAGCTTTTCAGGGATATTTTCAAAGGTGTGTTTCTGCCCTACAGAGACCCGGAAACACTAAATCTCTTTTTAAAGGAAATAAACGGCTTTGCCTATGACCACAGCGAACGCCTGGGGGATGCTTTTGAGTATTTGCTTTCCGTTCTGAGCAGCCAGGGAGATGCAGGGCAGTTTCGGACCCCGCGGCATGTCATTGATTTCATCGTGGAGATTGTAAGTCCCGCCAAAGAAGACACTGTCTTGGATCCAGCGTGTGGAACCGCGGGATTCCTCATCTCATCCTACAAACACATCATCCGACAAAATACCAAAGACCGTCCAGGCGACCTTTTGACCACCGACGATAAAGGTCGGCTTATGACCAATTTCTGCGGCTATGACATCTCCCCGGACATGGTGCGCCTGTCTCTGGTCAACATGTATCTGCACAGCTTTGCAAATCCATCGGTTCACGAATACGACACGCTCACCAGCGAAGAGCGCTGGGATGAGCGATATGACGTAATCCTGGCAAATCCGCCATTCATGTCGCCAAAAGGCGGCATCCGGCCACATTCCCGTTTTGCCATTAATGCCAAACGGAGCGAAGTTCTTTTTGTGGACTACATCGCCGAGCACCTCAACGTCCACGGCAGGGCCGGCGTGATTGTTCCTGAAGGGATCATCTTTCAGTCCCAGAATGCTTACAAAAACCTGCGCAAGATGCTGATTGACGAAGGCTATCTGTATGCGGTTGTCTCACTGCCGGCAGGTATTTTTCAGCCATACTCAGGCGTCAAAACAAGCATCCTGCTAATGGATAAAACTCTGGCGAAAAAGAGTGATGAAATTCTTTTTGTAAAAGTAGCAAATGATGGTTTCGACTTAGGCGCCCAGCGCAGGCCCATTGACAAAAACGATTTGCCCCAAGCCCTGAAAATAGTCAAGGTCTGGAAGCAGGCAATTGTGGAAGGGAAGGATTTTGAACTTAATGCAGTCGATAAGGCAATTGCGCACACTGTCAGCAAAGAAAAAATCGCCGAATCCGGCGATTACAACCTTTCCGGGGACAAGTATAAGGAAGTTATTAGTTATGACAATGTAAAGTGGCCGATGGTGGAGTTTAAAGACGTTTGTACCTTGGAATATGGTGCGAGTTTGCCAAAAAAGAAAAGGATCCCAGGGCCATTTCCAGTAGTAGGTTCCAACGGAATAACAGGTTGGCACGATTCTTATCTTATTACAGGACCTGCGATCATTGTAGGTAGAAAAGGCTCTGCTGGTGAGGTAGGTTGGATCGCTGAAAGCTGCTTTCCCATCGATACAACCTATTATGTGAGGTTGAAAAAAGAGTCCAAGACTAATCTGAGATTTCTATTTCATATGCTGAAAAATGTGAACTTAACCGATTTAAGAGGCGGTGGAGCTGTTCCCGGATTAAATAGAAACAATGTTTATCAAACAATAAGGCTACCCCTCCCGCCATTGGAAGTTCAGGAAAAAATTGTAGCAGAGCTGGACGGTTATCAGAAAATCATTGATGGCGCGAAACAGGTCGTCGAAAACTACAAACACACAATCAAAATCGATCCCGATTGGCCGATGGTGGGGTTGGGGGAGGTAACGACTGTTACATCAAGCAAACGAATATTTCAGAATGATTATGTAAACAGCGGCGTGCCATTTTATCGAACAAAAGAAATTGTTGAACTTAGTCAGGAAAAACCTATTAGCTTGGAGTTATATATTTCCAAAAAGAAATACGATTCTATTAAGGAACAGTTTGACGCGCCTAAGCAAGGAGACGTATTGATATCTGCTGTTGGCACAATTGGTATTTCTTGGGTGGTCTCTGATAATCGTGAGTTTTATTTTAAAGACGGAAATTTATTGTGGATAAAAAATATAAAGGGTGTTTTGCCGAAGTTTCTAAAATGTGTTTTTGATTATTCTTTCAGCTCTCGTTTGAATGAATATGTTTTCGGTGCTGCCTATAAAGCTTTAACAATAGTAAAGCTAAAACAGATGAAAATTCCCCTCCCACCTTTGGAAATTCAGGGAAAGATTGTTACGGAAATCGAAGCCGAGCGTGAGCTTGTGGAGGCGAACACAAAGCTGATCGAAATTTTTGAAAAAAAGATAAAAGACAAAATCGGTGAAGTCTGGGGGGGAATAATGAATAGCCGCAAAAAAGCGCAAGAGACACAAAATAAAAAGAAATCCTGTCAAGCTGTCAAAGAAAATAACTATGAGAACCATTAAAGACATGCCCGAACACAGCCGCCCCCGCGAGAAACTGCGGGAAAAAGGCGCATCCGCCCTGACCGACAAGGAACTGGTAGCCGCCATCCTTGGACGCGGGATTGCAGGGGTTGATATTGTTACCATGTCCAGAGACGTTGCGGCACTCATACGCAAACATAAAGAGAACCTTTCTGTTGATCATCTCATATCAGTGCCTGGAATGGGACTTGCCAAGGCCGCTCAAATCCTGTCTGCCTTTGAACTGGCAAGGAGATACCTGCTTAAAGAGACCGTAAAAATCACCAGCGCAAAAGATGTCCTGCCGTTGGTAGCGGATATTGCCGATAAAAAACAGGAATATTTTGTATGCATATCACTAAACGGGGCAAACGAGGTTATTGAAAAACGTATCGTAACCATCGGCCTTGTGAACAGTAGCCAGATCCATCCGCGGGAAGTATTTGCCGACGTCATAGCCGATCGTGCAGCAGCCGTCATCTTTTCCCACAACCATCCATCAGGCGACCCAAAACCAAGCGAAACCGACGCAAAAACGCACAGACAACTGACCGAAGCGGGAAAAATCCTCGGCCTTAGGATTCTCGACCATATTATAGTTACCAAAAAGAAGTACTTTAGCTTCCAGGAAGCAGGGTTGATCGGTTAAGATAGAGCGAAAACTTGGGATGTTATGTGAAATGTTGACATTCAAGACATCCTATTACCGCAATCTTTTTGTTGCGGCGTTGTCTGCTTAGCAGATTGGGTGCCCTGCGAGTAAGTAAAATTTTGCTGGCGAAACAATTGTCTGTATATGCAGTGAATAGAAGGGAAAAGATAGCAAAAAATAAAAACTACCGACTGCTCGAATTAGTTACTCGATGCAAATGCACTTATAAGCTGTGAATCCTTGTGAATCTTTATAAAAATTGAAAAAATAGCATGTTATTACCAATTGGGTAAAAATGAATCTTCTTCAGACATGCAAATACTTAGCATTGGCGGTTTTATAGAGTCGCTCTCAAAGCCAGTAAAATCGGGCTTTCACAAGCAGTATGTTTTTATTACATTTCGATATATTTTTTAAATTTAACCGTGCAAAATTCAGGTCATAATTTTAGGCTTCATTTGTTGTATCTGGATGTATACCGCCTCCCTTCCATTCGTCTGAGAAAAGCCACTCCTCAAAATAAAAAAGCCACAAATAAATCCAAGGCACCACTGTTCGAGAAAGAATTTTACCAGAGTGCCACTCCCTCACTTGAGGAAGAAATAGGCAAAGTTTTTGTTTTTTTTGATTATATAAATGAGGAATTTTCCGATCGTTAGCAAGTTCTAGTAAATTAGGGCTTGTAACATAAACGTTCGGCCATTTATTTCTTTTCATTCTAATTTGGATGGAATAATTTCGGCTTAGCGGTGAAGGCTTTGCAAAAAATTCATAATTAAAACCATGGCGAGTAAGTTTGCCTGAGCCATTAAGTCCACGGCAATATTCAAGTGAAGCATATTGCTGGGCCAGCGTATATTTTTTCTCCCTAAATTTCAATCAGACTCACACCTACTTCCCAAAAAAAGTATTTCGAGGTACCTTTATTCCTTTGTTAGCAGCAAACCCAATTCCAGGTAAAACCTTTAGAGTTCTATTCGTACGGGAATCATTAATGGCTTGGTTGTATTTTCTGAAAGATCTGCGTACAACCCCTGGTCCGAATGATTCTGACATCTTAGCATTAATTACGTCCCACCCTTCTAACGTCCAGAAATTATTAAGTGTACATAATGCCGCCTCTTTCCATTCATAGAATGCATCTGCGCGCCTGCGATCAATATTCCATTTTTCAGCGAAGTTTTCTCCTGCAGTGGTTTCATTCGGTACCATATAAATTTTTTTGCCGCTAATATTATAAATTTGAATAAAATCTTCCATACCATCGAGTATATCCATTAAAAGATCAAGTTCGCTGTTATACTGCCTGTTTTCAACGCAATTTTTATAAGACTTGGCAGCCAGTGTAGTTATAATTACCGAAATAGGTTTAATCTCACTGTTTTTGTATTGAAAATACACATCACGAAGTCGCTTGAATATCTGGACAGATCGCTTCAATACCCCTTTAAACTGGTTTTGCCCTGGAAATGGTTCTACTTTAGCTTTTGCTGCCATTTCAATAATCATCTGCGGCTGTAGTGCTGCATGCGCTTCAAACCACTTTGCATAACCAAGAGGGTTTGATGGTTTCCAGTCCTGTAATTTACGGTCAGGAACCAGTTCACCGCCATTTTGACATTGAGAATTTTTTATAGAAGGTGTTATATCCAGATGGAACTCATTTGCATAATTAATACGCCAACCTCGTTTCAAAGGCTCCATCATCTTTTTATATTTTTGATCCACCCTTAATCTATCTCCAACAAGCTTATTGACAGCTCTCGGGGAAGTATCTCCATTCACCATTTTTAAATGATATACAAGATCGACATCAAATTCATCATGACTGATGGGCTTAACTGTTGTCCCAAGCTTAATTGAGCCTTGTGGATATATTTGCGATAACATAAGCCTATAATCATCGCTTTTGCTTAGCCAATTACCTATAGTTTCATATCGCCGTTGAGCTTCTTTATACTGTGATTCAGTAATTTCCAACTCTTGACAAATTGTCTCAAGAAAACCAACAAACTGTTGTTTTTGTTCATATGATAAATTTCGAAGCGACATTTACCCTCCATTAAATGATTCTAAAAAATCTTTTATCTGATTAATATTGTAAGAAAAATCCTTATCGGCACGTGCTTTAAGATCATCAATTGACATAACGTCATCAAGAGATAGCTTTTTGTCGCTTTCGAAATTCAACCGCAAATATTGTTTTTCACTTAAAAGGAGGCCGACCATGTTTTGAGCTGACTTTGATTGTAGGTTAAGAAAAACATCAATTAGTTTAATCCCATAAAAACTCATTCCAAAGAAATCTGTTAATTTTCTCCATTTCCTATTATAATTTTTACGCGGATAATATTTGTTTCCAATGCCTGTTCCAATGGAAAGTAACTTTATCTTTTCTTTTGGAATTTTTAATTTTCCTGTAGCTTCGACATAAGCTGCTAAAGCTGGATTGTTCGCCCATAACCCTCCATCTGCTAAAAGGTAGTCTTTAACAGTAACCGGATTAAAATAAGTTGGCGCGGAACAAGAGGCCAAAACAGCATCTGAAATTTTAATGTCCTTATCACGAACAAATTCATTCAAATAATTTGACTTGGTTACAAAAACTTGGCCATTCCCTATGTCAGTAGAGGGTATTATTAATCTTGTTAAGGTATCAGACATAGTTTTTTCTTTGAAAACTTTATCAAGGAGTATTTTAAGGTTACTGTTACAATAGCGACTTTTTAAAAATCCAAATAATCCCCAAATTTGTTTTTTGAATATTCTTTTTCCTTCGCTTTCATATAACTTAACAACTTCTGATATTGGATAATCTATTGCCAATGCCGCAGCAATGATTGCGCCGGTACTTGTTCCGGTTATAAGATCGAAACTTTCGTGAAACTTGATATTAAACTCTTCATTAATTCTTTGCAGGATATATGCAGAGTAAATTCCTCTAATTCCGCCGCCATCTATTGCTAAAATATTCATGTGCAAACCATCTGGAGAACATTTTCATTAATT
>Ga0255419_10258_pt1 | contig 11559 bp, 12 predicted proteins | sample ANMaggSeSYBR02J3_FD_182658 | JGI IMG/M metagenome (GOLD analysis project Ga0255419, IMG submission 182658) | Sediment cell enrichment communities from methane seep in Santa Monica Basin, California, United Staets - ANME aggregate JGI... | ecosystem: Environmental > Aquatic > Marine > Cold seeps >...
TGATATTTCCCGCTCAGCCCTGATCTCACATGGATTAACCATAGGGATTTCGAGACCTTTGCAAAACGTTCACGTTTACCCAATCTCTGCGTCAGACTCAAATTTCAACCCTCGAAATACTCAATGTATGGATGCCTGTCCCGCTGTATTAAAGCGGGGTGGTTGAAATTTTCGTCTTCCTTAACCTTGAACAAAATTAAACATTTTGCAAAGGTCTCGATTCCTTGACAAATTTTGAGAATAAAGGTTCAATCAACATAATCAGAAAAAGGCAAACAGGTTCAGATCAAATTAGGTTCATCCGGATAATGAGTACAGCTCAAGGCAACACCTGATTGCAGGGGTGAAGGTTGAAGCGGTCTTTTCTGAGTGACTGCTGGAAGGCCTTCGTGATTTCAGGTTGTTATGGGATGGGGGACCCCCTGGCTCCGACGCTCCGAAGGAGCGGAGGAGAACAGCGGAGGGGGGAGGCATCACCCGCCCATAACTGCCTGAAATCACTAGGCCGAGAAGCCCGGAATCGAAGAAAAGACTGGTTCAACCTTCCCATATGACAAATTCATGTTTGAATAGCTTTGCGGTACTCATTAACCGGATGATCCTGAAACTATACCGGGAGAAAGGAGCGGAAAAGACATGGATGAAAAGCTTCTAAAGCAGATGCGATACGAGGCAGAGGAGATATTTAAGGGCTCTCTCGAGGCGGTGGACCCCTATCTGGCGGTTAAACGTTTTGTCCGCGTGGAGGGAAACAGGCTGACCTTAGGACCGGAAGACCGGGTCGAGGTCGAGCTTGATCTGGCAAAATATGACCGCATATCCCTTGTGGGGGGAGGAAAGGCAACGGCGCCCATGGCCAGGGCCATGGAAGACCTTCTGGGAGAAAAAATCCACAAAGGGATGATCAATGTGAAGTACGGTTTCACTCAAGAACTCGCGCAGACCGAAATTGTTGAGGCGGATCATCCTTTGCCTGACAACAGCGGTGTGGAAGGCACAAAAAAAATTCTGGATTTCCTGCAAAAGGCCGAAGAAAAGGACCTGATATTCTCCCTTATATCGGGAGGCGGTTCCGCACTGCTTCCCAAGCCGGCGGGAAAGATCATCCTTTCCGAAAAACAGGAATTGACCCGGAGCTTATTAAAGTGCGGGGCGAGTATTGACGAAATCAATGCCGTGCGAAAGCACATATCATCTTCCAAAGGAGGACAGATGGCCAGGACCGCGCATCCTGCCACAACTGTAAATCTGATGCTTTCCGACGTGGTGGGCGACAACATGGATGTCATCGCCTCGGGTCCTTTTGTTCCCGACACGTCAACATATAAAGATGTATGGGGGATATTCCGAAAATATGACCTGGAGGGTATTCCACAGGCAATCCATGACCACCTGACGGCCGGCGCGGAAGGGCGGATACCTGAAACACCAAAAGCAGGTGAACCCATTTTTGAGAAAGTCTTCAATTTTATTGTGGGGAGTAATATTCTCGCCCTTGAATCGGCAAAAAAAAAGGCGGAAGATTTGGGATACCGGACCCTTATTCTTTCTTCCATGGTGGAAGGTGAAACAAAAGAGGTGGCAAGGGTTCACAGTGCTGTTGCCAGGGAGATCGTCAAGACGGGAAGGCCCATCTCTCCACCCGCGTGCATTATCTCCGGCGGCGAGACCACTGTAACCATTCATGGTGACGGGCTTGGTGGAAGGAACCAGGAATTTTGTTTAGCGGCTGCCCCGGACTTAGTTGACTTGCCTCCCAGGGTGGTTATCCTGAGCGGGGGTACGGATGGAAACGACGGTCCCACGGACGCTGCGGGGGCTGTGGTGGATCCTTTTACAGTAAGGCGGGGCGTGGATATGGGCATGGAGGCCGCTGAATTTTTAGGCAATAATGATGCCTACCACTTTTTCGAAAAGACAAATGACCTCTTGATGACCGGGCCTACAAATACCAATGTTATGGATGTCAGGCTTGTCCTGGTTCGGTAATGATGATTCCGGCTTAAAGCCGCTCCTGAAGAGAGTTATCAGCTATTTTCCTTCCACCGCATAAGCAGGTAGGGTTTTGTCATTTCGAAGGTTGTGCAATCCTCCTCAATCGCTTCCTCGGCCTGCTTTATGGACATACTCTTTGTCCTCTTCACAAAGGACAGGGTCCTTCCGAAATAGAGGGGGATAAGGGAGTCCATCATGAGGTCCCGTTCAACCGGCTCGTCCCGGTAGGCGACGGCCATATCAAAAAGGAGCCTGGCCCACAAATCGGTGGGAAAGTTGAACTCGGTCTCCTTCATGTCTATGATTTCCAGAAGCTTCTTATGGACGTCATGGGTGAGGACCTGCTTCCAGACTTCGTTATACTCCTTAAAACCGCTGTGAAACTGGCTGAGCAGGTTCTGTGTATTCACATCTACCTTTGGAGGCATTTCAACCTCTCCGAGCCCGAATCCGAAAATCGCCGTGGGCCTGCTGTATTTTACTTTGGTCCAGAAAGAATCAAAGGGTCTCATCACTGAAAAGATGGTACCTACAACCTCCCTGAACATGGGGCCTAAATCGGAACCCGGATCTTTGGTCCGGTGAATTTTCGGCCTGCCCATAAAAGACTGGCATATTTGCACCTTCTGGTTGATGGCTATGGTAGTCATCCAGATATCAATCCCGAAATTGGCCACTGCCTCGTCCCATGTGTCGCTCTCTAAATAGACCTTTCCCAATTTGCCGCTGAAACCGAAATCCCCGCCGATTGGCTGCCTGGTTCTCCTGCCGTATAATGCCCGGGTCATGGGATAGGCAATGCCGTTTGTAATCGTGCCGTCATATTTGTGTCTTACGTAAAGCGGGGCTACATATGAGAATCCCTCAAAAAGAGGCTCGCCTAAATGCTTTATCCACTCCGGGGTAATGCTCTTCAGGTCCGCATCCACAACCACCACGGCCTTTGCCTTGAGGTCAACCACCTTTTGAAAGAGATTCTTGAAATTGTTCCCCTTGCCCTTTACGCCGGGCGGCGTGGAAAGATAGATCTTGGGTGCATCGGTCGGCGTATTCAGGAATGCCTGCTTGGTGTCGTCAGGGGAATTGTTGTCACAATTGATTATGACGGAAGTCTTATCACTGAAATATTTTTTCAGCCCCTTGTCTGCCTGCGTTACAGGATAGCTGATGGTATCGGCCTCAGTATAAGAAGGGATACATACCACCATCTCGCTTTTTTTAATATTGTCGGGATTGACTTCGTTTTCGAAGCTAGACATTATCTGCCTCCTATTTTTCATTCAAGATGTCTAATAGGGCTTTATTCCAGCCTTTTGGACCCATCTCGCTGGTAACCATCAGCCTGGGGATTCGCTTTTTGAGCCCTTCATAATTGCGTCTTGACCGGACAAGGACAGGATAATCAGCGCATTCCAACATGGAAAAATCATTCGGGCTATCTCCAAGGGCGACGGAGACAATATTTCCATGGAGCCGTTTATACAAAGAAACGAGCTTTTGCACGGCCTGCCCTTTGTCATTTTTGCCGTTAAGATGAAAAAACCGTCCTCCTTCCGTAATGGTAAGCCCTCTTTGTGCCGCAGCCTTTCTAAGACTTTCTCTGTCAACAGGGTCTTGATCCAGAATGATAAACGGTTCGTCAAACTCACGCATGGCTGCCAGACGGGCACTCCTTTTGTCAAGCCCCGTGAGTTCTGATATATCATCAATCCTCATATCTGAAAAGCCCTTTATGTCCCATCCCAGTTCGTCCCTAATCCCATCAAGTTCTCTGATCAAATCGGCGTATGGCAAACCGAGAGGCCATTTCCACAGGTCCCCGTCAAGAAAGGCATCAGGCGGCGGGACCTCTGTGGTGTCAACAGGGGAAAAAATGCCGCCCCCGTTTTCAGAGATAAAGGGTGCCTTTGTGGACAGCTTGACACGGAGCTGATCCATTTCCGCCCTTGTCTTACTGGAAACAAGTACGATCGGAATAAAAAGCCTTTTACACCGGTCAAGGGCCGGCAGGGCCTCCTCCCAGCCATATGTGTCATGGTCCAGTAATGTACCGTCCAAATCGGTAAAAACTATGTAATGGTTCACCTTAAAAAAACCTTTAGACAGGATTACAGGATAAACAAGATTTCTGTGTCCTGTATATCCTTATTTATAATCCTGGATTACAATAGCATGTTTGTATGCAAAGGCACTTACCCATATTTATTGAGATCTTACCTAAAACCCTTACGGCCTGCCCGCCAGTGCCCGGCGATGGCAAGCAGGCGTAAGCCTTTTATGCTGCCGCAACATATTGAGCTATTACGCTAAATTCATAAAATTTCAATTATGGGAATGTGAACAGTCCAATGATAAATTTTATCAAAACAGGATATATACTCTGATTTACAAGATTAAATTAATCCAGTCCATCCCGTTAATCCTGTCAAAAAAAAGGCCGCTGACACTTCAGTCATGGGCCTTTCCCATTTTAAGAAAAGCGTCTTTTTTCGCTCTCCATCACTTCAACAATATCAAAAAAAATCCGGGGAAGCTTATTGGATACACGCTCCCACGAAACCGTCTGGGGCGTTTCGAACACGCTCTGTTCCGTCTGGCGCTCAACCCTTAAGATGACTTCGGCAAGCCCGTCATCGAGAAAACGTTTGAATTCGGAATGGGAGTTGACAAATCTAAGGAAACGCTCCGTCATCCTGTACGGCGAGGTAAGGACTTCACCCGCATGAAGTATGGAATTTCGGAACACGTTCCTGACCATATATTCCTCGGAATCCCGGTCGTGAATGAGATTGCTGAAGCTGGCATCATCCGAATATTTTTTGATCTGCTCTTCTGCCACGGCCTGGTAGGTCACGGATAAATCCCGGAAAAATGTGTCGGATATCTCAAGGCCCTCTTCTATGATCAGGGCATTCATCAAGGTGGTGACAATATCAATTGCCATTCGATTGAGGCCTTTAGTCCTGTCTTTCGGCGATGCGTGCTGATGCTTGTGATCAAAAGGGCCCTCGGAAAACATGACCTGTGCAGGGGAAGATGCCTTTCGATAAACCTCAATCAGGGTAAATATCTCTACACCCCAATTAGTAGCAAATCGCATCCTTTTCAAGAGGTCCACATGGAATGCCACTTCGCCGGAAAGCTGATAATGAAAGCCAAGAAGAAAATCAACAAGACGCAGCATTTTCTCCTCTTTGCTTTCCGCAAATTTCCTCTTTAGTGAAAGCAGGAGGGGGTCGAGAAGGAGCCTTTTTACCCTGCCATAGATGTCTCTGTCCGCGATCCTGGAATAGTATGCCTTTGAGAAATCGTAGTTCAGGGCGACCACGGGATAAAAAAGCCGGTCTAATTGGGCCCGTTTAAAGGACCGGATATCCGCATCAATCAACCCTATGGATTCTGCACCCAAGGCTATGGCCAAACCAAAGCTGAGGAACATGTTCTTGCCCTTGCCGGGCTCGTTTATATTGAATCCTGACTCGTTCAATTGTCTGTAGATGTCGCTGAATCCGGGACCATCGTTCCACTGGATCAAACTGTTTTTTATGCCGGAAGACTTTAGCATATCTCGCAGTTGAAAGGCTTCTTTCTCGGTGGCACGATCCAGACCGAAGATAATGCTCGACAAATAGGTAACACTCCTCAACTGTCTGAGGAGATTCTGGAAGATGGGAAGATTTGCCGGATCAGTGTATTCCGAGGCAAGGGCAGGGATAATCAGGACCGTCTTTTTCCACTTGGAGTGGAGCCTGAGCTGGGACTTCAGATGCTTTCTGTCCTGCCGGAGAATGTGAAAAGTCGTTATCTGACCGCTGTTTTGCGAGAAGTCGGAAATGGCTGCACTCCTTTTTAGGGCGCAAGAGGGACCGCTTGAACCCCACATTTTTCAGGCCAACGGTTCGCTGAACCCGGATTACGGGCCGGGATTATCAGCCTATGAATTTAGCGAAAAGCCCGGACTTTGTCAACACCCCTTTGGCCGTTTCAGATATCTGCTCAATATTTACCGAAACCCGAATTTATGCAGACATATATTGAATAACGACCGGCGTCCGTCGAGGCATTATGGACTAACGCCCCTACTTATTGAGCTATTACCGTTTCAGGATAGAGCATTTTTTAGCTTTTCTACTTGAATGAGGAATGGTCACCTGATATTGTCTTTATAAGGACGCAAACAACATGATTCCATCTATCGAAACCTGCTTTGAACTCATGGATAAGTACCAAATGCTGGAAAATATTAAGGCCCACTCCATTGTTGTCACAAAAGTGGCTCATGTGATTACCGTAGGGCTTAGGAATGCCGGTCTTGATATCTCTATTGAAAAGGTCGTTGCAGGGGCACTCCTTCATGACATTGGAAAGACGAGCTCTCTTGGGACCGGCCGGGACCATTCCGAAATCGGAAGACAGATTTGCCTTGAAAATCACCTTGATGAAACCGCGAGTATTGTGGCAGAGCATGTCAGGCTGAAAAGCCATAATCCGAATGGGGATTATTCTGAAAAGGAAATTGTCTATTATTCGGACAAGCGGGTTAATCATGACGGGATAGTGAGTCTTGAAGACCGGCTGGCATATATCCTCGATCGATATGGAAGAGATAAGGAAGGTATTTGCCGGGCCATTCGAATAAATTTCGAACTCTGCAAAAAAGTTGAAAAAAAGCTCTTCAAAAAACTGACTTTCAGCCCGGAATCATTGGCCCACTTGGCTGAAAATGAAGAGATCGGCCTAACTTGATGTGATGACAGGTGAAAGAGAGCCATGTCTATCCGGATAATAGCAAGGGACCTGTACCGCCTTCAGCAGGAGGTGGAAAGACTTGAGCAACAGGTTGAGAGTTCATATTCTGAAAAAAAGGAAGAGTTGAAAGATCGCCTTCGGAAGGTGAGGGCCGAACAAAAGAGAATGCGGAGGATTCTTGACGGTGCAAAAGAACCCCCTGCTTAAAGAAAATCCTTCTGATAAAATGTGTAAAATTCTTATAGTCTACCACTCCCAAACCGGCCACACCCGTAAAATGGCCGAAAATGTCGCCAGAGGGGCTTCATCCATCGAAGGAGTGACGGTTTCCCTGAAAAACGCAGGGGAGGCGACACTTGAGGACCTTCTGGAATGTGACGGCCTGGTTATCGGATCACCGGAATATTTCGGATATATGTCCGGCATTATCAAAGATTTTTTTGACCGTACCTATAACGAGGCTCAAGGGAAAAAGGAAATTTTCAAAAAACCCTATGTGACCTTTATCAGTGCCGGAAATGACGGCACAGGGGCCTTGAACGCTATAGAGCGTATCTGCATAGGATATCAATTCAAAAAAGTCTATGAGCCTGTTTTGGCCAGGGGAGAGCTTGATCAGGGGAGACTAAAAAAATGCGAAGAGTTGGGCAAGACTATTGCTGCCGGATGTGAGGCGGGAATCTACTAATTCTTCTTGTCCTTGTCGTCCTCCGTCTTAGGCAGAGGCAACTTAAAAAACTCAATACCCTCTTCTTTCATTGTCTCCTCCTCATCGGAAGTGGCCGAACCCCTGATGCTTCGTTTTTCGCCGACCCCATAATGAATCTTCAGGGCCTCTGCGGTAAATTTTGAGCCCACATCCTCAAAGTTTTTGTTGACATAATCGACAACTTCCCTTGCAAGCCTTTGATAATCGATGTGCCCGGATTTGACCTGCTTTTCAGGGTTCGATTTTTTCACGGACACCGGAGACATGATCTTTCGAATATCGGTATCGTTACAATAGGGACAGATTATCATTTCTTTGGCGTTTTGCTCTGCAAATGCCTCTAAGCTGTCAAACCAGCCTTCAAACATATGCGACTGCGAACATTCTAAATCAAATACGATCATGGTACATTATCACCTTTCAGCGCAACCCTTCAAAAAATCCGTATTAAAGCCGTCTTCCTTAGGTGTAGAACCCGAATTTATTGTGAACTTATCTTTCAGCATAAAGCACGGCTAAAATCCTCGTCTCCTTGTCACCATGGCATTTAACCAGATGGGGGACTGTTGAATCGTAGTAAATTGCGTCCCCTGGTTCGAGGATATGGATCTCTTCGCCAAGACGAACCTCCATGGCCCCGGTGAGCACGTAAATAAATTCCTGCCCGTCATGGGTCGATCTTTCTTCCTCTGTAGCCGCGGGTTCAAGGGTCACCAGGAAGGGTTCCATATGCCGATCTTTTTTGTGTGGGGCTAAGGATACGTATTCATAGCCATAATGTTTTCCCTTTTTAGAATCGTATCTGGATATAACCTTCCCGTCATCCCGCCGGACGATGGTAAAGGGCCGGTCTTCCTCACCGGAGATAAAATAACCGATCTTCATCTCAAGGGCCTTGGCCAGTTTTATGACCACGCCTAAAGGAGGAGCAATGGTCCCGTCCTCTATTTGCTTCAAAAGGGAAACATCCATATCGGTCCGCTGGGAAACGTCCTGAAGGCTCAGGCTACGGCTTTCCCTCACAGACCTGAAGCGCTCGCCTACATTGACCTGGATATCCTCCTTTGGCGCTTCGGCTCCAATGCTGTCCAGGAAATGCTTTTCTTCATCCTTCCTTGAAAACTGCTCGCTGATGTCACTCAAAAAGTCTTCATATGCATCAGGTTCGCTTGCTCGTTCTTTTTTTTCTTCCATAAGATTCTTCCTGTATGTTTTTTTATCCGGACCAAGGCAACCGTGTTGCCGGAAACCGCCGACACGGTCGGATCGTTCCGTATTCTCTGATAAAATCGCAGCGCGATTTTATACTCCTTCAGTCACAAATCGCGCACCCCTCTCCATGGCCTTGATGTTTACATCTATCATTTTATGATATCTGCGGTCAAGGGCAGGATAAAGGGCCTTTTTCAGTGATTTCAGGTCCACCACTCCGCTCTTCCGGACTGTCGCTCCCAAGACCACCATATTGGCCAATCTTTCGTTGCCGACCTCTAAGGCAAGGTCCCTGCTTGGGATCATGAGACACTTAATTCCCTTAAATTGCACTTCCTTCTCGGGGACCAGGGACGCATTCACCACGAGTAGACCACCCTTCTTGACCCTGGGCCCGAACTTTTCCAATGACGGGAGGTTCATCACAATGGCTGTCATCGGCCTTTGTATGATGGGAGATCCGATTTCGCCGTCGGAAACTACCACTGTGCAGTTGGCTGTTCCTCCTCTCATTTCCACACCGTAAACAGGCATATAGGTCGCCTTTTTCTTTTCGGCCATGGCTGCATATGCAAGGATATTGCCCATCAGCATGACGCCCTGTCCACCGAATCCTGCTATGATACAATCAAAATACATTACTCCTGTCCCCCTTTGAAAACCCCTAATGGAAAATATGGAATCATTTCCTCCTGAACCCTTTCTGTGGCCTGCTTCGGGGTCATCTTCCAGTTGGTAGGGCATGCGGATAGAAACTCCACAAAGCTGAATCCTTCCCCATTGATCTGGACCTCAAAGGCCCTTTTCAATAACTTCTTGGCTTTCATAAGGTTCTTGGAATTGTTAACCGCCGCCCTGGCCACAAAGGTGCTTCCCGGCAACTCCGTCAGGAGTTCGCTCATCTTGATTGGGAAACCGTTTGTTTTCAGATCCCTACCGAATGGAGTGGTAGTTGTTTCCTGCCCGGACATGGTTGTAGGAGCCATCTGCCCCCCTGTCATGCCAAAAACCGTGTTGTTCACAAAGATCACGGTAATTTGCTCGCCCCGGTTTGCCGCATGTATAATTTCTGCAGTCCCTATGGCGGCCAGGTCACCATCTCCCTGATAGGTAAACACAAAATTATCAGGACGGGCCCTCTTTACCCCGGTTGCCACGGCGGGAGCCCTGCCATGGGGGGCTTCAACCACGTCAGCGTTGAAATAATCATAAAGAAACACGGAACACCCCACAGAGGCAACGCCTATTGTCTTTTCCCTCACTCCATATAAGTCAATACACTCGGCTACCAGTCTGTGAATGATCCCGTGGTGACAGCCGGGGCAGAAATGAGAGGGGATATCTACCAGGGCCTTTGGACGTTTGAATGTCTGTTTCATTTATCCGATCCTCTTTTTATAAATCTTTTTGATCTCATTAAAGAGCTCGTCAGGAGACGGAATGGAGCCGGGAGGACGCCCATAAAAATCCACTTGATTCTTTTTGTGACCAACGGAAAGCTTCAGGTCCTCCAGCATCTGGCCCGTGTTCAGCTCCAAGGCCATAAAGTTCTTGATAGAGTGAGAGATTTTATCTAATGCGGCATAGGGAAACGGGAACAGCGTGATGGGTCGGAATAACCCTACCTTCATACCCCTGTCTCTTGCCATTTGAACGGTGGATTTCAAGATCCTTGCAACGGAACCGAAGGCCACTACAACAAGCTTAGCCCCTTCCATAAACTGCGTCTCGAACATGATTTCCCGCTTCATGCTCTGGTATTTCTTGTTCAGCATCCAATTGTGATCCGTAAGTTCCCCTTCGGAAAGATAAAGGGACTTTATAAGTCTTTTTTCCCTCCCTTTGGCGCCGGTCATGGTCCAGTCCTTGGGAAACTCCTTTTTTCTGTATTTCCGTCTTCTTATCGGTTCCTTCATCTGGCCTAAAAGTGCATCACCCAGAATCAAGACCGGGTTCCTGTACTTATCGGCCAGGTCAAATGCCTTCATGGTCAGATCGTAATTCTCCTGAACCGAATGCGGCGCTAATACAATGGTCCTGTAGTCCCCGTGGCCGCCCCCCCGTGTCGCCTGAAAATAATCCCCCTGCGAAGGGTCAATACCTCCCAGACCCGGTCCGCTCCTGCTCATATTGACTATCACGCCGGGAATCTGGCTGCCGCACATATAAGATATGCCCTCCTGTTTCAGGGAAATCCCGGGACTCGAAGAAGAGGTCATGGCCCTAGCCCCTGTTGAACTTGCCCCCAACAGCATATTTATAGAGGCGATCTCGCTTTCAGCCTGAATGAACGTCCCGCCCACATCGGGAAGATGCCTGGACATGTACTCCGGGATGTCATTCTGAGGGGTGATCGGATAACCAAAATAGAAACGGCACCCGGCCTCAATGGCCCCCATGGCTATGGCTTCATTTCCTTTAATAAACTCAGCTTCTGCCAATGTTCTTCTCCTTGATTTTTTTACATTATTAGCGCGTTGAAGCAAACGGGCCTCAAGCGAGTCTCAAGTGCTCACTTCAGGCACCTGTTATTTAAAGACAGTAATCACCACGTCCGGGCACATCTCCGCGCAAAGGGCACAGCCCGTGCATGATTTCATATCATCAATTTTAGCCACAGGGTACCCTGACCGGTTTATTTTCGAACTTACCATAAGAAGGTTTTTGGGACAAGCCAACACGCACAGTCCACAACCCTTGCAACGCTCTCTTCTAAACTTTATCATCGCCATATTTTCAACTCTTACCGGGACCTCATTGGGTGTCCTTCCGGTGGTGATCTATGATGGGAAACGCATCGGTCAGGGTAAACCCGGCCGGGTCTATGCAAGGTTATCGGGTCTCTTGTGGAAAGATATGACGGAAAACCGGGATGTGCTTACAAGAATCGATTG